>Ga0137796_10001762_pt1 | contig 12070 bp, 12 predicted proteins | sample OV2TP3_FD_97704 | JGI IMG/M metagenome (GOLD analysis project Ga0137796, IMG submission 97704)
TCATCAACCGCGGCGGCGAGAAGATCAGCTGCGACGAGATCGAGAATTACATCTTCGGCCACCCGAAGGTGAAGGCGGTGACGCTGGTCGCGATGCCCGACGCGACCTTCGGCGAGAAGGCCTGCGCCTTCGTCATCCCGAAACCGGGCGAAACGCTCGCCTTCGACGAGCTCGTCGCCTTCCTGAAGGCCAAGCGCATCGCGAGCTTCAAGCTGCCCGAGCGCCTCGAGATCGTCTCCGAGTTTCCCACCAGCCCGGTGGGCAAGATCCTCAAGCGCGAGCTGCGCGAGCGCATCGCGGCGAAACTGGCTGAAGAAAGTAGACGATGAGCGAACTCACGACCCTGTTCAGTCCCGGCCGTCTCGGCCGCCATGCGACGCGCAACCTGATCAAGTACGGCGCGTGCTGCGTCTCGAACTACAACACGCGCGACGGCTTCATCACGCCGCGCGAGCTCGCGCGCACGCGCATCATCGCCGGCACGGGCTGCGGCATCATCACCAACCAGGGCGCGTATCCGGATCCGCGCGGCGAGGGCAAAGCGTACTTCCGCCAGATCGCGCTGCACGACGACAAGTTCCTGCCGCAGTTCGAGATCATCGCGCGCACCATCCACGACGCCGGGTCGGTCGCCATCCAGCAGATCCTGCACGCCGGGCGCTACGGCGGCATCGACCTCGGCTACTGCGTGCAGCCCTCGGTGGTGCCGCAGACGCTGCCGCACTTCCGGCCGCCGCGCGAGATGTCGAAGGAAGACATCCGGCGCTGCATCGCCGAGCACGTCGATGCCGCGAAGCGCGCGGTGAAGGCCGGCTTCGACGGCGTCGAGGTGACGAGCTTCATGGGCTATCTCCTTGCGTCGTTCAATTCGAGATTCACGAACCAGCGCACCGACGAGTACGGCGGCTCGGTCGAGAACCGCGGCCGCTTCATGCGCGAGCTGATCGGCGCGGTGAAGCAGGCGCTGCCGGAGCATCCGCTGGTGGTACGCCTGAGTGGCGCCGAGCTGATGGACCAGTGGGGCGGCAATAGCGAGGACGAATGCTTCGAGCTGATGAAGCAGGCGGCGGACACGGGCGTCGACATGATCAGCGTCACGGTCGGCTGGCAGGAGGCGCCGGCATCCTCCATCGGCCGCGACGTGGCGCCGGGGCACTGGAATTACCTCGCGAAGCGCGCGAAAGAGACCTGCCCGAGCACGCCGATCGCCTTCGGCAACCGGCTGCCGAGCCCGGTGATGGCGAGCGAGTGCATCGCGCGCGGCGAGTTCGATTTCTGGGAAGTGTGCCGGCCGCTGCTGGCCGATCCGCAGCTCGTCCACAAGGCGGCCGAAGGCCGGCTCAACGAGGTCCGGCCGTGCATCGGTTCGCTCAACTGCCTGTCGCGCCTGTTCCGCGACCTGCCCTACACCTGCACCATGAACCCGGCGCTCGGCCACGAAGTCGAGCCCGAGTACGCGATCGAGCCCGCCGCGGTGAAGAAGAAGATCATGGTGATCGGCGCAGGGCCGGCCGGCATGGAATACGCCATTACGGCTGCGCGGCGCGGACATGAGGTGACGGTGTACGAGAAGGCCGGGCGCATCGGCGGCAACCTCTACGCCTTCGCCTCGCGCGATCTCGCCCGGCCCGATGACCTGATGAGCGTCGTGCGGCACTACGAGGTCATGGCGAAGAAGCTCGGCGTGGAGATGAAGCTCAATACCGAGGCGAACGCCAAGCTCATGCGCTCGGTGCTGCATCAGTACGACGTGTGCGTCGTCGCTTCGGGCGCGCGCATCGACATGGAGGCGTACAGCGGCGTCGAGGGGCGCGAGCGTCTGCTCGACGCGCTCGAGGTCGCCCACGGGCGCGTGCCGGCCGGCAAGCGCGTCGTCGTGGTAGGCGGCGGCAAGATCGGCCTCGTGCTCGCCGAGTCGCTGCGCAAGGGCGGCGCCGAGGTCGTCATCGTCGAGCGCGACAAGCGCATCGGCGGCGACGTCATGCCGACCTTCAAGTGGCGCCACACGACCTGGGTCGAGGAACTCGGGATGCGCATCTATACCTCGGCGCGCCTCACGCGCGTCACGGCCGAAGGCGCGCTGATCGTCGACGCGAAAGGCAACGAGACGATGCTGCGTGCCGACACGGTGATCGCCGCTTCGCCGCGCAAGGCGAACCAGGAGCTCTTCACCGAGTTCGAGTGGATGGTCGACGAGCTGCACGGCTGCGGCGACGCGCTCATGCCGCGCGGCCTCGATGCCGCGATCCACGAGGGCTATCGCCTGGGCGTACGCGTCTGATGCTCGCCGCGTGGCAGGGCGTGCTCGACCGGCACGTCGACCTTTTCGAGGAGATCGAGGTGGGCGCGAGCGTCGCCGTCGTGCCGCGCCGTGTGGTGGCGCCGGCGTGCGCGCCCGCGCCGATGGTCCTCTGGGTGCGCGAGCCGGGCGGCATGGCCGCGCGCGCAGGCGAGTTCAGCGGCTACAAGGCGCTGTCGTCCGACCTGCTGCTGATTGCGAACGACGGCACGCTCGAAGCGGCGCTCGCGCGCGACGAGCCGCTCGCCGAGGTGAAGCGGCAATTGCGCGCCGGCGGCATGATGTTCATGGTGCTGCGCCGCAAGAACGAGCTGCGCGATCACGGCTGGGAAGATTTCCTCGAGTGGCTGGGCATGCCCTTCCTCGGTACCTGCCGGTGATCTTCACCAACCCCGCCGGAGCGCCCGAGCTCGCCTGCGACGAGTGCGGCTGCCGCTGGTTCGATCGCATGGCCAACTGCTGCTACGAATGCGGTGCCGAGGTGAGCGCCGAATCGCTGGCGGAGTTCCAGCGCGCGCTCGAGGCGCTAGCGCGGTGCGCGCCGGTGGTTCGCGACGAGTAGCGAGAGAGCGCTCTAGCCGGCGGGCGCCGAAAACAGCCGCACCAGCCAGAACGTCGCCAGCGCAAGCGGCAGGATGAGCGCGAAGAAAACGGCCTGGCGGTTCTCGAACCGCCTGCCGCGTCTGCGCTCGAGCAGCTCGAGCAGCCGGTCGGCCACGACGTAGAGCCCTATCGCGATGAGGGTGAAGTAGAGGATGTCCAAAGCGATCGGACCACGATGACGATGAAGAGCATGCCGCCCGCCACGGCGGCGAGGCCGCCCAGCCCCATCAGCCCCATGCCGGCTGTTTCACCCGCGGTTCGCAGGACCTGGTCGACGCCGGCGACCTTGCGCTGCACGCCGTAGCCGCCGGACCACACCAGGCCGACGACGTGCGCCAGCTGGCCGGCGCCGTAGAGCCAGGCCTGCAGCGTGGCGTGCCTGGGGTTCGGCCTCGCGTAGCCCAGGCGCGGCAGCAGGTGGACCGTAAGACCCATGAAGGCGAGCGTCACGCCGACGATCGCCCCATGGTAATGCGCGGGGATGCGCACGTTGCTGCCGTTGATCGCGAGGCCGATGACGCCGCCCGCCGCGAAGAGCAGCACCGACCAGCCGAGCGCGGCGCGAAGCGGCCGCTGGTCTCGTGCCGCAGGCGCCGCCGTGAACAGGGCATGGCCCACCGACAGCAGGAAGGGCGCGATGGCGAGCCCGCCGCCGATGCGCATGAGCCAGGTCTGCAGCCGGTAATGCTCCAACGAGGCGACGTCGTAGGCGAGGTAGATCACCGGCGTGGCGAACACCGAGACCAGCCCGAGCGCGAACAGCAGAATGGCGATGCGCGGCGTGAGGCGCGCGCAGGCGCCGCTCGCCTCGCCGAGCCAGAGCCAGGCGACGAACATCAGCAGGGTCCAGGTGAACTGCAGGACGTGCCCGCCTCCCCAGAACAGCACCTCGTAGCGCGCCTTGCCGTCGAGCCCCGCGGGAAGCCCTGAGTAGGACCAGGCGAAGGCGATGAGGGCTACGGCAGCCGAGACGAGCGCGCCGTTCAGCCCGAAGCGCAGCGCGCCGACGCCGTCGGGCCGTGGCCCGACGCGCGGCGCGGCGAGCATCGAGCGCCCAACCAGCAGAGTGCAGCCGAGCCCGAAAATCGACAATCCCGAAATGAAGACACTGCCGTCGAGCACCGGTACGTAGTTGCTCATGACCGGCGGCGCAGCCTGCAGGAACGGCGCGACGCCCATGACGAAGGCGCCTGCCGCGGCGGCGGCGAGCCCCGCCCACCCCAGCGCGAGCAGCCGCGGCGTGCTGTTCAGGCTCCAGAGCAGGCCGCCGAAGGCGGCGAACCACACCAGCACGGAAAAATCCACGTGCACCACCAGCGCCACGCGGAAGAAGTCGGCGAGCGGAAATGCATCCTTTACGTAGGGCACGCGCGAGAGCACCAGCAGCACCGAGAAGAGCCCCGCGCCGACCAGCGCGGCGAGCGCGAGCGCGAGCCAGCCGCGCGCGAGGGCGCGACGCGCATCGCCCGGCACGGGAAATGCGAAGGCCGCCGCAGGCGCGGCGCCGGATGCGTCAGCGAAGAGCGAACGAGTATTCATGGCCCTGTCTCGAGCTGCGCACCGCCGCGCGCAGTCGCGGCTCGCGCCGCCCGGAGAAGCGCTCCTCGCTCAGCGCCGTGCCGAGGCGGTAGGCGCATTCGCCTTCGGCGCAGCCGACCGCCTTGACGCTGCGCGCGCCGTTGCGCAGCGCGTACTCGACGAAGGACGGCGGCAGCATGGCGAGGCAGCGCAAGCCGATGCCTCCGGCTTTCGATTTCTCGCAGCTGAAGACGATTTCATTCGATGGCAGCGCCTCGTGCAGCGAGCGCCGCAGGTCCTGCACGGCGAGATCGGGCAGGCCGATGCCGGAGACGAGCTCGTGTACCGTGCGAAACGGCGTCGAGGACGGGCAGGCGCCGGCGCAGATGCCGCACGCGGCGCAGCGCTCCGGGAACACCGACGCCTTCTCGTCTTTCAGGATGATCGCCTCGTAGGGGCAATCGGCGATGCAGCGCCCGCAGCCGTTGCAGTTTGCCGGATCGACGCGCGCCGCAACGAGTTGCGGCTTTTTCGCAAGATAAGGCAGGGCGACGGCGAGCGCGGTCGCGCCGAGGACGAGCGCCCAGAGCGCGGCCGGCGAGGTGGCGTACATGAGCGGGTGCGCAAAAAGCACGAACCAGTCGAGCGACAGCGTCTGCGGCAGCACGGCCGGGTCCCAGCGCGCCTCGGAGGCGGCGGGGCGCGCAGCCGCCAGCACGAGCAGCATGCCGAGCATGCCGAGGGCGAGCGCGCGCGGTGCGACGCTCGCCGGCCGGCCGAGGCGCTGCACGTGGATCCACATCCCGGCGAGCAGCGCGAGCGGCAGCCCGATGTGCAGGAACACGAACAGCGAGAACAGGCGGTCCGAGACCTGCTCCGCGCCGAGAAAGTTGCGCGCCATCGGCTCGAAGCCGGTGCCTGCGCCGTAGAGCCATTCGGCGGTGGCGAGAGCGGAGAACTGCGCGCGCGCGTCCCACACCAGCCAGTAGCCGACGACGCCGGAGGCGTACAGCAGCCACACGAGCGGCACGCCCGAGATCCACGAGAACGCGCGCCAGCCGCGGAAGCGCCCGGCGGCGAGCTCGCGCACGAGGTGCGCGGCCACGACCACGACGAACGCGTCCGCGGCGTAGCGGTGCACGCTGCGTAGCACGCCGCCGAACCACCATTCCAGCTCGTCGATCGACGCATACGCCCCGGCGACCGAGGTGTCGAAGCGGATGTAGAGATAGATGCCGCTCGCGGCGAGCAGCCAGAACAGCCAGAAGCCGAGCGCCCCGAGATGGCTCTTAACTGCGGAAAACAAAGCCGCCTCTCGCCGCGACGAAGTCGATGAGCAGCACGCGCCCGGCCGCGAGCTCGACGGTCTCGTCGCGCACGTAGTTGAAGCCGCCCTCGTCGCGGTCGCGCAGCCGCGCCACCACGCGGTGGCGGCCCGCGGGCAGCGGCAGGCGATGGTACAGCGTGGCGTTGCCGTCGCGCTTGAGCCCCGAAGGCGGCACCTCGCGCCGCAAGACCACTGCGCCGTCCACTTCGAGCTCGACCAGCACCGCGGCGCGCTCGCGCGGGCAGTCGAGCGGGGCGCGCATGTTCGGCGCCAGCTTCGCCAGCTCCGCGGCGCTGCGGTTGCGGCAGGGTTGCCGGCGCTCGGCGGCATGGATGAACGACAGGCGCAGCAGCGCCTCGTCCTTGCCGACGACCGAAAAGCGCGGCTCGGTCGAGAAGTAGCCGATCAGCGCCATGAGCGGCACATAGAGGAGCAATTGCGCGGCGACCCGCAGTGCCTGTTTCATGCCGCGCCCCCGAGCCTTACCAGCTCGGTTTCGGGCGCACCGCGCGGCGCGAGGCGGAATACGTCCGAGAAGCAGTCGTCCCGCGCAAGGCCGTGCGCGCGGAAGGCCGGGTGCGCGGCCTCGACCATCGCCGCCGAGCCGCAGGCGTACACCTGGTAGCCGGCGAGATCGGGGAAATCGGCGAGGATCGCCTCGTGCACCAGGCCGGTGCGACCCTGCCAGCGGTCCTCGGGCGCGGGATCGGAAAGCACCGGCACGAACTTGAAGTTTTCATGCTCGCGCTCCCACCGCCGCGGCGAGTCGGCGAGATAGAGGTCGCTGAGGCGCTTCGCGCCCCAGTAGAGCAGCATCCTGCGCTTCATGCCGCGCTCGAAGGCGTACTCGAGCATGCTCTTCACCGGCGCGAAGCCGGTCGACCCGGCGACGAAGATGATCGGCTTCTCGGAGTCTTCGCGCAGGAAGAACGAGCCGAGAGGCCCTTCGAAGTGCACGCGCTCCCCGGTCTTCATGCGCTCGAACACGTGGCCGGTGTAGCGGCCGCCGGCAATGCGCCGGATATGCAGCTCGATGCGATCGTTCACCTGCGGCGCGGTGGCAAAGGAGAAGCTGCGCTTCGCGCCGTCCTCGAGCAGCACGTTGATGTACTGGCCGGCGTAGAACGCGATACGCTCGCCGGCGTCGAGCTTGAGGGTGACACGCATCACCTCCGGCGCGAGCCGCTCCAGGTTCTCGACCGTCGCGCTCCACGCGCGAACGGGTATGTTTCCCGGGGTGCTGGCAGGCACATACTCGATCTCGACGTCGCTCGTCGGGGTGGCGGTGCAGGCGAGCAGCTTGCCGGCGGCGCGCTCCGCGTCGGTCAGCGCGTTGTGCTGGTAGGCGCCGTAGTCGAGCGCCCCGTAGGCGAGCGTCGCCTTGCACTTGCCGCAGCCGCCGTTCCTGCATTCGAACGGAAACGCCAGGCCCTCGCGCAACGCGGCGTCGAGGAGGGTTTCCCCCTCGCGGACCGGGACGATGCGGTTGTCCGGACGCGCAAGCATGAAGTGCCCGGCGGCAGGCTTTTTCGGCGGCAGCCAGGGAAGCGCGAAGAAAAAAGCCGTCGCCGCGCCGAGGAGCAGCCAGACCTCGGCGGGCGAGGAGCGATAGAGCAGGGCGTAGGCGGGCAGATAGAACCAGTCGAACGCGAGCGCCGTCCCGGCGGCGGCGAAATCGGCCTGCGGCTGGCTGAGCGCCGGCTTGACGAGCGAAAGCGCGACCAGGGCGGCGGTGAGCGTCACCGTGATAGGCAGCGGCGGCGCGGTGCGCGCCTGCGGCACCCGCTGCGTGTGCACCCAAAGCAGCGCCAGCACCGCGAGAGGCACGCCGATGTGGATGAAGGAAAGCAGCGAGAACAGCCGGTCGTTGACGTTCTCGGAAAAGATGAAATTGCGCACCAGCGCGCCGCCGAACAGCGGCAGCCAGTCGAGCCATTCGGCCGTCGCGACCACGGTGAACTGCGCGAGCCGGTCCCAGGGAAGCATGTATCCGTTGATGCCCGAGGCGTACACCAGCCACAGCAGCGCGAGGCCGCTCGCCCAGGAAAACCAGCGGAAGCCGCGGTAGCGGTCGAAGGTCCAGTGGCGCGCGAGGTGCAGAAGCATGGTGATGACGACGCCATCGGAGGCGTAGCGGTGCACCGAGCGCAGCACGCCGCCCGCGTAGGGCTGCGCGTGGGTGAGTGCCTCGACCGAGTCGTAGGCGCCGGCAACGCTCGTCTCGTAGAACGCGTACAGGTATAGCCCGCTCGCCACCACCAGCCACATGAGGTAGTAGGAGATCGGCCCGAGGTAGTAGAGGGGATTGAGCCGGTCGCCGAAGGCGAGGTTGAACAGCGCCTCGACCTTCAAGAAAAACCACTGCCCGATCAGGTGTATACGGTGGATCACCCCCGCATGCTAGGGGCGGGTGGCGCTGGTGAATTTGATGTGAGTCAAACGCCTTAGCGCCGAGCCTTGCGCATCGCCTCGATCCTGAGCACCCTGTCTTGTCAACCGTTCCGGTCCCCTAGACGCTGAGTGTTGGGTGTCCATATGAGCACCCGAACACAGAACGAGAAGAAATTCGGCAATTGGGAGGAGCTGTCCGGTGGCGGGCGCCGCTACTGGACGGAAATCGTGGGCTGGCAGGGCTGGCGTGCCCGTTACCTCGAGGAAGTGGACGCAGCCGAAACGACGCTCCGCTTCTGGCAGGAGGTATACGACGAGCAAGGCAGGCTGAGGGAGATTCACGAGAAGTACCCGGTGGATGAGGGTCATCGGAAAGCGTAGGATGCCCGCATGATCGTCACGAAGCAGACCGTCGCGGAGAAGATCGCTGCGTACCTGCGTCACCGCATGACGCAGGAACAGCTGGTGGATTGGGCGGAGAACGCCTTGATGGAAGGCGAATTCGACGACCAGGACGCTGCGTCCATTTCCCGCGTCGTGGCGCGGCTCGGCGTGGCTGACGTGCGCGCTTTCGGCCTCACGTGGGCCGATTGCGAGGAGCTGCTCGGCCAGCTCGGCTATACGACTCGAATCGAAATCACTGCAGCCTGAACGCCGTCATCAGGCGGGGCGTCGCCGGCGGCGCCACTCGAAGAACAGGAAACCGATGCCGCCGAGCATCACGCTCGCGCCGACGAGGAGCTCGATCACCACCACGTAGTTGAGCCGGTAGCGGCCTGCGGCGGGGTCGTAGACCGTGCACAGGAGCCTGACTTGCTCGAGAAAGGCCTGCACGTTGCCGGCGGGGACCGGCGCGTTCTGCGCCAGCTCGAGCAGCGGCCCGACGAAAAGCGGCGCGTCGAATTCGTCGCCGTAGACCTGGCGGTAAACGCGGCCGCTGGCGTCGACGATGCTCACCTGCAGCAGGTGATCGAACCCTGCCGCGGTCGCCTCGTAGCGGAAGCCGAAGTCGGCGACGAGGCGCTCGAGCGTCTCGGCCTCGGGCGTAAGGAACAGCCAGTTCGGCGAGGCGAGGCCGAACTTGCGCGCGAACGTCCTCATCGCCGGCGGGCTGTCGAACGGCAGGTTGAAGCCGATGGTCGCGACGCGGAAGGCGCCGCGGCCGAGGGTGCGCTCGGCTTGCGCGACCGCCTTGGCGAGGAACTGCGTGCTCGCCGGGCAGACCTGGAAGCAGCCGGTGTAGACGAAGCTCACGACGAGCGGCTTGCCGCGCAGGTCCGCGAGCCGGATCGTCCGGCCCTCGGTGTCGCGCAGCGCGTAATCGCCGATGGTGCGGCCGATCGCCGCCTGGCTTTCCCTCAGGGCGAGTTTTTCATCGAAAGCTTCGGCGCCGAGGGAAACGGCGAGAAGCAGAATGCTAAGAAAGCGCGACATCCAGCATCGCCCCGGCGAGCACGGCGCCGAGCTGCGCGAGCGAGGCGAGGAACGCGGCGCGCGCGCGCTCGCGGCCCGGCCGCTGCACGAGAGCCCTGCAGCGCACGAGGAAGAAGAGACCTCCTGCAGTGGCGCACGCGAGATAGACTGCCCCGAGGGAGAAAAAGAAAGGAATCAGAGAGGCCGCAACGAGCAGCACGGCGCTCGCGAGGATCGCGCGCGCGGCGCGCGCCTCGCCGACCACGACCGGCAGCATCGGTACGCCCGCCGCGGCGTAATCCTCGCGGCAGGCGATCGCCAGGCTCCAGAAGTGCGGCGGCGTCCAGAGGAAAAGAACCACTGCGAGCGCGAGCGCCTCGGGTCCCGGCAGCGGCGTCACCGCGGCCGCCCCGGCGAGCACCGCGAAGCTGCCGGCGAGGCCGCCGACCACGATGTTCCACCAGGTGCGGCGCTTGAGCCATACCGTGTACACGACGCCGTAGGTGAATGCGCCGAGGAAAACGTATATTCCTGCAATGAAATTTGTCGCCAGGCTGGCGGAGATCACCGCCGCCGCGGTCAGGGCGCCGATCAGCCACAACCAGGCCGGCCCGTGCCTGAGCGCCCCGGTGACGAAGGGCCGGCCGCGCGTGCGCGCCATGCGCCGGTCGAGATCGCGCTCGACATACTGGTTGAACGCCCCCGCGGCGGCGGAGGCGACCAGGACGGCAACCACCAGCGCGATCATCGCCGGGTACGAGGGGGAGATCCCCTGTTCCACGGCGAGGCCGGCGGCTGCGGCGAGGGAAATCGCCAGCCCGATGCGCAGCTTGAAGAGATTGAGGATCTCTCTCACTTCAAGGGCCAGACGGTCGACAGGTATTTCCAGTTGATGAAGTAATAGAGGACGAACGCGACCAGGAACACCATCGCCAGCGTGAAGGTTCCCGGCGCGACCATGCCGGCCGAGCCGTAGCCGGTCACCGCCGCCGCCACGGGCCGGGCGGGGGCCGCCGCGACGCCGTCGCGCGCCCGCACGTGCTCGAAGCCGGGGCCGACGATCCGCTTGCCGAGGAACACCGACCAGACGGTGATGAGCAGGTACATGCCGCCGCCGACGATCGCGACCAGGCCGGTGATGCCGGCGGCGCCCATCATCAGCCAGGCCGCTCCCGGGAACTCGTGCGGGAAGGCGTTGCCAGCGAAGCTCATGTCCCAATGCCGCCGCGGCACGCCGAGGGTGCCGGCGCCCATCAGGAACAGCGCCACCGCGCTCATGCCGAGGCCGAACACGTAGGGCTGCCACTTCGCCATCGCCGGGAACGCCAGCTCGCGGCGAAACAGCACCGGGATCAGGAAGTAGGTCAGGCCCATGAAGGCGAGCGTGGTGCCGACCACGACCGTGGCATGGAAATGGCCCGGCACGTAGAGCGTGTTGTGGATGATGAGGTTGAGCTGCTCGGTACCCATCATCACGCCCGAGATGCCGCCGAGGAAGCCGAAGCCGACGAGCGACATGAACATCGAGGAGAACACCGGGTTGCCCCAGGGCGCCTTCCTCAGCCACTCGAACAGTCCCTGCGTGTAGCCCTTCGCGCGCTGCGCCACCTCGATCGAGCCCGGCACGGTGAGGCCGTGGACCATCGAGGCGAGCACGGCGAGGTACATGGCGTAGCTCGTGTTGAAGATCTTCCAGTTGGAAGTCAGGCCCGGATCGGCGAGCAGGTGGTGCGCGCTCGCGAGCTGCAGGAACAGGATGTAGAGCAGGAAGGCGGTGCGGCTCACCTTCTCGGACATGGGCTTCGCTCCGAACACGATCGCGGCGACCGCGTACCACACCGAGACGTGGGCGGCGACGTTGATCTGCTGCGAGGAATGGCCGAACGCCCACCAGACGGTGCGGTACATGAGCGAATCGATGTGCTCGATGAGCCCGACCGACCAAAGGAAAGTCGGGATCAGGATGATCGCGCCCGCCGCGATGGTGAACACCGCGATGATCGCCGCGGTGATCGCGCCGAAGGTGACCAGCGGCACCGAGTTGCGGTAGGTGCGCTCGGCCCTTGCCACCACCAGCGTGCCGAAGAACACGAAGCAGGCGATCAGCGCGCCGACGGCGAACAGGATCAGGCCGAGGTAGAAGGTCGGGTGCGCGCCCATCGGCGCGTACGAGGTGAACATCACGCTCGAGTCGCCGCGCAGCACGGAATAGTTGTTGATCAGCGCGCCGGTCACCATCAGCCAGAAGCCCGCCCACGCCATGTTCGGCGCCGCCAGGCGGCATCTGAGCAGCGTGCTCGAGGCGAAGTAGAGCACCGCCATCTCGAAGAAGATGATCCAGAACACGAGCATGTTGAGCCCGTGGGCGGTAAGCACCTGGTAGAACATGTCCGGCGGCAGCAGGTGCACGGCCTGCCAGCGGGTGAGCACCACGCCGATCGCGAGAATGCCGCCGAGGAGCAGCGACACCGCGGCCGCCACTGCGTTCCAGCGCATCAGCTTCTCGGCCGGCTCGTGGA
>Ga0137796_10001763_pt1 | contig 12069 bp, 11 predicted proteins | sample OV2TP3_FD_97704 | JGI IMG/M metagenome (GOLD analysis project Ga0137796, IMG submission 97704)
AGAGTATTTACGACTAAAAATCCTGACTTGCACGTTGCCAATCCTCTAAAATGAAGAAAAACCACCCACACAAATACGCGAAGACCCTAAATAATTTATGTAATCTGGATCTTGATAAAAAGCGTATTTTAATCACCGGAGGCACCGGCTCTTTCGGCCAAGCTTTTGTTCAGACATTGCTTGATAATAACCCACTGAAAACACTGGTAGTCCTATCGCGTGATGAGTTAAAGCAATATGAAATGCAGAACAGATTGATCACCCACCCAAAATTTAAATGTATGCGCTTCTTTATCGGAGATGTCAGGGATCAGCACCGCATGGAAATGGCGATGCGTGAAGTGGATTATGTTGTTCATGCCGCTGCACTTAAACAGATTACAACAGCAGAATATAATCCATTTGAATGTATTCATACCAATGTAATTGGTGCGGAAAATATTGTTAATGCAGCATTAAGAGCGGGGGTTGAAAAAGTTATAGCCCTATCTACCGACAAGGCTGTAAGCCCAATCAATCTTTATGGTGCCAGCAAACTGGCATCAGATAAAATATTCGTTGCAGCCAATCATTTAAGTGGTTCATTAGGAACAAGATTTTCAGTAGTACGTTATGGTAATGTGTTGGGTTCGCGGGGTAGTGTTATTCCTTATTTTAATTCGTTAATTAGAAGCGGAGCTAAATCATTACCTATTACTGATAAGCGCATGACACGTTTCTGGATTACCCAGAATCAAGGTGTCGAATTTGTATTGTCCTCCATGGGTATGATGCATGGTGGAGAAATATTTATTCCCAAAATACCCAGCATGAAAATAACCGATCTTGCCAAAGCCATGGCGCCTGGTTTGCCGCATGAAATAATTGGAATCAGACCGGGTGAAAAACTGCATGAGCAAATGATCACGGAAGGTGATTCCTATACTACCTTAGAATTCAATGATCGTTATATTATTGAACCGGCTTTTGCCTGGTGGGATCGTGAACCATATACGGATAACGGTGCTACCCGGGTTAAAGAAGGCTTTATTTATGCGAGTAATACGAATACAGAATGGTTAAGTGGTGAAGATTTAAAACGCCTTATTGGTGAAAATAACATCACAGATTAAACCCAGTTGATATCAACATACGGACATCAAGTAATTGAAGAAGACGACATTGAAGCTATCAATAAAGTATTGCGTAGTAACTGGCTGACTACTGGCCCTGTTGTTGAAGAATTCGAAAAATCGTTTGCAAAACAGGTCGGAGCTGAACATGCAATTGCCTGCAGTAGTGGAACGGCCGCGCTTCATCTGGTGTCCATGATCACAGGATCCGGCCCTGGGTTTTCTTCAATAGCTCCCACAATATCTTTCCTGGCCACGGCAAATTGTTCAAGATTTACCGGAGCAGATATGTTGTTTACAGATGTTAGTTCGGATACAGGTTTGATACAGGGTCAGGATTTACTGGATGTACTGGAACAAAATGATAAGGCAAATATTAAATCGCTTTATGTGGTGCATTTGAATGGACAAACCTGCCAGATCGAAGAGATAGCAAAAATCGCGAAAGAGAATGGTATTTACCTGATAGAGGACTGCTGTCATGCACTTGGAACAACGTATCAAACTGCCAATAATAAAATCAGCAAGGTGGGCGCTTGTGAATTCAGCGATTTTTCAATCTTTTCATTCCACCCGGTAAAAACTATTACCACCGGAGAGGGCGGTATGATTACCACAAATAATCCTGAATATGCTGAAAAGGCAAAGTCGTTAAGAAACCATGGAATGCTGCGTAATCCGGAATTGTTTGAAAACAAGGTCTATGCATACAACCAAAAAGGTACAGTGAATCCCTGGTATTACGAAATGCATGATCCTGGCTTTAATTACCGCATAAGTGATATTAACTGCGCATTGGGATTAAGCCAGTTAAAAAAACTGTCTCGTTTTATTGAGACAAGAAAATCACTGATGCAATGTTATGATGAGGAATTGAGTGAACTGCCATCCAGTGTCAAGCCTGTTGCAAGAGTTGAAAACTGTTCTCCTGCATTGCATCTCTATCCTGTGCTGATTGATTTTTCTTCACTGGGAAAGGACAGGGCCGATGTCATGAATGATCTGAAGCATAAAGGTATTGGAACCCAGGTTCATTACTATCCAATACATAAGCAACCTTATTATGAGAAACTTTATGGGAACAGGGATTTGCCTGGCGCATGGCATTATTATGAAAGAGTATTATCACTTCCATTTCATTGCGGAATGACACAGGAAGATGTGAAATTTGTTGTAAGCATGGTGGCTGAGGCCCTTGAGTTATAAATTCTGTTTAATAGTTTATTAAAACAGGATGCAATACAATGAAGCTTGCATTAGGCACTGTACAATTTGGTCTGGATTATGGTGTTACCGGTAATCCCCGCATACCAATTAATGAAACACACGAAATATTGTCATTGGCCATGAGTGCGGGAGTAGATATTCTGGACACTGCACCAAGCTATGGCGATAGTGAAAAAATAATAGGTCAGTGGTTGAATGATGAACCTGGGTCCTTTCGTGTTATTACCAAGGTCCCACGACTGAATAAAACTCAAGTTCCAGTTGATACAATACAGAAAACCTTCCAGGACTCTCTGGAACAACTGGGCGTAGACAGTGTGTATGCCTTGTTATTGCACAATGTTTCTGATCTCATGGGTGCTTATGGCAAACAGGTATTCACTGCTATGCAGAATATCCAGTCAAAAGGATTGGCAGAGCGTATTGGCATTTCCGTTTATAGTCCTGAAGAAATAGATTTCGTAATATCCCAGTATCCGATCCAGATCGTTCAGGCGCCGTTTAATGTAATAGATCAACGGCTGTTACAGGATGGAATATTGCGACGACTTAAAGAGGCAGATATAGAAATACATGTACGTTCTGTATTTTTACAGGGATTGTTATTATTAACCGAAGAAAAAATTCCTTCTTATTTTTCTCCCTGGTCCGGATTATTGAAACAATACCGAACCTGGTGTAGCGATACAGGGGGATCATTAGTTGCAGCCTGTCTGCAATTTGTTTATGAGCAGGCAATGATCGACAAGATTATAGTCGGCGTGGACAGTATTTCACATTTCAGGGAATTACTGGATGTAACACAGTCAGCAACAACACTACCGGATGCCACGCATCTTGCATGTGTAGATAAAGGCCTGATTAATCCAACCTGCTGGCCACAATAATTACGTTAAATTACGTCATTGCAGCCACGAGACAAAGTTGTGACTGGAACCAATCAGTAATTCAGAAGCATGATCCTTGGAATTTTACAGGCGCGTAATTCTTCTTCACGGTTACCTGGCAAGGTAATGCTGCCTGTCCTCGGGGAACCCATGTTGTCACGGCAAATAGAACGGCTGCGTCGATGTAAAAGCATAGACCAGTTAATTCTGGCGACGAGTGTTGAGTCAATGGATGATACTCTGGAGGACCTTGCCGAAAAACTCGGTATTGCCTGTTCCCGCGGATCACTCAACGATGTTCTTGATCGATTTTATAAAGCGGCCAAGCCATATAATCCAGATCACGTTGTACGTTTAACAGGAGATTGCCCGTTATCCGACCCTGAAATAATCGATGCTTGTATTCAATATCATGTAAAAGAGGGTAATGATTATACGAGTAATATTCACCCACCGACGTATCCGGATGGCCTGGATGTGGAAGTAATCAATTTCAAGACATTGGAAACTGCATGGCAGGATGCAGATTCAGCAATGGAACGTGAGCATGTGACAATGTCTATCTATAAATATCCCTCAAAATTTCATATCGGTAACCTGGGTAATGATACAGATCACTCTGATTTACGTTGGACCGTAGATGAACCTGAAGATTATGAATTCGTGTCGCAAGTCTATGAAGCACTTTATCCTGAAAATCCGGCATTTAATTATAATGATGTGCTTGCCTTGCTTGATGAACAACCAGCACTAAAACGATTAAACAGTCATCATCAACGAAATGCAGGACTTAAGTAAGGTCAGGACAAAATGAAAAATAACACTCAATACCCCTCTCCCCAAACCTCTCCCGCAAGGGGAGAGGAGCATACTGGTAATGCCTCTCCCTTGACGGGAGAGGTCGGCACATAGTGCCGGGTGAGGGTGAAATAAAACTGATGGCTTCAATCAAACATAATCAACGTTACGCTCGCAGTATCGAATTAATGCGGAAAGCTGAACAGGTGATACCTACCGGCGCCCAGACTTTTTCCAAAAGCAAGTTACAGTTTCCTGTAGGAAAGGCCCCACATTTTCTGGTACGTGGAAAGGGGGGGCGTGTCTGGGACGTTGATGGTAACGAATATGTGGACCTGATGGCAGGACTTCTGCCTGTTCTACTGGGTTATCGCGATCCTGATGTAGATGATGCAATCAGACATCAACTTGATAACGGTATCAGTTTCAGTCTTGCGACAGATCTGGAAGTAGAAGTATCAGAAAAGCTTGTTGATTTAATACCTTGTGCAGAAATGGTCCGTTTCGGTAAAAATGGATCCGATGTGACAACAGCCGCAATACGGCTGGCGCGCGCAGTCACCGGTCGCGATGAGATTATTATGTGTGGATATCATGGCTGGCATGACTGGTCCATTGGCACGACGGTATGGAATAAAGGTGTGCCGGATGTTGTTTCTTCATTGACACATCGTGCCCGTTTTAATGATCCGGAACATTTGAAATCGGTTTTTGAATCCCTTAAAAACAAAATAGCTGCGTTGATACTTGAACCGGTTAGTATTGAATATCCAGTTGAGGGATACCTTGAAAGCATAAAAGAAATCTGCGAACAAAATGGTGCTTTGTTGGTTTTTGATGAAATTATTACCGGTTTTCGTGCTGCCCGTGGCGGGGCTCAGGAATTATTATCCGTAACACCGGATTTGGCCTGTTTTGGTAAAGCGATGGGGAATGGCATGCCAATCTCTGCAATAGTCGGTCGCAGCAAATACATGAAGCACTTTGAAGATGTTTTTTTCTCCGGAACGTTTGCGGGCGAAACACTTTCCCTGGCAGCGGCCAATGCCGTTATTGATAAAATCATCAACGAGCCGGTTGTTGATAGATTATGGAAACAAGGACAGTATCTGAGTGAACAGATAGAGACTTTAATCAATAAATATAGTCTGGATGGTATTTTGAAATTATCGGGAATACCGCCCTGGCAGATACTGAAGATCGTTGATCATGAAAATGCAACCGTTGCTGAAATCAAGACATTCATTATCACGTCCCTTTTAGAGAGCGGTGTTTTAACAACAGGCAGTCATAACATGATGTATGCACATAATGAAGAAGACCTTAAGATTGTTATAAATGCATACTCATCTACCTTGTTAGGATTATCAAAGGAACTTGAACAAAAAGGACTGGCAGAACGCCTGGGAGTAGAACTCATTAAACCGGTTTTTGCTGTCAGGTAATCGGATACTGCGGTTTGCAGTATGATTGCAGTATTAATAAGAGCAGACGCATCAGAGGCAATCGGAGCAGGGCATATTGTTCGATCAATGGCCCTGGCAGAAAAACTCAAACAGAATGGTTGTGAATGCATATTTGCCACGCGTACACCGACAATCAAAGTTATGCCCAGCCTGGTAAATTCATTTCCCGTGATAGAGATTAACGGAGCTTTGACAACTGAAACCTCACAATTAATTAATGCCTGTCCACAGGGGGTAGACTGGCTGGTAGTTGACCATTATGAATGGGATATGTCCCTGGAAAATAAGTGTCGTCCATGGGCAGAAAAGATCATGGTCATTGATGATCTGGCTAACAGGAAGCATGATGTAGATTTACTGCTTGACCAGACACTTTCCAAAATGAAAAGCGATTATGAAAACCTGGTTCCGGAAAATTGCAAAATGTTTCTTGGTCCTGAATATGCTTTGTTAAGAGAGCAATTCGCCGAACGCCGCACCTTATCTTTAAATAAACGATTATCTGATGACTATAAACTCGATAGAGTGCTTGTCAGTATCGGTATGACAGATCCACAGAATATCACCGGTATAGCTATGGAGGGTATTCGTCAGTCAGGATTGAAATTATCAGTTGATGTTATTCTTGGCAAACATGCGGGCAATATGGATTTGATAATGAAAACAGCAGATGCTATGGACTGTGATATCAATATATATAACCAGATTTTAGAAATGGCAAAAATCATGGAAAGAGCTGATCTTGCTATCGGTGCAGCAGGGTCTACTTCCTGGGAACGGTGTTGTCTGGGAGTGCCTTCATTCCTTGTAACTATAGCAGATAACCAGAACCGGATTGCAGATGCCCTTGAAAAAAACCATGCAGCAATAATTCTGGGCAATCAACATAATATAAAACCCGAATTATTTTCAAAAAAATTAATTGAACTTTCCAGTAATCCGGATCAACTGAAAAGTATGGCTGTAGCAGCTTCAACAATATGCGATGGGCTTGGCGCAAATCGGGTTGCCGAGAATGTACTGACCATAAATTGATATGCAAGACTGGTGGAAAAAACCCCGGGAAGTTTCTGTAGTTATCGATAATGATGAATGGATGCTGACATATTGTAAGAAGCTTGTTGATGATATTAATAACCAGGGTGATAACGCATATTTGTGCAGGTCCTATGAAGCGGTAAAAAAGAATGGTGTTTCTTTCTTTTTGAGTTGTCATGGAATTGCTTCAGCTGAAATACTGGCGCGTAATCACAGGAATCTGGTTATTCATGCCAGTAAATTACCCGAAGGCAGGGGCTGGTCACCATTGACATGGCAGATACTACAAGGTGAAAACCGGATCCCGGTATGTTTTCTGGAAGCAGAAGAAAAAGTGGATTCAGGTAATATTATTTACATAGATTATCTTGAATTCGAAGGCCACGAACTGATAAATGAAATGCGTGAAGCCCTGGCAACATTAAGTTGTAATCTTTGCTTCAGGTTTCTTGATGAAGAATATCCGCCTGCAGGAGTAGAGCAGCAGGGTAATTCCACTTATTTCCCAAAGAGAAAACCTGAAGACAGCCAACTTGATGTCAATAAAACCATTGCAGAACAAATCAACCTTCTTCGTGTTGCCGATAATGAACACTATCCTGCATTTTTTGAATGGCAGGACCATTTCTATCGTATACGGATAGAAAAAATGCAGTCCAAGAAATGATTAAAGAAATTCAGTTGATTGTCATCACGAAATGAGATTGCTGTGATTGCCACGCCCCTGCGGGGCTCGCAATGACGACCCTGATGTCATTGCGAAGCCAAAGGCTGAAGCAATTCCCTTCCTGGTCATTGCGAGCGCAGCGAAGCAATCTGGTGTTGAGTGTATGAGATTGCCGCGTCGGACTTTGTCCTCCTCACAATGGCAGAATTTCCTGATTACCAAATAATGAAAAACACCATAACAATTAATAACATTAAAATCGGGCCAGGCCAGCCACCCTATATCGTAGCTGAATTATCAGCAAACCATCTTGGTGATATTAATCGGGCTAGGGAAATCATTAAGCAAGCAAAATCATCCGGCGCAAATGCTGTAAAACTGCAAACATACACGGCAGATACACTCACAATCGATCATGATGGGCCAGGGTTTAAGATTGAAGGTGGTTTATGGCAGGGCAGAACGCTTTATGATCTCTACCAGAAGGCCCATACTCCATGGGAATGGCATCAGGAATTGTTCGATTTAGGCAAGGAACTCGGCATTACAATCTTCAGTTCCCCATTTGATAATACTGCAGTCGAATTCCTTGAAACGCTGAATTGTCCCGCATACAAGATTGCGTCTTTCGAAATACTGGACCTGGAATTGATTAAATGTGCTGCACAAACCGGAAAACCGCTGATAATTTCTACGGGACTAGCCAACGAGGAAGAAATATCGGATGCAGTGAAAACCGCGAAATATTCTGGTTGCAGTGAATTGATTCTGTTGCATTGTATCAGCGCTTATCCCACTCCGCCTGATGAATATAATCTGCTGACCATGGTCGATCTCCATAAAAAACATAATCTCGTTGTTGGAATTTCAGATCATACCCTTGGCGTTGCAGTTGCAATTGCTGGCGTTGGTCTTGGCGCTTCCATGGTTGAAAAACATATCACCTTGTGGAGAGATGAAGGTGGGCCTGATGCTCCTTTTTCCCTTGAGCCTGAAGAACTGAAAATTCTCACACAACAATGCCGGACTGCATGGGAAGCTCTGGGTGAAATCAATTATAAAAACAAACAGAGTGAATCAGGGAATATAATCTTTCGCCGCTCCTTGTATGTAGTAAAAGATATTAATGCCGGTGAAGAATTTACCAGGGAGAACATCAGGTCTATAAGGCCCGGTTTTGGACTGGCACCCAAATATTTACCGGAAATCCTTAGACGCAAAGCAGCAGGGAAGATATCACGTGGTACCCCGCTGGACTGGTCGATGATTGCACCATAAAAGAATAATAACCCTCCCCCTTGACGGGGTAGGACAAGGGTGGGGGTGAACAATACAACAATTCCCCTCACCCTATCCCTCTCCCACAAGGAGAGAGGTTGTAGAAAGATTTAATAAAAAACCGAGACCACTATGAAATTCTGTCAACGTTGTGTTTCACCGGATACCAATCCATTCATTGATATTGATGCATCAGGGGTATGCAGTGCATGTCTGTCTTTCGGAGAGAGGCAGGAGGTTGACTGGAATGAACGCAAGACCAACTTTGAAGCTGTGGTTGCCCATGCCAAAAAACACAGTAAGGGCTATGATTGCCTGATACCAGTCAGTGGTGGCAAAGACAGTTACTGGCAGGTGATTACCTGTCTTGAGTATGGTCTCAATCCACTGACCGTCACCTGGCGGGATCCCATGCGACTCGAGATTGGCCAGAAGAACCTGGATAACCTGATCAAGATCGGTGTTGACCATATTGACTATTCGATCAACCCGAAAGTAGAGAAAAAGTTTCTATACCTTTCATATAAAAAATATGGAGTGCCTGGATTACCCAAACACATGGCCCTGTACAACCTGCCGCTCAGGCTGGCAGTCCAATTTGATATCCCGTTGATGGTCTGGGGTGAGAATGCAGCCATTGAATATGGAGAACTGAAAGACCATAGCAAAGGATTTGACGTTGATTATGACTGGCTGATGAATAAACGTGGTGTAACCCAGGGAACCACAGCAGAAGACTGGATTGGTGAGGATTTTACCCGCGGCAACATGGCAGCCTATTTTGGTCCAACACGCGAACAAATGGAACGGAGTCAGTTACATGCCGTGTACCTGGGTCATTATTTTCCATGGGACCAGGTGAGTAATTATGAAGCAGCTTGCCGGCATGGTTTTACTGCGCCGGATTCCGGTCCCGGTTATTATGCCTTTGATGATGTCGACTCCGGTTTCATCTCCATTCATCATTATTTGAAATGGTACAAGTTTGGTTATACACGTATGTTCGATAATCTTTCGCATGACATCCGTCGTGGCCGGCTTTCCAGGGACAAAGCACTGGCGATCATCCGCGAACGCGTTCCCGAAACGCCGCATGATGATATAAAGTCTTTCTGTGAGTTTTTGGGCATATCTGTAGAACATTTTTATGAGATTGCAGAGAAGTTCAGAGATCCGGATATCTGGACAAAAAAAGATGGATGCTGGGTCATAGAAGATTTCATCATAAATGACTGGGGAAGCTGGGAAGAACACCAAAGATGATAAAAAATAAACGCGACGAATCATACCAAAAGCATCCGGAACTGAATCCTTATGTCTCACACCAGCGATATGAACAACCGAAAGAAGATTTCAAAACCATCGGCCGAAAGCTGGAAAAGCTGGTTGATACGAAAAAGACACTCAGGGTTGCTGATGTGGCTTGTGGCAATGGCGAACTGCTTTATTACCTGCACAAGCTCTACCCGAACTGGGAACTGTTCGGGTTTGATCACACCGCCGAATTTATCCGGACAGCGCAAGGCTTTTCCAGATTGCAGGGGGTAAAATTCACACAATGTGATTTTGCTGATATCGAAGGCACTTACGATGTTGTGCTCTCAACATGTTTCCTGTCACTTTTTCAGGACATTACTGAACCATTGAATCGCTTGCTTGCCCTTTGTAATGATGGTGGCCACATATTAGCGACTGGTTTATTTAATCCCTATGATATTGAAGTGCGAGTGGAGTTTTGTGATAACTCCAGACCTGAAACAAAAGGGGAATGGAGAACAGACTTCAATCGTCATTCCCAACAATCCATCCGGCGCATGCTGGGAGGGCGCGTTGATAAAGTTGAATTTGAAGAATGCCCGTATGATATTGAGTTGGCACCGGATCCTGAACATGTCATCCGGGTTTGGTCATTACGTGAACAAACAGGCAGAACATTATTGATTAATGGCGCCTGGCAGATTGCCAACCAGACCTTACTTGTTATCAGGAAATAAAACTATGATATTTAAAAGGAGCTTACAGCATCTTTCTTGTTTTAGTAAGCCAAATAGATTTCGCGCTTTTAAAACATATAATGAGCTATTCAGAACATCTTTTTTAAATAAAAAAAATGAAATAAACAGAATAATATCCAGTAAAAATACAAGGTATTTAAGGAACAGAAAAAAATATTTTTCAGTTTTACGAACTCCCGCAGTTATTAATGCTATTGATATCCTGGCTCCGGAATTATTTGAATCTAAAGATAAAAAGATTCTTGATCTTGGTTGTGGGTATGGAGATTATGTTGCTTTGTTTAATGGGATGGGTCATACATCTATCGGCACCATCACTGAAAAAAATGCAGATGATTTTATATTTATTATGAAAGAACTAAACATACCTCATGCCATACATGATGCCACATCTTCACCATTACCATTTCCAGATGATAGTTTTGATATAGTGTGGTCAGTAAATGTTTTACCTCTTAAAGTATTTCAAGGACACATAGATTATGTTTTAAGTGAAATGCATCGTGTCCTTAAACCTGGAGGTCGCGTTGCAATACGTGTAATCACCAAGTATTTACCATTATATGGATATAATGCACCCAGGGATATGATGCCAAATAATTGTCAACTCCTTCTTGAGTCAGGACCATTTGTTTCATGGCGTAAATGCCAATAGATTTACCAATAAACTTGAAGCAACATACTATAGATTGCCACGGTCGTTTGCGGCTCTCTCGCAATGACAGAAAGCTATATTAATATCCCCTCTCCCCTTGCGGGAGAGGGTTGGGGTGAGGGGTAAAAATCCATGTCACAAACAAAACACGTTGAAAATCTCATCATTGGTGCAGGTCTGGTCGGATCAATAACCGCCTGGATTCTGGCACAACACGGCAAAACAGGAGTCCTGCTGGAACGAAATGCAGATCCCGGCGGTGTCAATGGCAGCTTTGCCGATCCGGATGGCAACTGGTTCGATCACGGTCGCCACGTAATCAATGCCGATCGTTCAGATTTCACAACCAGGTTTTTTCGTCAGGTGCTCGGTCAAGATGGTGTGAGGGAATTCGATCTGCAACGCGGGATCATCGTAAAAGGCCATTTAATTCCTTACGCGGCACCGCCTGAATTGTGGCCCGATGAAATAAAAAACCGGCTGGAACAGAATTCAGGGAAACCAGGTATACATCTTGGCTCAACACGTGCTGAATTTGCCCAGGCCTATGGTTCATGGTTTGCCGATCTGGTGTTCGATGAAATGATGCGAGCTTACCCGATTCTCATGTGGAAACATGAACATGGAATCTCTGAAGAAAAACTTCTGGACTGGTTATTTCCCTGGTTTTTCCCACGCACAAACATGGAACAACATCCCGAAACGGTGAGTGAACTGGGCGTCTACAGTGATGAAAGCCGGCTATATCATTATGAAAGCCGGCACGCGGATCCACCCGCTGAACCTGTCCTTTACCCTGCAGGTAAAGGCGGATATGCAGCATGGATCCATGCCATGCTGGACGGTGCAGCAGAATCAATCAAGGTACATACCGGACTATCAGACATTCAGATTGATATCGATCCGGAAAGCCTCGAAGTGCACTC
>Ga0137796_10001764_pt1 | contig 12065 bp, 10 predicted proteins | sample OV2TP3_FD_97704 | JGI IMG/M metagenome (GOLD analysis project Ga0137796, IMG submission 97704)
AAACGATAGACCCTAAGCCCATCTCCTTAAAGTGCACAGCATGGCTAGCGTCAAATCAAAAAGCTTCTCCCCCCTTCGATTCAAAGACTCTTTCGAGAATTTTGTATTTGTCCTGCCCGCTTTAATCATCTTTTCTCTTTTCTATATTTATCCTTTCTACGAAATTTTCCGTTTGTCGCTCCATGAGTGGAATGGCATCAGCCTAAGCCAGCGATTCGTGGGCCTGGAGAATTTCAAGGAGCTGGTGCAGGATAAAGTCTGGTGGAGCTCGCTGGGACACGCCGGTTACATCACCGTGATTGCTTTGACCTTTCAGAACGCCCTGGCCTTTGCCTTGGCCTTGGCGTGCGACCGGGACATCCGGCTCCAGAAATTTTATCGGGTGGTTTTCTATCTGCCGCCGGTTTTGTCAGAGGTCGTCGTGGGATTGATTTGGCAATGGATCCTTTATGCCGGCCTACAAAACGGACAGCACATCGGATTGCTCAATTATTTTTTGGACAAAGTCGGATTGGGTTCTTTGATTCATCATTGGCTCTCTGATCCCCAGACGGCCTTGACATGCATTGCGGTTGTCCATAGCTGGAAAGGCTTCGGCTGGGGATTTATCATCCTTCTGGCTGGTCTGCAGACTATTGATCGGCAGCTCTACGAAGCCGCGAAGGTGGATGGGGCGGGGTCCTTCCATATTTTGAAGAATGTGACGATCCCGATGATGATTCCCGTTATTTTGGTTGTGGTGATTTTGACCATCCTGGGCTCCATGCAGGTTTTTGTGCTGGTTTTGTCCATGGTGGGGCAGGGACTTGTATATCACACCGAGGTGCCGGTCACGCGGATTTTGGCTTCTATGATGGGGACCCATCGTTTTGGGTATGCCTGCGCCCAGGCTATTGTCTTTGGGGCGATTCTCGTTGGGATTTCGTTTCTGCAGATCCGATGGTCGAAGAAGCTCAAGCAGGCGTAAAAAGGATCGTGGAACGTGTAAAGTGTAATGTGTAATGTAGGGGATCGGGCTTATGAAGATCAATTTTTATAAGATCAAAGGGATTGTCCAATCATCCTTCATCCATCTTTTATTAATGACGGTCGCCTTCAGTTGTCTTTTCCCGCTTTTCTGGATGGTGCGATCGGCCCTGATGAGCCAAGAGACGATCTTTGTGGACAAGTCTTTAATCCCTTCTCAATTAAATCTTCACAATTTTTATCTGGCCTGGACCCAGGGGAATTTTGGCGTCTATTGCTTAAACAGCCTTATTTATACGACGTCGGTGGTTGCGGGGATTGTGGTGATCTCCTCCCTGGCCGCTTACAGCTTTTCCCGGCTGCAGTTTCCGGGAAAGAACCTCTTTTTCTTCATGTTTCTGGCGGCGATGATGATCCCCCTTCCGGGGAGCTTTGTTCCCTTGTTTGTGCTGATGAACAAATTGGGCCTTGTCAACACCAGAATCGGATATATACTTTGTATGATTAACGTGGGGTTATCGCTCAGCATTTTTCTCTTGAAGACCTTTTTTGATAAGATGCCTTCGGATTTGGAAGACGCGGCCCGCATCGACGGCTGTTCGAAGCTGGGAATATGGCGTCACGTAGCGCTGCCGCTGGCCCGGCCGGCCATTGCGGTGATCGTCATTTTCAACTCTCTTAACGTGTGGAACGAATATATTTTGGCAACCCTTCTTTTAAACGACCAATCGCTGATGCCTCTGCAGCGGGGATTGATGGTCTTCCAGGGTGTGCACAGCGTGGACTATCCTTTATTGATGGCGGGATTGACCATCACCGCCTTGCCCATCATTTTGGTCTACCTTTTCATGCAAAAGCACATTATCAAAGGCCTTTCTTCGGGAGCCCTTGTGGGATGATGACGTTCAACAGCTCAAGACGGGAAACCGGCTTTACTGGGAGTCTTTTTTTTATTCTATGGGTTTCAACGGGGATGGTCCTTCCTTTAGCTTCTGCTCAAGATGCCGAATCAACAGAAAATCGGATTAGCCCCACCCCACAGATGAATGCCGAGCTTCCCGAAAAATCGCAGAGTTCCAACCCGTCTTCCCAGGAATTGGTCGCCAGATCTTGGGAGGCCTCGGGAAAGAACGATCTGGAAAAGGTCATAGAGCTGACGACCCAGTGCGAGGATCTCTACGGCCGGGAGGCCAGGAAGCTGGAAGCCCAGTTAAAGAGTTTTCCTCCCAGTGAGCAAAAAAAAGATTACCGGGTGTTAAACGACGTGGCCACGTGTTTATTCATCCGAGCAGAGGCCTTAATGAATAACGGAAAGACCCAGGAAGCCCAGGTCTTGTTTCAGAAGATCGTTGACGAATTTAAATGGGCCCAGGCCTGGGATCCCCGCGGATGGTTCTGGTCGGTGGCTGAGAAAAGCCAGGCCAGCATTGACGTTTTGACGGGAAAGGCCCAAGAAGATCTGGAAAGAGAAGACCAGATCGAACAAAAACGCGCTCCCAAAACGAAAATTAAACTGGACCAGAAGGGAACCGAAGATGTTATTGATTATCGGAAATACGGAAAATTGATCAATGTCGGCACCAAAGATTATCGCTATGAGCTGACCGATCCTCAAGGGTTAGCCGCAGCGGCTGGGGAGGGGATCTATCCCAACAATGCGGCCGTGGTCAAGGATCCCGGTTATAAAAAGGCCCTGAAAGAAGGCCGGCTGGAGGGAAACCACTGGGATTTTGTTCACAGTGATGATTGGGAGGCCGCCTTTTACAAATGGGCGACCGCTCCCGAACCGTGGGGGGTTAAGCTTTTTTATCTGGGGGTGATTTTCGAGAAGGCGAAGATGTATTACGAAGCGATCAAGGCTTATCACGCGATCGTTGTTCACTTTCCCAACGCCGTGGGATGGACCTACTGGCAAACCCCGTGGTACCCGGGACAAGCGGCCATTGCTAAAATCCGGCACATCATCCGTCAGCATCCGGAATTGGATCTCAAGTTTCAATGGGCCCGAATTCAGATTTTAAATGGTTTCGACAACGATATCCGCAATGACGCGGTAATCACCTATCCGGGCATCGTCTTGAAAAAAAATCTGATGGAAAAGCTTCAAGAAAGATTCGATTTCAAGAAAACACGTTTCAAAACGGCCCGATTAGGAAAAGTCAAGAAAAAGGTGGGAGAGGGGAAAGTTCGTCTGGTGCAATATGAGAATAACCACTGGCAGCTTTTGGTCGCGGGGAAGCCTTATCTCATCCAGGGAATCACATATCACCCCACCCAAGTCGGGCAGAGCCCGGATAAAGGCACGCTCGTCAGTTGGATGACCTCGGATGTCAACGGCAATGGGAAAGCCGACGGCCCCTATGATTCCTGGGTGGATAAAAATAGAAATGACAAGCAAGACGCCGATGAACCGGTGGTGGGTGATTTTCAATTGATGAAAGAGATGGGAGTCAATACCATCCGCGAATATCATCAGCCATTTCCTCCTGATAAAAATGTTTTAAGGAAGATGTATAAGGAATACGGCATTCGGGTCATCATGGGCGATTATCTGGGGAAATATGCCTTAGGCTCCGGCGCCAGCTGGTATCCGGGCACGGACTATGAAAATCCTGAGCATCGCCGGAATATGTTAGAGTCCGTTAAAAAGATGGTGATGGAGTTTAAGGACGAGCCTTATATTTTGATGTGGCTTTTAGGGAATGAAAATAATTACGGCGTGGCCAACAATGCGGACACAAAGCCGGTCGCTTATTTCCAATTTGTCAATGAAGTCGCCCGCTGGATCAAGTCCGTTGACAGAGATCATCCGGTGGCGCTTTGCAATGGAGATACGTTATTTCTCGATCTCTTTAGCCAGCATGCCCTTTGGGTGGATGTCTTTTCCGCCAATAGCTATCGGGGGGATTACGGTTTCGGTTCTTTCTGGGAACAGGTTTTGGATGCCACCGGCAAACCCGCTTTCATCACCGAATACGGTTGTCCTGCCTACGTCCGGCACATGGGTCGGGAAGAATCCGAAGAGGCTCAAGAGGCGTATCACAAGGGGAACTGGCTGGATATTGAAGAGAATACGGCCGGTTACCCCGAGGGCGTCGGCAATAGTCTGGGGGGGATGGTTTTTGAATGGACGGATGAGTGGTGGAAAAATTACGAGCCGTTCTTGCACGATCGCAAATCCGATGCCATCGGCCCTTTCCCAGGCGGCTATTATTTTGAAGAGTGGTTTGGAATCACCAGCCAGGGCAAGGGCCAACACAGCCCTTTCTTAAGACAGTTGCGTAAAAGTTATTTTACTTATCAAAAGTTGTGGCAATCATCAAGGTAAGGAAAAGGAGGGGAGGAAAAACATGAAAAAAGTATTGGCAATCCTTGTTTTATTCTTGTTGGCCGTAAGCTTAAAAGGTCCTCTGCAAAGTGTGGCCTACGCCTATGATTTTGGAGATTATCGTTCGGTGACGTTAACCACCAAGGCCTGGGAGGCTTTACAGAAAAATGATATCGAAGCGGTTTTGGCCTACACCAACAAATGCCTTGAACTCTACGGGGAGCAGGCCCAAAAGATGCAATCCAATTTGACCGATTACCCCAAGGGGGCCCAGCAAGATGTTTTCAATTATTGGGCTTTAAACGACGTGGCCACCGCATTGTTCATTCAGGGCGAGGCTTACCGAAAGGCCAATATGATGGAAGAGGCCCAAGAGGTTTTTCAGAAATTGATTGATGAATACGCGTATGGTCAATGCTGGGATCCGAAGGGCTGGTTCTGGAAGCCCGCCGAAGCTGCCAAAGAAAAATTGGCGATGATGGAGTCGGGCCAGAATCTCGATTTTGGAGATTACACCTCCCAAGAGTTGACGACTAAGGCCTGGGCGGCATTGGAAGAAAAGAATTTGGATGCGGTCTTGGCCTATGCCAACAAATGTATTGATCTATACAGCCCAGAGGCTAAAGAGATGCAGGATTCCTTGACCGAATATCCCTGGGAATCCAAAGACAAAATTTTTTCCTACTGGGCCCTCAATGATGTTGGGACGTGTCTTTTTATCAAGGGAGAGGCCTATCGCAATGCCGGACAGAAAAAAGAGGCCCAGGAAGCCTTTAAAAAATTGGTTGATGAGTATTCCTATGCCCAGTGCTGGGATCCTCAAGGTTGGTTCTGGAAACCGGCAGAGGGGGCCCAGCAGAAATTAGAGATGTTGGAACAAGAAGAACAAGAGGGATCAAAGGAATAAGACAATGAAAAAGAGAATATTTTTATTTCTAATTTTTCTTTATTTAGGAGTGGGATGTTCTAAAGCATCTTCAGAAGATCGGCTCTCTTTGTCAAAGGGAGGGCCCGTTCAAAATAAATCTGCGGCCGTTGCTCCGGCAGCAGATTCTCCGGCCCAAGAAACCCAACAAGCCCCGCAAGCCGCCGCCTCTCCCCAAAACCCTCAGCCATTTAAGATTTATACCGATAAAGCCTCCCGGGATAATCATTATGTCCCATCGGGATTTATGCCGGATGGGAAGTGTCTCGCCCTTGATGATGCCTGGCAAAAAGACTGTCACAGCGGGGCGGTGTGCATTCGCATTGAATATGATATTGAATGCTCTAAAGAAGGAGCGAAGTGGGCCGGGATTTATTGGCTCAACCCAGCGAATAACTGGGGCGGTCAAAAAGGGGGGTTCAATTTAACCGGTGTCCAAAAGTTGACCTTCTGGGCCAAGGGTGAGAATGGCGACGAGAGAATTGAAGAATTCAAGGTTGGGGGAATCATGGGAGAGTATCCCGACTCTGACACAGCCGTTATTGGGCCGGTCATCCTGACCAAAGAATGGAAAGAGTACACCATTGACCTCCGGGGCAAAGACCTCTCCTATATGAGCGGTGGATTTGCTTGGGCGACCAATGTCGATGTGAATCCAGAAAAATGCGTATTTTATCTTGATGACATCCAATATCAATAAGAAATAATGTGGCGCTTCATCAAAGATTCCATCCTTCCCTAAAAAATCAAGAAAACCATCCTCTGAAAAATTTCCATTTTTTCTTGTATTGAAATTTATCCTTTGCTATGATGCATACTGAATTTTATAATGAGGCCCCGACTTACGTTCGCTTCACTCCGTAAGTTCAGTGCTCATTAATAAAAAGGGAGACCGTATGGTAAAAGTCGCTAAGCTGGTTATCCTGATTTTATCTGTGCTATTAGCTTTAAGTGTTTTTTTTGTTGTCATGACATTCAACCAGAAGAGGTCTTTAGAGCAAACGAATAAGACTTTAACCGATCAAGTCTCGCAATCCGAAAGCCGGGAATTAAAGCTTCTGCAGGAGGCGAAGAACCTAGAAACCCAGATCAAAGAGGCACAAACCGAAAAATCCAAGCTGGAAAAAGATGTCGCGGACTTAGACAAAAAAATCACGACCCTCAATAATCAGCTGGTGCAAATGACGACCGAACGCGACGATTGGAAAAATCGCCTGGACTCGCTTAAGAAAGAACGCGACGAATTGATGACAAAGCTTCAAGAAAAACCCGTCCCACAGCCGATCAAGGAAACTCCCTTAAGCCCCCAGCCCCCGAGTGTCGCAACTTCTCTGGAGAAAGATGAAACGTATTGGGCGCAGGTCTTAAGAGAAAAGGCCGCCTTGCAGGTGCAGCTGGATGATCTTAAAAACCAATTGTCCAAGAATGCGGTCTTGACGGAAGAGCTCAAAAGCAAAAATTCGGAGTTGGAATTGGAAATAGGAAGCTTTAAGAATGACAGGACCGAGATTGAACGCAAGGTCAAATACGCAGAAGATTTGGCCGGCAATCTCTCCTTGGAATTGGCGCGGGCCAAGAATGAGCGAAAATTTCTCAATGACCGGCTGGAGCAATTGGACGAGCAAAACGTTGCCCTGCGGACACAGATCAAAGGTTTGACCACAACCAAGATCGCTTTTGAAAAAAGTCTGGCTCGTCTGGTGGAGGAAAAAAACGCGGTTGAGAAGAAACTCATTGAAACCGAAAACGTGATCCAACAGAGAATTGACGAGATATGGCAGATTAAAGGCAGCTTGGATAAGAGGGTCGCCACAACAAAGGCAAGCTCCCAAGAGGTGGAATTGCCTCCGATTATTGTGAAGGCCCAGGGACCGGTTGTTCCGGAAAAAGTCGATTCTGCCCCGGGAGGCGTCTCCGGATTTCAAGGGCGTATCCTCAGCATCAATCACGAAAATAATTTTGTGGTCGTTGATTTGGGTGAAAAATCCGGTCTGCAAATCGGCGATGCCTTGAATGTGTACCGCAATTCCAAATACATCGCTGGCTTAGAGGTGATTCAGGTCCGAAAAGATATTGCCGCGGCCGACATCAAGGACAAGGCCGATCAAATCAAAGTGGGAGATCTGGTCCGATAAAAAGTGAGCCCCGATATAAAAAAATTTTGGAGGGCTCATAAAAAGTGATCAAAAAAAGAATCAGTATTCAAGAGGTAGCACGGCGGGCGGGGGTCTCCATCAGCACGGTCTCGCGCGTTATCAACAAAATCCCTACCGTTCACAAAAAAAACGTCATAAAAGTTGAAGAGGCGGTTGCCCACCTCAAGTTTAAGCCCAACGTCAGTGCCCAGCGCTTGGCCAAGGGTTTAAATACCGCCGTGGGGCTCGTGATGCCAGGGTATCCTGGCATTTTTCATTCTTTTTACGGGGTGGAATTGATCCGCGGGATCGGGCACGCCTGTGAGACGCTGCGGCTGGATTTGATCTTTCATATCACCGATGGCTACAATCTTCTCAATACGACCAACATTGGGGGGGTCATCTTTGCCGACATCATCGAGAACCGCAAGCAAATCGAGGCGGCGTTGGAAGAGGGGATCTGCTGCATGGTCATCAATAACATCGTGGAGGACTTGGAAGTCAATTATGTGGCCATCGACAACCGCCTCGGCGGCCATACCGCAACCGATTATTTAGTCAGTCTGGGTCACAAAAAGATTGCTACGGTAACCGGCAATCTCCATACCCAAGCCGGGGCTCACCGTTTGGAAGGTTATAAAAAGGCCTTGGAAGACCATCGTCTCGAGGTGCGCGAGAATTATATCTTCCCAGGAGATTACTCCCGCCAGAGCGCCCGAATGGCTGCAGAAAGATTTTTTGAATTCAAAGATGCCCCCACGGCGGTCTTTGCCGCCAGCGACGATATGGCTTTGGAGCTGATGGCCGTCGCACTAGAAAAGGGCCTGAAGATCCCGGAAGATTTATCCATCGTCGGCTTTGATGACAATCCTCAAGCCACCTACGGGCCGGTCGCCTTGACCACCATCCGACAACCCTTATTTCAGATGGCGGAAAGCGCTGTAAAGTATCTCAACGCCATTGTGGCCGGCAAGAAGCGTGCCCCCATCCAAGAGGTCTTAGCTCCCAAGTTGGTTGTTCGGGACTCTTGCGCTGCGCCCAAGTAGGGAACGGTTTTGAACCGTTCCCTACTTGGGCGGATAAATTTCCATGATGATGCGTTATCAACGAAGCTACGATTGTGTGGTGATTGGCGGAGGCCACGCCGGGGTTGAGGCCGCTCTGGCGGCGAGCCGGATGGGTGCCCCGACCCTCATGATCACGCTCTCTCAGGCAACGATCGGCCAGATGAGCTGCAATCCGGCGATCGGCGGGGTCGGCAAGGGTCAGCTCGTCAAAGAAATCGATGTCTTGGGCGGGGAGATGGGCCGGGCGGCCGATCGAACCGGGATTCAGTTCCGCCAGCTCAATCGCTCCAAAGGCCAGGCGGTCCGTTCCTCCCGCTGTCAGTCGGATCGGCTGCGGTATAAATTGTACATTCAAAGGGTCGTCCAGAATCAGGAGAATTTATTTGTTCTCGCGGACCAGGTGAGGGAAATCGTCGTCAGAAACGGCCGGGTCGCGGGGGTTAAGACCTTTTCGGATGAAGACATCCCTTGTCAAACGGTGATTGTCACAACCGGGACATTTTTAAGAGGCCGCATTCACGTTGGGGAATCCATCACCCCCGGTGGACGCGTGGGAGAGCCGGCCTCTTATCATCTGGCCGATTGCCTTGGGCATTTGGGATTCCCTTTTTTAAGCTTTAAAACCGGAACGCCTCCTCGTTTAGACGGCCGGACCATCGACTTTCGCGACCTGGAGCGGCAGGATTCGGACATCAACCCCATTCCCTTTTCGTTTCGAACAAAAAGGCTTCCCGAGGATCTGCGGCCGTGCTTCATCACCCGCACAAGCTCAGAGACCCACGAGATCATCCACAGGAATCTCCATCTTTCGCCCATGTATTCGGGCCGGATCCAATCGACCGGCGTGCGGTATTGTCCTTCCATTGAAGACAAGGTCGTCAAGTTTAAAGACAAAGACACTCATCATGTCTTTCTGGAGCCGGAGGGTTTGGATACCTTTGAGGTTTACCCCAACGGGATCTCAACCGGTCTTCCGGCGGAGATCCAAGAACAAATGATCCATTCGATCAAAGGGCTTGAGAGGGCAAGGATGATTCGTCCCGGCTATTCGATTGAGCACGGCGTTGTTCCACCGACGGAGCTTCAGGCGCATTTGGAGACCAAAAAGGTTCAGGGGCTTTTTTTGGCCGGCCAGATTAACGGCACAACCGGCTACGAGGAGGCGGGCTGTCAGGGGATTGTGGCGGGCATCAACGCGGTGTTGAAAGTCCGGCAGGAGACGCCTTTTGTTCTGGGCCGTCCGGAGGCGTATATCGGGGTTCTGATTGATGATTTGGTGACCAAAGGAACCGATGAGCCCTACCGGATGTTCACCTCGCGCGTGGAGCACCGCTTGATCATCCGGGAAGACAATGCGGACAGGCGTTTGGCTCACCACGGGCATCGGTTTGGTTTGATCACGCAGGAAGAATTTGATCAGATCCATGAGAAATATGCTGCTGTTAAACGAGAGATCGAGCATTTGAAGGCGACACGGATCCCTCCGGGAATTCTCCTCGATGAAGAGCTCAAAGGGCACAACACAACTCCGCTGCGAGAGCCGACGCTCCTAAGCGATCTCTTGAAAAGGCCCGAGGTCACCTACCGGATGATCGTCGCCTTCGACGGAGGGCTCAAAAATTTCACCCAGCAGGTGATTGATCAAGTCGAATACGAAATCAAATACGAGGGATTTATTGAGAGACAAAACCGGATGGTGGAACGGTTCCGTCATATCGAGAATATTAAAATCCCTTCCGAGATCGATTACACTCAGATCCCAGGACTTTCGACGGAGATCCAGGAGAAGCTGAAGAGATTTGCCCCGGTGTCTTTGGGTCAGGCCAATCGGATCTCCGGGGTGACCCCGGCGGCCATTTCTATTTTGATGATTTATTTGAGGGGTCGGGGAGAAACTCCCCGACCCCTCATCCTGCCCGCCCCGGCTGTCGCCGGCAACGGCGGGCCGGGGAGCGAAGCGAGGGATCTTAAACGAAAGAGAGGACACAATCCATGAAAATCGCAAAAGACATTATCGAACTGATTGGCCGGACCCCTTTAGTTAAGTTAAATAAGGTGACCGAAGGATGCGGGGCGGATGTGATCGCGAAACTCGAGTTTTACAATCCGTTGGGCTCGGTGAAGGACCGGATTGGTTTTGCGATGATTGAGTCCGCCGAGAAAGACGGGAAGATCAAAAAAGACACGATCATTCTCGAGCCCACCTCCGGCAATACGGGAATCGCTCTGGCCTTTGTCTGCGCGGTCAAGGGTTATCAATTGACCCTCACGATGCCCGAGACCATGAGCTTGGAGCGAAGGGCCCTTTTGAAAGCATTCGGCGCAACCCTGCTTTTGACCCCGGGCCCGGAAGGGATGCGCGGGGCAGTTGCCAAGGCCCATGAGCTCGCCCAATCCGATCCCCGGTATTTTATTCCGCAGCAGTTCGATAATCCGGCCAATCCCGAAATTCACCGCCAGACAACCGCCGAGGAGATATGGAATGACACCGATGGAAAAGCGGATATCTTGATCTCCGGGATCGGGACCGGAGGTACCATCACCGGTGTGGCCGAGGTTATCAAGAAGAGGAAGCCGTCCTTCAAAGCCATTGCGGTTGAGCCCCAGGGCTCCCCGGTCCTCTCCGGCGGGAGTCCCGGACCCCACAAAATCCAGGGCATCGGAGCCGGTTTCATCCCGAGCATCTTGAATACGAAGATCATTGATGAGATTATTCAGGTGGATAATGATGAGGCCTTCACCTATGCCAAGCGCTTGATGAGGGAAGAGGGGATTTTGGCCGGGATTTCCTCCGGCGCGGCCCTCTGTGCCGCTTTACAGGTGGCGAAAAGACCGGAAAATAAGGCCAAGATGATCATCGTTGTTTTGCCGAGCACCGGCGAACGGTATCTGAGTACGGATCTTTTTGCTGAATTCCGCAGTTGATTCGCCTACCTCCTATGAGGCAAGACCACTTCCTCAAAAGCCCTCCGTTTAAGTTTGCCCTCCTTATCATTCTTCTTTTTTTGTTTTGGCAGATGGGAAGACACATCCCCCTTGATCTCGATAGCTATCGGAGGTGGCTGGCCCAATTCCCGCTTTTTATTTCCGGATTTGTTTTTGTGGCTGTTTATGTCGTTGTGACCTTTTTTGTGTTTTTTGCCAACGATCTTTTTCGGATGATGTCGGCGGTCTTGTTCGGCCCCGCGATCAGCACCCTTTTCGTCTTAACCGCGGAGATGGTCAATCTGGTGGTTCTCTTTCACTTGAGCCGGAATCTGGGCCGGGAATTCCTGGAACAGAAATTCAAATGGAAAAAAGATCGGCCAGAGTTGAAAGCCGAAGATCCTTTTTGGGGGATCTTCATCATCCGGGTGGCGCCGCTTGTCCCTTTTCGTTTTCTGGATCTGGGTTTCGGCTTAACGAAGATCTCCTTTAAAAGATATTTTGTGATCTCTCTTCTGGGTTCGCCTTTAAGAATCTTTTGGCTCCAGTTTATCCTGGCGGGGGCGGGAGAGATGATTTTTAAGAACCCGGGTGTGGTGGTTGAGTATCTTCTTGAAAACAGGATGGTTGTGAATTGGAGTTTTTTTTATCTTGTGCTCACATTCCTTGGGGTTTGGATTTACCGCAGAAGGATCCACAAATTCTAAAAAGGATAATTG
>Ga0137796_10001766_pt1 | contig 12054 bp, 8 predicted proteins | sample OV2TP3_FD_97704 | JGI IMG/M metagenome (GOLD analysis project Ga0137796, IMG submission 97704)
GAAGGAGGCCCCCTTCCTCCTCATCCTCCCCCTCGAGGGGGTCACCGAGTGCGACGTCTACGAGGAGGGGCCCCGGGTCGAGCCGACGGCCGTGGGCGCCGCGCCCGAGGCGAGGCCGGCAGCCGCCAGGGCGGGGACCAGGCGGGTCGAGTTCTACTACTCCTCGCGCCACGCCCCGGGCGAGCAGTATCCCTGCGCCATCGAGCGGGCCCTCGGCCTCCTCGACCGGCTCCGGGAGAAGGGGACCGAGGTGGTGGCGCGTGACGTGGCCGGCGAGCGGGATCTCTTCCCGATCTATCACCGGGCGGTGACGGGGCCGAGCGCGGCGCGGCGGGCCGTCTTCGGGATGAAGGGGGCGCTGGAGGAGGACTTCGGCCGCCGGGTCCCGGCGCTCCTGATCTCCGAGGGCGATCGCTACCCGAGCGAGGTCTTCCCGCGGATGGATCGCGAGGCGAATCGGGTGATCGGCGTCGAGGAGGCCCTCGACCGCCTCCTCAGCGGGTGAACGATGACCGTCAAGTGATGACCATCCGGTTTTGCCGTGAGACCCGTGGATGCCCCGAATCCGTTATATCTTCCATGTTGGCTCCGAGGATGACAGGATCCGGGTTGATTTCGAGACCGAGCGCGGAAGGGTGACGGCCCTTCATATTGTGCAGTACGAAACGCTGAAGCGTGGCAAATGGCACCCGGTCGCCCGCTACGACACCGCGCATGGGTTCGTCCATCTGGATATTCAAACACCGACCGGTTCGGTTAAATACCGGCTCGCTGTCCAGGATCTGGCCGAGACGTTGACTCTTGCCATCGAGGACTTGAAAGTCAACTGGCGTATCTATAAACGACGGTTCGCGGGGGAGGCTCCATGAGCAAGGTTCGTCGGGGTAAGGCTTCGCCTGAGCAGGTGTTTGATTTTATTCAGAAGTTTAACCAGGTTGTAACTCTTGATGAGGAATTTGCTCGTCAGCTCCCGTCCCACGAGTTCGAGCTGAGCTTCAATAGAGCAGGGGGAATCTACATCGACGGTGAACCCCTCGGCGTTAACATAGAGCAGCGGCACCGCAGCCTGCGCCGTCGGGCGTCCACGTCTTGAAAGCTCTTACGCAGAGGTGAAGATGGGAAAGATCCCGGAAGAGTATCTGCCGCCGAAGGAGCTCTGGCCCCAGCGGATCTACACCCTCCCCGAGTTCCGCGACTACCCGTCGCGGCTCAACTCCACCGAGGAGCTGGTGGACAGGCAGGTCGAGGCCGGGCGGGGGGATCGGGCGGCCATCCTCTTCGAGGACCAGAGGATCACCTACCGGCAGCTCCAGGCCTCCGTGAACAGGCTGGGCTCCGCGCTCAGGGGCCTCGGCATCGAGGAGGAGGACCGGGTGCTCCTGCGCTCCCCCTCGATCCCGCCGGCCCTTGTGGCCAACTTCGCCGCGATCAAGATCGGCGCCATCGTGGTCCCCACCTCGCCGCTCTTCTCCCGGGCCGAGCTGGTCCATGTGGCCGCCAACACCGAGGCCACGGCGCTCATCGTGGCCGCCCCGCTGCTCGAGGAAGTGGAGAAGGCGCGCGGCGAGCTCAAGACCGTGAAGCAGATCGTCGTGATCGGCGGCGACGCCGGGGAGGTCAAGGCCAAGGGCTATCTCCCCTACGGCGAGCTGATCGCCAGGGGATCGGATACGCTTCAGCCGGTCCGGCGGGACCGGATGGCCGTCTCCGTGCTCCTGTTCACGTCCGGGACCACGGGCCTCCCCAAGGGGACCGTCCACTTCATGGAGGAGGCGCTCATCGTGCCGGACGGCTTCGGCAAGTACGGCTGGCGTGTGGCCCCGGAGGACGTCGTCGGCGGCCCCGCGCCGCTCTCGCTCGCCGCTGGCTACTCCACCCAGTGCGTGATCCCCTTCCGCTTCGGCGCCGCGGTCTCGCTCCTCCTCCGCTTCACGCCCGAGGGGATGTTCGAGGCGATCCAGCGTCACCGGATCACCATCCTCTCCGTCCTCCCCACCGCCTACCGGAAGATGCTCCAGGTCCCGGACGCCAGGACCCGCTACGACCTCTCCTCCCTCAGGGTGTGCACCGGCGGCGGCGAGTCCCTGACGGCCGAGACCTACCACGACTGGAAGAACGCCTTCGGCCTGGAGATCTACGAGGGGCTCGGGACCACGGAGATGATGTTCGTCTTCGTCTCCTCGGCGGTGACCCGCAAGGTCAAGCCCGGCTCCATCGGCCCCGCGGTCCCGGGGTACGAGCTCCGGGTGATCCGGGAGGACGGGACCGACTGCCCGCCCGGGGAGCCCGGGCTCCTGATCGCCCGGGGGCCGACCGGGACGGTCTACTGGCGGGACCCGGAGAAGCAGCGGGCCGCGGTCCGCGACGGCTGGTGCCGCGCCGGGGACTTCGTCACCATGGACGAGGACGCCTACGTCTGGTTCCTCTCCCGCGAGGACGACCTGATCAAGTCCTCGGGCTACCGGATCGGGCCCGAGGAGATCGAGGAGGCCCTGGCCCACCACCCGGCCGTGGCCGACGCGGGGGTGATCGGCGTGCCGGACCCGGTGCGGGGGCAGAACACCCGCGCCTACGTGGTCCTCAGGCCCGGGACGGCCCCCAGCGAGGCCCTCAAGCAGGAGCTGATCGAGTCCTGCCGGGACCGGATCGCCGTCTTCAAGCTCCCGCGCGAGGTGGAGTTTGTCGAGTCGCTCCCCCGCGCCCCCGGTCCCGCCGGGCCCGGGACCGGGAAGCTCCTGCGCCGGATCCTCCGCGAGCGCTCGGCGAAGAAGTAGCCGCTCCAGCCTGAATCCAGGCGTCCCGGCGCACTTTCCCCCCCGAGCAATTAGTGGTCACAACTGCGGGCAAATCATGTAAAATTCTCCCAGGATGGGTCACCTGCATCAGGTCCTTGCCCGGGAAGTCGATAAATGGCGGAAGGCAGGGTACCCCTCGCCCGACTATCCAGCTATCGCGGAGATCTTTGAGTGGGCCAGAGACCCTGACACCGGCACCCTGAGGTTCCTCAGAGCGCCGCAGTTGCGCGCGCTCGAGACCTACTGGTACCTGCGACTGGTCGAAGGCACCCCGCACATCTTCACGCTCTACCAGAGGCTTTTCCCCAGCCCGCCGGACCTTCTCGAGGCGCTGGGCCTCGCCGCTCCCCGGATTATGAAGCTGGTGGCCGGCCAGCCGCTCGATCCTCTATGGGAACGGGTCAGATCCGATGACCGATTCGTGCGAGAGTTTCGGCTGGAAAGCGTTCGGGAGACGCTGGCGCTCGACTACCCGAGCTACATCCTGGCGCTCGCGATGGGGGCCGGAAAGACCATCCTCATCGGGGCCATCGTCGCGACGGAATTCGCGCTGGCGCTCGAATACCCTGACGGCCCGTTCGTGCAGAATGCCCTCGTCTTCGCCCCCGGGAAAACCATCCTCGAATCGCTCAGGGAGCTCGCCGCCATCCCCTACACCAAGATCCTACCGCCGCGTCTCCACAAGCTGTTCACCGCGTCGGTGAAGCTGACCTTCACCCGCGACGGCGAGAAGGACATCCCTGTCGTTCGGCAGAGCCTGTATAACGTCGTCGTGACGAATACGGAGAAGATTCGCATCCAAAAAGAATCGATCCGGAGGAGCGACCTCGGAGACCTGCTGACGCGGGGACGGGAGGACGAGGCGCGAGCTGAGGTTGCAAACCTCAGGCTTCAGGCTATCGCGTCTCTGCCTCACCTGGCGGTCTTTTCCGACGAGGCCCACCACACCTATGGCCAGTCGCTGGAGGCAGAGCTGAAGAAGGTCCGGAGGACCGTGGATTATCTCGCCGCGCAGACGAAGGTCGTCTGCGTGGTCAATACTACCGGGACCCCCTACTTCCGGCGTCAGCCCCTCAAGGACGTCGTGATCTGGTACGGGCTTTCCGAGGGCATCCGCGGCGGAATCCTGAAGGACGTTTCCGGCAACATCCACGCCTTTGATTTCGAAGGGAACACGAAAGACTACGTGCGCCACGTCGTCGAGGACTTCTTCAAGGACTACGGGGAGGTCCGGCTCCCGAACGGGGCGCCGGCGAAGCTGGCGGTCTACTTCCCCCAGACCGGCGATCTTGAGGAGCTGCGCCCTGCCATCGACACCGCGCTGGCGAAGGTCGGCCAGTCTCCGGGCATCTGCCTGCGGAACACCTCCGAGTCCCCGAAGGACGAGGTGGACGCCTTTAATCGTCTCAACGATCCCGCGGCCCCCCATCGGGTGATCCTCCTGGTGAACAAAGGGACCGAAGGGTGGAACTGCCCGAGCCTCTTTGCCTGCGCCCTGGCGCGAAGGCTCAGGAGCAGCAACAACTTCGTGCTCCAGGCCGCGACCCGATGCCTGCGGCAGGTGCCCGGCAACAACAGGAAGGCGCGGATCTACCTCTCCCGGGATAACCGCGCGATCCTCGACCGCCAGCTCCAGGAGACCTACGGGGAGACTATCGCCGACCTCGACCGCGCGACGCGGGAGACCAGGTCAGCCAGGTTGATTCTGCGGAAACGTAACCGTCCTCCAGTCACACTGACGCGCCTCCTTCGGACCGTGGTCCCAACAGGGTCAGCCGGTGGCCCGCTCAGGCTCGAGAGGCCCAAGGTTGACCCGGCAGGAGCGATCCTCACGAAGGCGATCTTCGACATCGTCCCCCGGCAGGGCGTCAGGAGCCTGCTCCAACAGGTCGGTACGACAGTTCAGATGGAAGCAGTGCCTGAGGCGGTGGACCGTTATGAGGCCGCCGTTCACCTTGCCGCCATTTTCCGCGCCGATCTATGGTCCCTGTACGATGAGCTGAGACGACTGTATGACGCCGACGAGGAGATCCCGGCGGCGCACCTTCAAGACCTGGCGAAGCAGATCGCCGAGCAGACGCGGAACTACGAGGTGCGAGAGGAGAAGGTCGAGTGGGCCCTGGCCCTTGTGAAGCCCGGGGGGTTCAGCCGGGGTACCGAGACCGAGGGCGTGGAGGCCTATACCGCCGAGATCACCTACCCGAAGGACCGCGAGCGCCTCCTGCTCCACGCGGGCATGGTGCTTGGTGAGAACCCTGCCAGCTTCGGCTTCCATTATGATCCGTACAACTTCGATTCCACGCCCGAGATGGACTTCTTCCGGCAGATGCTCAGGGAACTCAATCTCCATCCTGGGGACGTGGAAGACATCTATTTCACGGGTGGCCTGACCGATCCGGCCAAGACCGATTTCTACGTGGAGTACCGCGGAGAGGACGGCCGCTGGCACCGCTATACCCCTGACTTCGTGATCCGAAAAAAGCCACGGAGAGAGGGCCGCCCTGGAACCGGTAGGGTCCTCGTCCTTGAGATCAAGGATGCCCGGTTCGAAACCGTTACGCGGGAAGACGAACGCCGGTTCGAGCTGGGAGAGGAGCCGCTGACGACCGAAGGGAGGAAGGCCATCGCCTTGAAAAAGCTGGAGCGCCTCAACCCTGAGCGGCTCAAGTATCAGTTGATTTTCGTGAAGGACAGCGTGACCTACGATCAGCTCGCTGAGGCGCGTCGTTTCGTCCGAGAGCCCGAAGCAATCTATGAAGGCGACCTGAGCATCGCGCATAAATTGAAGGACCTGATCCTCCAGTCCGATGGCGACCGTATTCGCCGGATCATCCTGTTCGGTTCCCGAGCCAGGGGCGATGCGCGACCAGACAGCGACTTCGATCTGCTCGTGGTCTACCGCCACATGGCACCCGGTGAGAAGCACGCGAAACTGCTCGACCTCTACAGGGTGTTTGAGGGCGTTGGCGTGGTCGCAGAACCCTGGGTGATGGGTGAGGAGGAGTTCGAGGAAACGAAGACGGTTATCGGTGGCCTCGCCTATCCGGCCTGGAAAGAAGGGGTGCTGCTCTACGAGAGCTCCTGAGCAAATCCAATGGGATTTGGTTAAAGCCTGGCTCGCGGCGGCAGAGGAGGATCTGCTGGCAGCAGATCTCATACTCAACGGGCCGATGCCTTCGTATCGGCTCGTGAGCTTCCACGCGCAGCAGGCGGCTGAGAAATTGTTGAAGGCGCTTCTTATCCGGCATCAAGTAGAATTTGGTAATACCCATAACCTGGGGGAGCTCCTTCGACTCGCCGTGCCAGTTGCTCCCGGGATTGACCAGATGTTGGCTGAAGCGCGGGCGCTCACACCGTACGCTGTTAAGGCTCGGTATCCAGGCGAGGAGCCCCTGCCGGATCGGGCCGAGGCCGGGCGTCACTTCGCCCTTGCGCGAAAGGTCTCGGAGCATATCCGCGCGCTCCTGAAGCCGTATCTCGACGCTGGACGGCCCGGAGGGTAGGGAGAGGAGCGGGATGGGCAAAGCCGTGGCGAAGAAGATCCCCAGAAAAAAGAGCAAGACCACCGCGCCCAAAGGACGCGCTACCGGCGCCCTCCTTAAGAGGCAGGAGGTCAAGATCTCCGCCGCGAAGGGACGGCCGATGCTCACCTGGGTCGGCAAGCGGCCCCTGCGCCAGGTTGTCGCGTTTCCCGCTCAGCACGTGGAGACCTTCGACCCCTCGGGCGACGCGGCGAAGCGGCGCGAGGAGATCTGGAACGATTGGCCGGGCGGCTACCCGCGGGCCGGGCTCCTCTTCCACGGCGACAACAAGGAGGTGCTGGCGCATCTCCTGGCGAACGGGTTCCGGGGCAGGGTGGACCTGATCTACATCGACCCGCCGTTCGATTCCGGCGCTGACTACGTGCGCAGGGTGAGCCTGCGGGGCGCGAAGGGGACCGCCAAGCTCGACGGCGAAGGCTACACTCTCGGCGAGCAGCTCCAGTACACCGACATCTGGGCCAACGATAACTACCTCCAGTTCATGTACGAGCGCCTGCTGCTGCTGAAGGAGCTGCTGGCCGAGGACGGAAGTGTTTACCTACACTGTGATTGGCACCGCAATCATCAGCTTCGATGCGTCATGGATGAAGTGTTTGGTGCGGAACGTCTGGTCAACGAGATCGTATGGCAGCGGACAGCGTCACACAACGATCCGGGGAGATACGGTGTAATACATGACGTAATTCTCTTTTACAGCAAGGGTGAAAACTACACGTGGAACGGCTCTAAGATGCCTCAGTCGCGGGAGTACATCGAGCAGTTTTTCGTTTATGCAGAGTCGCCGACCGGGGAAATAAGGCGATTAGAAAGAGGCGAGGAATGTCCACCCGGCTGGAGGAGATTTCGGCTTGGGAACTTCGCTAGTCCCCATCCTCGGCCTAACTTGATGTACGAGTACAAGGGGTACAAGCCTCCCGCGACGGGATGGAAAGTATCAAGAGGAAGAATGGAGGAACTGGATAAGCAAGGCCGCTTGTACTTTCCGCCTGACAAGAGCGGCAGAATACAACCAAAGTCTTATCTCGAGGAAGTTGAAACAGGCAAACCAACGCCGGACTTGTGGACAGACATGATGGCCCTTCAAGCGCAATCCGAGGAACGGGAAGATTTCCCGACTCAAAAACCGGAAGCACTAATCGAACGCATCATTCTCGCGTCGTCTAATCCCGGCGACCTTGTCCTCGATTGCTTCGTCGGGTCTGGCACCACGGCGGCGGTGGCGCAGAAGCTGGGGCGGAGGTGGATCGGCTGCGATATCAACAAGGGAGCGATCCAAACCACGAGCAAGCGTCTCCAGACGATCATCCAGGAGCAGATCGAGCAGGCCCGGAAGGCGCGCCAGGTCCCACTGTCGGGCGTGTCCGGAGAGGAGGAGAAGGCGCCCGAGCCGGCTCAGCTCTCCTTCGCGGTGTACCGCGTCAACGATTACGACCTGACGATTCATCACGAAGAGGCTGTGAACCTGGCCTGCGAGCACATCGGCGTGACCCGGACTCGGACCGATCGGTACTTCGATGGCACTTTCGGCAAAAAGCTGGTGAAGGTTGTTCCATTCAACCACCCGCTGACGCTGCTCGACCTTGAGGAGCTCAAGCGAGAGCTGGACGCGCGGCCTGAGGAGGACCGGGCGGTCGTGCTCGTCTGCCTCGGCAAGGAGCCGGCGGCAGACGCTTGGATCGAGGAGTGGAACCGGCTGCGCAAGGGGAAGGAGGCGGTGAACCGGATCGAGGCCATCGAGCTGCGGACCGACCCCAAATATGGCAAGTTCTTCCAGCACCAGCCGGCAAGGGCTAAGGTAAGGGCGGTCCGGAAGAACGACAGGATCATCCTTGAAGTCGAGGACTTTATCTCTCCGACCATCATCGAGCGCCTGCAAGAGCAGGCCGGACTCCTGAAGCCGAAGATCGACGACTGGCGGGCGATGGCGGACTGTATTCTGATCGATCCGGACTATGACGGGAAGGTGTTCCGCATCGGTCTTTCAGACGTTCCGGAACGGAAGACGGACCTGGTGGTGGGGCGCTACGAGATCTCTGCAGGCCGAAGCAAGGGTACTATCGCGGTAAAGATCATCGATATGCTGGGCGAAGAGGTATTGCTCACTCTGCAAGCGTGAAGTGCCTGCCGACCAGCTCCATCGCGCCCCGGGCGGTTCAGAGCGGAGACGATCCCTCTCCGGACTCGCTGAAGAGGACCTGCGCGGCCTCCCGGAGCATGGCTGTCCCCCGCACCTCCTGATCGAAGAGCGGGACCACGGCCCGCACGGCCCCGTCGAACTTCTCCCAGATGGTCTCGAGGTACTCCTCCTGCATGCGGACCCGGTTCAGCACCAGTTCCGGGACGTTCTCCCCGAGCGCCTTCCGGTCCAGGACCATGTTGACGACCACCCCGCCGACCGGGATGCCGAAATCGTGGAACCAGCCGATGAAGCGGGTGATGACGGCGATGGGGAGCGCCTCGGGGAGCGTCACGAAGAAGAACGCGGTCCTCTCGGCGTCGGTCAGGCGCTGGCGGGCCTGGGCCATCCGGGCCCGGAACTGGAGGAGATACTCGAGGAGCGGGTCCTCCTCTTTCTTCTTGGTGAAGGAGAGCATCTCGCGCAGGGTCCGGGCCTCCTCCCGGGATTTCAGCATCTTGTCCACCCAGAGCGAGTACACCTTGGACATGCCCAGGAGGCGCCGGGCGTTGGCGGTGGGGGCCGTGTCGAAGACGTAGACGTCGTACTCGTCCTTCAACATGAGGTCCACCATGTTCTCGAACATGGCGGACTCCTCGAAGGCGGGATTCATGGTGGCGGATTCCACGAAGTCGTCCGCCTTCGTGGTGATGTCCGCGAACTTGAGGAACCACTGGATCTTGTCCCGGATCTCCTTCTTCGAGCGCTCGATGGTGTCCCGCGTGTCGATCTCGTACGCCCAGAGCCCATCTACCCCTCTCACCCGGGGACCCCCGGGGTGGGTGCCGACGCGCCGCTGTTCGGCCCCGGGATTTGTCGTATACTTGAGCGGTCATCCCGTGCACCGTGCGGTGAGGTCGGGGAGGAGGGAGCGATGGCCTTCAACACCCTGCTCGTGGAGCGCGCCGACGGGATCGCCACCGTCACGCTGAACCGGCCCAAGGCCCTGAACGCGATCAACCAGGAGATGACGCGCGAGCTGGCCCAGCTCGTGGCGGAGCTCGAGCGGGACCCGGCGGTCCGGGTCGTGATCATCACGGGGGCGGGGGACCGGGCCTTCATGGCCGGCGCCGACATCACGGAGTTCCAGGCCCTCTCGGCCGTCGAGGCCCTCGGCTTCTCGCAGCGGATCCAGGCCCTCTACACCCGGATCGAGCGGCTCCCCCAGCCCACCCTCGCCGCCGTCAACGGCTTCGCCCTCGGGGGCGGGTGCGAGCTGACCCAGGTCTGCGACCTGGTGATCGCCGCTGAGCCCGCCCGCTTCGGCCAGCCCGAGGTCAACCTCGGCGTCCTCCCCGGCGCCGGGGGGACCCAGCGACTCGCGCGCCTGGTGGGGCGGCACCGGGCCAAGGAGATCTGCCTGACGGGCGAGATGCTCGACGCCCACGAGGCCTACCGGATCGGCCTGGTCAACCGGGTGGTCCCGCCGGACCAGCTCATGGCGGAGGCGCGGGCCCTGGCCGAGAAGCTCCGCGAGAAGTCGGCCGTGACCCTCCGGTTGATCAAGGAGGCGATCGACGAGGGGCACGACCTCGCCCTGGAGGCCGGCCTCGCCGTCGAGGCCAAGGCCTGGGCCATCGCCTTCGCCACCGAGGATCACGCCGAGGGGGTGCGGGCCTTCCTGGAGAAGCGCAGGGCCCAGTTCAAGGGGCGGTGAGCCGCCGGGCAGACGGCGGGCACGCCGCCCCGGGTCCGGCACGGGGTCAGAACCTCTAGCGGGAGAAGAACGATGATGGCGAAGCGACGAGGCATGGCAATCGGAGGAGTCCTCGTCGGCCTGCTCCTGGTGGCGGGCCTGACGGGCGCGGAGCAACCCGCCGCCCCGACCGCGGAGGAGGTGGGAGTGCCGACCTTCCCCAAGGCGACCTACATCACGAGCTTCAAGGAGGGGCCCGCCGTCCGGCACCTGTTCGCCACGAACGCGGTCGCCACGGAGGTCGTCCGGTTCTACGAGGAGAAGACCGGCCAGCGGGCCGAGTTCCGGCAGGAGCCGGACGGCATCCAGAGCTATCGGATCGTCCGCGGGGACCCCCATGTGGGCGTGCCGGAGCTGGAGATCAGGATCGAGCGGGCCAAGGGGATGTTCGAGATCCCGGACGAGCGCGGGAGGGTCCAGCCTTTCGCCGTGACGATCTTCGTGAGCCGGCCGCGCTGAAGCGCCGGCCCTCGGGCCGGTCAGGAGGTGGCGCCCGGCGGGAGGCAGAGGACGCGGTCCTCGGCGTTGCCCGCCGCGACGGCCCGGTACTTCTCCCAGAACGCGTGGTCGATGGCGCGGATGCGCGGCGGCGTCGTGGCCAGCCGGTATCGGCGGTGGCGGGACGGACCGCCGTTGTAGGCGGCGAAGGTCGCGCGCGGGGCGTTGTCGAACCCCGCCCGCGCCTCGCGCACGCCGTAGCGCGTGAGGAGGTGCCAGAGGATCTCCGCGCCGGCCCCGGCGTTGTACGCGGCGTTCCAGCGGAGCTTCTGCGGGTCGAAGAAGCCGCGCCAGACGCGGACGTTGATCTGCATCATGCCGACGTCGCCGGTGCGCGAGGCGATGTAGGTGACGCGCCCGCCCCTCCGGACGAACTGTCGCCAGCAGCTCTCCTGCCAGGCCACGGCCTTCACCAGGTGCTCGAAGAGCCGCTCGAAGCGCGGGTCGAGCCGGTCGGGATCGACCGTGCGCTCGACGGCCACCTCGAGAAGCCTCGCGACGGTGTCGCGGTAGGCGCGGACCTCCCTGTAGTCGGGGACCCAGCCGGCGAGGCGGTGACCGAGCGTGACCCACTCGGCGTCGGCCTCCGCGGCGTGCGCGGCGCGCGGCCCGATCCAGTCCCAGCTGCCCGGCGCGCGCCGCCGGCTCCGCCGCGGCGGCGCGTCGGGGTCGCGGAACTTGAAGAGTTGGCGGAGCGTGGAATCCGGCAGGTCCGAGTACTCGACCGGATCGCCCGCGTACGCGGGGTCGAGCACGCGGGCGAGGCGCCTGAGCCCGTCGGCCGAGATCTCGAGCCCCGCCGCCGGGGCGGCCGCCTCGAGCGCCGCGAGCGCGTCGCCCGCCGTCAGGAACGTGACGTACCGGAGCGCGCGTGTCTCGTCGCCGCTGCGGAGCGCCGCGCGGCGGACGATGGCGCGGACCCGGCTCCACGTGTTGAGGAAGAGCTGGCGGACCGGGTCCACGCCCGCCTCGGGACCCCGCCCGAGGACGTCCGTGAGCTCATGCCGGGCGGAGAGGAGCACGTCGAGCAGCTCGTCCTGGGCCTCCGCGTCCGTCTCGAGGACGCCGAGGTTCTTGACCAGGAAGACCAGGAAGCCGTCCCAGCTCTCGAGCCGCGCCTCCCAGCGCTTCAACTCATCGGGGGTGAGGGCCGCTTCGGGCGCCCGCGGCGCCGCGGGCGCCGACGGCAGGTCGATCGAGAGATCGACCTTGACCCCGTCGGGCTCGACCGTGACCGCGACGGGCCGCAGGGTCTGGAGCGCCGCCAGGAGCGACGCGGCCTGGGCCGTCGCGGCGAAGGACCCGAGGAGAGCCCGGACCTCCTGGACGGGCGGCCCCAGGTCGAAC
>Ga0137796_10001767_pt1 | contig 12052 bp, 14 predicted proteins | sample OV2TP3_FD_97704 | JGI IMG/M metagenome (GOLD analysis project Ga0137796, IMG submission 97704)
AACTCAGAACTCAGAACTCAGAACTCAGAACTCAGAACTCAGAACTCAGAACTCAGAACTCAGAACTCAGAACTCAGAACTCAGAACAAAACCTCACGGAAGATGAACGCAGATGGAATCGGATGGGGGCAGACCGCTGGGGCTTCTCCTGTGAGCTTGAAAAGCGGCGGTGGCGGATGCTATGTTTGATGGCGGACGGAGCGGGCGTGGTTCAATGGTAGAATAGCGGCTTCCCAAGCCGCGGACGTGGGTTCGATTCCCATCGCCCGCTCCATAACGCCTCGTGGATGCGGCCGGCTTTCCCCTGTGAGCGGTGCGACCCATTGTCGCGGCGGAACCTGTGGCCAGCGCTTCCTGTCCTAAATATTCCTTGACACGTATATGCCGAGTGGAGTATATACGGGCCATGGAGTCTGCCTTCGAGATTATTGCCGAGCCGAACCGCCGCGCCATCCTCAGCCTGCTGGTCTCCTCACAACAGTCGGTGGGGGAGATCGAGCGGCGGCTGCGCATGCCGCAGCCGACCGTCTCCAAGCACTTGCGCGTGCTGCGCGAGGCCGGTTTTGTGGAGTCCACGGTGGACGCGCAGCGCCGTCTCTACCGGCTGAACCCCGAACCCCTGCAAGAGGTGGATGAGTGGCTGGCTCAATTCCGCCGGTTCTGGTCGACGCACCTGGATGCTCTCGAGCGGCACCTCGACCGCATGAATCAGTCAACCGCAAAGAAACGGAAGACCAGGAGAAAACCATGAGCGATCGCGAGGGGTACACGCCGGGTCCCGCCAGCGGGGCGCAGGTTCGAAAGAACGGAGAAAAGTGGACACTGGTTCTTGTGCGGGAATATCACCACCCGCCGGAAAAAGTCTGGCAGGCGCTGACCGACCCGGCGCATCTGCGCCAGTGGGCGCCCTTCGACGCCGATGGGAGCCTCGCACGAGCAGGCGCCACAGTGAAACTCACCACAGTCGGAGCGCCCACGCCGTACGCTTCCGAGACAACCGTGAAGCGGGCCGACGCGCCAAAGCTGCTTGAGTACCAGTGGGGCGACGGCGACATCCGTTGGGAACTCGAAGCCATCGGCGGCGGCACGCGGCTCACGCTGTGGACCAGCATTGGTCGCCGCTTCATCGCCATGGGTGCTGCCGGGTGGCACATCTGCTTCGACGTGCTGGGCCGGCTCCTTGCGGGTGCGCCGATTGGACGCATCGCCGGCCCCGACGCCATGAAGGTCGGCGGCTGGCAGCGGTTGAACGCCGAGTACGCTAAGCAATTCGGAGTGGAAGCGCCCAACTGGCCGCCAAAGGAGACCACGTAGCACTTGTTGGCGGGCTCGATGCGCCTGAGGTTTGTCGCGAGAGGAGGTCGCAATGAACTGGAGCCGATGGGTTCGGCAGGTCCACCGCTGGGTATCTATCGCCTTCACGGTGACCGTCATCGCCAATTTCGTCGCATTGGCGCGAGGCGGGGGGATGCCGCCGGCGTGGGTCACCTACTCGCCGTTGCTTCCGCTTGCCTTGCTGCTGCTCACCGGTTTGTATTTGTTCGTGCTACCGTATGTGAGCAAATGGGGCAGTGAGCGACGCCCCGGCGGATCAGTGTGAACGCGATGGCTCACAGAACATCCAAGCTCAGCGATTCCAAAGGCGCTTCGAAGATCCGTTTTAACGCGACGCTCTTATCGCCGCGGCAAGCGACCGCGAAAGCCGTCTCCTGGACCTTTCTGACCCTGCCCAAGGAAGCCAGTGCGCAGCTCCCGTCGCGGGGCATGGCGTCGGTGGAAGGCGCCCTCAATGGCGCGGCCTTTCGAGCCACGCTCGAGCCCGACGGCCAGGGGGGCCACTGGCTCAAGGTGGACCGGAAGCTGCGCGAAGCAGCAGGCGCGGCGGCGGGCGACGTGGTCACACTGGAAATCGCGCCGGTGGCGGAGGAGCCGGAACCCAAGGTGCCGGCCGATTTGCGCAAGGCGCTCGCGGCGGCCCCGAAGGCGCGGGTGGTGTGGTTGGACATCACGCGCATCGCGCGCCGCGATTGGATCCAATGGATCACCTCCGGCAAGCGGGCAGAGACTCGCGCGCTTCGGATCGGCAAGGCCTGCGACATGCTCGCCAAAGGGAAGCGGCGCCCTTGCTGCTTCGATCGGTCTGGGATGTATGACAAGAGCCTGAGCTGCCTCGTCGCCGAATGACTTAGCAGCTTTGTGGATCACCCAATTGCTGTCATGCCGAGCGTAGCGAGGCATCTGCTTTTCTTCAAAGAATGAGGAAGAAGCAGATTCCTCGCCCCGCTTCGCGGGGCTCGGAATGACAAACGCCTATTTTCAACAAGCTGTTAGGGGTCACCACGGGCGTTGCGTCACCTTTTTCGCCTTCCAGAGTTGACATACCTAGCGGTGCTATGCATAATACTGCTAGTGTCGCCGCTCGGATCGGAGATTCGCCGGCGCCACGCAGCGGATGAATTCATGGAAATCAACAAGGACTTGGTAGCCGCCTCCTCAACCCCTCTCGTCCTGGCGATCTTGTCTGCCGGGGACAGCTACGGCTACGCCATCCTGCAGCGGGTTCGGGAGTTGTCCGGAGGGCGTATAGAGTGGACCGACGGGATGCTCTATCCGGTTTTGCACCGGCTGGAGCGGCTTGGTCACGCGGAAGCGCGGTGGAAAGTGGTAGAGAGCGGCCGCAAGCGGAAGTACTACCGAATCACGAAAGAAGGCCGGGCACAACTGGCGGCGCAGCGGGAGCAATGGAAGGCCGTGGACGGCACCCTTCGGGGAATCTGGATGCGGGAGTGCACCGTATGACGAACTTAGGCGGTCAGCCTATCGAAGATCAGATCGCGCAGTGGCGGGCCTACTTGCGCCGACGGCACGCGGTTCACGGGCCTGACGTGGAGGAACTTGAGGGACATCTGCGCGACCAACTGACGGCGCTCATGGAGGCGGGCTTGGGTGCGGATGAAGCGTTTTTGATCGCCGTCAAGCGCATGGGGAATCTCGACGCGCTGTCGCGCGAGTTCGCGCGCGAGCACTGCGAGCGGCTGTGGAAGCAATTGGTCGTGGCGCCGGATGCGGAAGCGTCGGTAAGCACGTCACGCACGGAGATCCTCGTCGTCCTGGGTCTTGCCGTCGCGGCCGCGCTTGCGGTCAAGATGCCGGCCCTGTTCGGAATTCAGATCAACCCTGATGAAGAACTGCCGGCGTTCTATTTTCGCAATGCCAGCCTCTTCGTGTTTCCCTTGCTCGCGATCTACTTCCTGTGGAAGCGTGGGTCGAGCGTTGCGAACGGCCTGTGGCTGGCGCTGCCCTTCGCGGCTGCGGCTGCGTTCGCCAACGTGTTCCCTTTCGCAGCGCAGAGCGACACGCAAGGGCTGCTGGTCCTGCACTTGCCCATTGCCCTGTGGCTGGCCGTGGGCTTCGCCTATGTCCGAGACCGCTGGTTCGGTGCCGCCGACCGCATGGACTTCGTACGTTTTTCGGGCGAACTGGCCATCTACTACGTGCTGATCGCACTCGGCGGGGGCGTGGTTACAGCTTTTACGTTCATGATGTTCTCTGCCATCAACATGAATCCCGCCTGGTTCGTCGGCGGCTGGCTGCTGCCGTGCGGGGCGGCGGGGGCGGTGATCATCGGGTCGTGGCTGGTGGAGGCGAAGCAAAGCGTGATCGAGAACATGGCGCCGGTGCTGACCCGGCTGTTCACACCACTGTTCACAGTTCTGCTCCTTGCGTTTCTGGCCACGATGGCGTGGACGGGCAGCCCCATCAACGTGAAGCGCGAGGTGCTGATCGGCTTCGACCTGCTGCTCGCGGTGGTTGTCGGGCTGGTGCTCTACGCGGCCTCGGCGCGAGACCCGGAAGCACCACCCGACTTTTTCGACGGCATGCAACTGCTGCTTGTAGTGAGCGCGCTTGCCGTGGATGTGATGGCGCTCACCGCGATTGCGGCGCGCATTTCCGAGTTTGGCTTCACACCGAACCGAGTCGCCGCCCTGGGCGAGAATCTGATTCTGCTCGTCAACCTGGCGTGGACGGCCTGGCTCTACGCTCGGTTCCTTAGAAACCGCGGCTCGTTTGCAGACCTGGAGCGATGGCAGATCGCGTATTTGCCCGTCTACTCGGTTTGGGCGGCGCTGGTTGTCATCGTGTTTCCGCCACTGTTCGGTTACCGCTGAAGCGTCATCCTATTCCAGACGAATGTTGTAGGTGCAGTGCAGCACGCCGGCAGTGTCGCGCGTTGGCGAGCAGACGGCGTTCCATTTGCCGGAGCGCGGCACGCGGTTCGCCGGCGGGAGGTCGGGGTCACCGGCAAAGAATAGGTCGGTGGGGAACTGCTCGGCGAACCCGCCGCCGAATGCTTTGAAATGGATGTGCGCCGGGTTGCGGCCCTCGGGATACTTGCCGGGCTTGATGGTGCGGAATTCGAAGCGGCCCTGCGCGTCGGTCTGCAAAAGCCCGAGGAGCCGCGGCTTCTCGCGGTTGCGGCTGGCTTTGTGGTACCAGCCTTCCGCGTCGGTGTGATGAATCTCGAGCGTGACACCGGCGGCCGGCGTCACACCGTCAGGCTTGTAGAGCACGCCGCGGACGATGAGCGGTGTCCCCGGCTCGTTTGCAGGCGCAAGGGTGAGCGTGGACGGCAGGGCGGCAGCGACGCGTGCCGTTTGTGGCCGCTGTGCCAGAACAGCGCAGGCTGAAAGAGCAAGCCCGGTCAGGGCAGAGAAATGCCAGCGCCAGCCGAATCTGCGAAGTCGCATGGAAGGCTCCTTCCTCGCTGCTTGGTTGGACGGAGACCTCGCTCTTTCGTAATCCACCCCTGAAGCGTTCCCGTGACTCCGCGCTCGGTCTATCTGTGCTAGATTGGCGGCCCCACGGAATGCGAATGGAGGGCGTGTGGCGTATCGGGATTTGCGGGAGTTCATCAAGCGGCTGGAAAGGGAAGGGGAGCTGGTGCGCATCGGCGCCGAGGTGGACCCGGTGTTGGAGATTACGGAGATTACCGACCGGGTGACGAAGGCGGGCGGGCCGGCGCTGTTGTTTGAGAAGCCGAAGGGGTCGCGGCATCCGCTGCTGATCAATATGCTGGGCAGCGCGCGGCGGGTGAACCTGGCGCTGGAGGTGAATCAAGTCGAGGAAGTGGCCGACCGCATCCGCGGATACCTGGACATGAAGTCGCCGCAGGGCATCCTCGACAAGCTGAAGATGCTGCCGAAGCTGGCGGAGATTGGCGCGTTCTTTCCGAAGACGGTGAAAAGCGGGCCGTGCAAGGAAGTGATTCGCAAAGACGGTTTTTCGCTCGACGAGTTTCCGATCCTGAAGTGCTGGCCGCAGGACGGCGGGCGGTATATCACGTGGCCGCTGGTGATTACAAAGAATCCCGAGACGGGCAAGCGCAATGTGGGCGTCTACCGCATGCAGGTGTACGACGATCGCTCCACGGGGATGCACTGGCAGACGCAGAAGCACGGCGCGGAGCACTTTCGCCGCATGCGCGCCGAGGGAAAAGTTCCGCGGATGGAAGTGGCGGTAGCGATTGGCGCTGATCCTGTGGTGGCGATGGCGGGGATCCTGCCGATTCCGCCGGATCTGGACGAGATGATGTTTGCAGGATTTCTGCGGCGCGAACCGGTGGAGATGGTGCAGTGCGAAACGGTGGACCTGGAAGTGCCCGCGCAGGCAGAGGTTGTGCTCGAAGGCTATGTGGAGTTGAATGAGTTCCGTACGGAGGGGCCGTTCGGCGACCATACGGGTTTCTATTCGCTGGAAGGGGAGTATCCAGTCTTCCACATCACCTGCATCACGCACCGCAAAGACCCCATCTACCTGACCACGATTGTGGGGCCACCGCCGCAGGAGGATTTCTACATCGGGCAGGCGATTGAGCGCGTTTTTCTGCCGGTGATGAAGATGCAGTTCCCGGAAATCGTGGACATGACCATGCCGGCGGAGGGAATTTTTCACAATTTGATGATTGTGGCGATTCGCAAGTCGTATCCGGGACACGCGCGCAAGGTGATGAACGCCATCTGGTCGCTGGGACAGGCGATGTTCACAAAGGTAATCGTCGTGGTGGACCACGACGTGAATGTGCACGACTACCGCGAGGTGGTGTGGAAAACTTTGTGCGCCATTGATCCCGAACGGGATGTGCAATTCGTGATGGGACCGATGGATACGCTGGATCACGCGGCTCGCATGCAGGATTACGGGTCGAAGATGGGAATTGACGCGACGCGGAAGTGGGAGTCAGAGGGATACCGGCGGCGGTGGCCGGACGAAATCAAAATGGACGAGGGCACAAAGCAGCGAGTCGACAGTCTGTGGCGCCAGTTGAAGGTCGATTTAGCATCCAAAAAGTAACATTGAGGCGGCTCCCGCCCCTCTACCATATGTAGGGGTAGGGCGGCGAATCACTACTAGCGGTTGGCAGAGTGTCTGGATTTACCCTATGACTACCGGAGAAACCGGATGCTATACAAGAAACTGCCGCAACGGCGCGCTTGACACCTTTGGGCGCGGGTGCAATAACCGCCCCAAGACGCGCCGCCCCGTGGGGTACGCGGGTGGCCCGCCGGTTGGCAGACACGCTCGTTTGAGGGTTCAAGGGGACTTGTGGTCGTAGCGGCTGAGTCGCGCGAAGTGATGAACCTGCGTGAGGCTTCCAACTATTTGGGAGTTTCACCAGACACGCTCTACCGTTACATATCAGAAGACCGGATCCCGGCGTTCAAGCTGGGTAACCGGTGGAAGTTCAAGAAGACGATCCTGGACCGGTGGATGGAACGGAAGATGGGGCTGGGAGTTCGGGGAAAGAGAAGGCAGTAGGAGCCCGCAACGGGCAGAGGGGCGCTCCATGTTTGGTGGCAAACAAAGATCACTGGTAGGGCTGGACATCGGCTCCAATTCCATCAAGGCGGTGGAGTTGAAGAGCACCAAGCAGGGCTACGAGTTGGTGAGCTTCGGCCTGGAAGCGCTGCCCGCCGATACGGTGGTGGACGGCGCGATTATGGATGCGCCGGCGGTGGCCAGCGCCATCACTAAAATCTTCGACGACCAGAAGATCAAGACCAAGAGCGTGGCCACATCCGTCTCCGGACACTCTGTGATTGTGAAGCGCATCAGCCTGCCGTTCATGACCGAGGAGGAGTTGTACGACCGCATCCAGGCGGAGGCCAGCCAGCACATTCCCTTCGACATCGCCGATGTGAACCTCAGCTATCAGATCCTGGAGCAGATGGACACGCAGATGGATGTCCTGCTGGTAGCGGTGAAGCGGGAGAAGATTCTGAACCACACCAGCGTGCTGTCACAGGCAGGCAAGACGGCCAGCGTGGTGGACATCGACGCCTTTGCGCTGCAGAACTGTTTCCTGGCGAACTACCAGGCGGACGTGGCGCAGGGCATGGAACAGACGATTGCGCTGCTGAACGTGGGCGCGAGCGTGATGAGCATCAACATCATGCGCGGGGAGATCCCGCTGTTTACGCGCGACGTTTCGGTGGGTGGCAACCAGTACACCGACGCGCTGCAGAAGGAGCTGGACCTGGGCTTCGAGGATGCAGAGCGCCTGAAACTGGGGCAGAGCGTTTCCGGCGTAGGCGACGAGCAGAAATCGTCCATTTTGCGCTCGGTATCGGACATCTTAATTCTGGAAATCCAGAAAACGTTTGACTTCTTCCGGGCCACGGCGAGCGGCGAGAATATCCAGAGAATCTACGTGGCAGGCGGCACGGCGAGGGTGCCGGGACTCGTGGAACTGCTGCGGGAAGAATTCGCCATGCCAGTGGAAGAGCTGTACCCGTTCCGGAAGATCACGATTAACACGGCGCGACACAGCGAAGACACGATTCGCGACATGGCGCCGCGTTTGGCCATTGCCGTAGGACTTGCGCTAAGGAGCTTTGACCCACAATGATTCGCATAAACTTGCTCCCCCAACCGCGTCCGAAGGCCCGGCGAGCGGCTTCCGCGCCCGCAGGTGCTGGGTTCCAAAATATCGCACTCCTGGTCGGCTTTCTGGCCGGCGTAGGCACGCTGGTAGGCCTGTACGTCTACACCGACGGAAAACTGACGGAAGCGAAGGCGGAAGTGCAGCGTTTGCAGACGCGCAAGGCCGAGCTGGAGAAATTCAAGCTGGAAGTGGAAGGGTTCCAACGGCAGAAGGAAATGCTGGCGCAGCGCATCGCGGTGATTGAAGACCTGAAGCGCAATCGTGTTGGCGGCCAGGAGTTGTTGGACGCCGTCGCGAATACTGTGGTGCGGACAGAGACCTTGTGGCTTACGCACATGGACCGCAAAGGGAACACCCTGACGTTCGAAGGAACGGCCGCGTCGCTGACGGCGGTCGCGAACTTCATTACGCAATTGCGGCGCTCCGGCTACTTCGACAGGGTCGAGATCAAGGAATCGCGGCAGGACGACAAGAACAAGGAAGTACAGACGTTCCTGTTTACCCTGAGCGCTGACTTCTCATTGCCCGGTTCGCAGCAGCAGGCGCCGGCGGCCAGTACGCCGCCGGCAGCCAAGAAGTCGTAGGGGGACGAGCGTATGGCGAGCTTTCGCGAATTACCGCCGTTTGCGAACATCCTGATTGCCGTGGTGCTGGCCGCAGCCGTCGTGGCCGGTGGCTGGTTTATTCCTGGCTCGCCTGTTGCGGCCAAGAACGATGAGCTGACTGCGGCCAACAACCAGATTGCGACATTGCGTCCGCAGGTGCAGGCGCTGGAAGTGATTGAGCGGCAGCACGCGGAACTGAAGGCGCAGGTCGCAGGCCTGGAGAAGCAGCTCGAAGTTCTGAAGACGATCGTGCCGGAAGAGAAGGACGTAGACGAGTTCATCCGCATGGTGCACGCGTCAGCGGCGTCCTCCAACGTGGAGATTCGCCGGATTACGTCGAAGCCGGTGGTGGCTAAGGAGTTCTACAACGAGCTGCCGTTCGAGATTGAGTTTGACGGGCCGTATTACTCGGTGATGGCGTTCTTTGCCAAGCTGGGCCAGCTCTCGCGCATCATCAATGTGAGCGACTTGGCGTTCATGAACCTCGACCGGGCAAAGGAGAAGGGCGGGGTGAAGTACCCAGTGCGTCCGGGAACGTCTGTAATCGCCACGTGTGTGGCAACGACATTCTTCACGAAGACGGATCAGCCGGCGGCAGCGCCGGGCAAGACGGGTCAGGCGCCAGGCAAGGCAGCAACGCCACCGGCGAAAAAGTAAGCGGTGAAGGGGCAAACGATGCGTTTTCCGAACATGAGAAAACTGATCGGCGGGTTCAGCGCGGTGCTGCTGGGAGTGGCGATTGCGTCCACGGCTCAGCAGGGCGCAGCATCGCAAACCGGCTCTGGGCAAAAGCCGTCTGACACGGGCACCGGACAGCGTGGCCGGCGCGACCCCTTTGAGGCCCTGATCCGCAAGTCCGGCCCGGGCGACGGCCCGGCAAAAGTTTGCCCGGCGGGAATCGCCGGAGTGGAAGTTGCTTCGATGCTGGTGGACGGAGTGGTGAGTGCAGCCAGCGGAATGATTGCGGTGGTCAGCACTCCGCAGAAGCGAGTCTACTTCGTTCGCGAAGGAGACCGCTTGTGCGATGGCAGCGTGGAGCGGATCACCATGGATGGGGTTGTGGTGCGGGAACGGGGTCAGGATGCCTTTGGTAAGCCGGTAGATCGCCTGGTGACGAAACGACTTTACCCTAGCGCAGGAGAAGGACGATGAATACGAATCGACGGGCAATGCGCGTCGTGCTAATTCTGGCCATCGCAGCCGTGTGGGCCATCCCCATGGCCGCGGCCGGCAACGGCGCGACCGTGCAAGTCCAGGCGGTAGTCGAGGCCAATCAGGTCCGTTTCGAAGCCAAGGGAACGGCCCCGTTTGAATACACGACCTACCGGCCGACCGAGAAGTTGTTTGTGGTGGACTTGACGGGCGTCGCGCCCGGAGTCACCAGTGGCGCTCGGGTATTGGATTCGGACGTGGTGAGCAGCTACCGCGTCCTGCAATACCGCTCTGGCGAGAAAGCGATCGTGCGGCTGGAGATCCTGCTTCGCGCGGCGGCGGAGCCCAAGGTGGAGCGGGCCGGCGACGATGGCCTGATGGTCACGTTCGCCAGCCTTAATGCCGCGGTTCGTCCGGCCGTTCCGGTTGCGGTGAAGGCCACTCCGGTGGCCGCCAAGACGACACGCGCAACCATCATCAAGGGCGTCGCGGTGAAGGGCGCTGAGGGACAGCCAACGGTAGAGATCAATGCCAATGGCAGCCTTACCTTTGAGACGCTGCGGCTGACGAATCCGGACCGCCTGGTTCTGGATTTCTCTGGTACCCGCATCAGCGGCGCGCGCGAAATCAAGGAAGGTGTGGAGCCTGTTCGCTCGGTGCGGCTGGGTCAGTTCAAGTCCGATGTGAGCCGTGTGGTAATCGATTTGGCGACGGGCGCAGCCTACACCATCAATCCGGGGCCGAATTCGGTAACGGTGGCTTTTGGAACGTCCAGCGCAGCGGACCGGCCAGCTCCGGTGGCCGCCCCGGTGGTTGTCGCGAATGAGCCTGCGTTCAGGATTCAACCCGTGAAGGCAAGCGAGCCTCGTCGTGATGTTCACGCGGCGACGGAAGCCGCGCCAGCCCCGCAGGTTTCGAAGGGCTTGCCGGATGCCGCGATGACTCTTCCGGCGAATCTGACGCAACCGACGGCAGCGCTGGCGGCGCCGGCAAAGCCGGTCTCTGTTTCCGAGCCGCCCCCGGCGGCTGCTCCTGCTCCGGCCGCAGCGGCGGGCACCTCGGCTGCCGCGCAGGGACCCTACAGCGGGGAGCCGATTTCGGTCAATTTCAAGGACATTGATCTGAAAGATTTCTTCCGCCTGATTCACGAAATCAGCGGGCTCAACGTGGTGCTGGATCCGACGGTCAGCGGACGCGTAACGATCGTTCTTGAGGAAGTGCCGTGGGATCAGGCGCTGGACATCGTGATGCGCAATAACAGCCTGGACAAGCAGCTCGACGGAAACGTGCTGCGCATCGCCACCAAGGCGACTTTGAAGAAGGAAGCGGAGGAGCGGCGCGACCTGGCCAAGGCAGAAGCGGAGTCGGTGCCGCAGGAGACGATGACGCGGACGCTGAGCTATCAGAAGGCGACCGCGGTGCGTGACACGCTGCGCCGGTTCCTCTCGCCGCGCGGCGAGGTGCTCGCAGATGAGCGGTCGAATACGCTGGTCATCCGCGACATCCCCACGGTCTTCCCGGCGCTAATCACCCTGATGGACCAGTTGGACCGCAAATCGCAGCAGGTGGAGATTGAAGCGCGGGTGGTGTCTGCGACGCGAACGTTTGCGCGCGAGATTGGGACGCAATTCGGTTTTGCGACCACCTCGACCGGCGGACGTTCTGTCTACGGCGGCTTGGTCGGGAATAACGCCTTCGTGAGCCCGATTGAGCGTGGTGCGGGGCTACCGCCTCCGCCGCTAGTGGCGTCGGGCAGCACCTCGATTCCACTGATGACCAACCTGGGCGCCAGCGCGCCGACCAGTGGTGCCAGTTTCGCGCATGCATCGCCCAACTTCGCGCTCGACTTCATTATCAGTGCGGCTGAATCGAAGGGCGTAGGGAAACTGCTCTCGCGACCGAAGGTCATTACCCAGAACAACGAGAAGGCGGTGGTGAAGCAGGGTACCAAGGTGCCCATCCAGACCGTCATCAACAACACGATTTCCGTGCAGTTCATCGACGCGGTGTTGAAGCTGGAGGTCACGCCGCAGATTACGGCGGACAACACCATCTTCATGGAAGTCCTGGTGGAGAACACGGCGATTGATGAAGGTATTCCGCGCGTGCAGGGCATTCCGGCTCTGACGACGCAGTCGGCGGAAACCAAGGTGCTGATTTCCGACGGCGGCACCGTGGTGGTCGGCGGGATCGTGATCTCTTCACAACGAACGGACATCAACCAAGTGCCGCTGTTGGGCAGCATCCCGATCATCGGCCACTTGTTCAAGCGCACGGCGGTGAGCTCCAACTCACAGGAATTGATGTTCTTCCTTACGCCGCGCATCGTTCCTAACTAGGGCGAGACCATTTT
>Ga0137796_10001770_pt1 | contig 12034 bp, 12 predicted proteins | sample OV2TP3_FD_97704 | JGI IMG/M metagenome (GOLD analysis project Ga0137796, IMG submission 97704)
GGCACGGTGTCCCGAGCGCAGCGAGGGACGAGCGAGGACTGCCGCCGAGCGACCGGCCGCACGCTGGGCGGCCGGAGCGATGCCGCGCACCGCAGGCGAGCCACCCCCGCAGCCAGGGGGCTCATGCCGGGACGGCGACCCTGCCGAATCGCCGCTCGCGCCGTTCGTACACCGCGATCGCCTCCACGAGGTCGTCCTTGGAAAAATCCGGCCAGAGCTTCGGGGTGACGTACAGCTCCGTGTAGGACGACTGCCACAGCAGGAAGTTGGACAGCCGCTGCTCGCCTGAGGTCCGGATCACGAGGTCCGGATCAGGCAGATCCGGCGCGTAGAGCTGCTGGGCGAAGACGGTTTCATCGATGTGCTCCGGGCGCAACTCGCCGCGCGCCACGGCGCGCGCCACGCGGCGCGCCGCATCTACGATTTCCTGCCGGCCGCCGTAGCTGAGCGCCAAGGTGAGCGTCATGCGCTCCAACCGTGCGGTCCGGTCCATGACCTGCTGCAGGCGGGCGAGCACGTCGGGCGGCAACGTCTCCAGGCGGCCGATCGCCCGCAGGCGGATGCGGTTGGTCAGGAGGGTCGGCGTCTCCCGGCGGAGGAAATCGTCAAGGAGCGCCATGAGGTCGTGGATTTCCTCCGGCGGCCGGTCGCGGTTTTCCCAGGAAAACGCGTAGAGCGTCAGGGCCTTGATCCCCAGCTCGCAGCAGGCTTCCACGATCCGCCGGACCGCCTGGGCCCCGCCCTGGTGGCCCAAGACCCTTGGCAGCCCGCGGGCGGCGGCCCACCGCCCGTTGCCGTCCATGATGATGGCAATATGCTTCAGCATGGCGTTCAAAAAGGTGTCAGACACTTTTCAAAGCGGGAAAAGTGTCTGACACCTTTTTACGGCGCCGGTTCCGCTGGTTCTGCAGGCGGCGTGGCCGGCTGGCTCCTGGCCTGGTCCAGCTCAGCCTTCAGCCGCTCCGCCGCGTTCTTCTGCTCCTCGAGCTGCCGCTGCAACGCGTCCCGCTCCCCCGTCAGGGTGTCCACGTCATACTGCAGGTCGTCCACCTCAGACTGCAGCTCGTCCCGATCGAGGCGCACCTGGTCGAACTGCGTCCCCACCGTCGCCAGCGCAATCGCCAGCACCACCAGGACCACGCCCATCAGCGCCAGTGCAATCACCACGCCACGACGCATGCCCACCCCCTGTTACTTGGTGTACCCACGTCCCCCGCTGCGGCCCTCCGCCTGGGCCTCGGCTCGATACGACCGGGCTTGCCCCTTGGGCAGGATGATGATTTCGACCCGGCGGTTCTTCTGCCGGCCCTCCGGCGTGTCATTCGACGCGATGGGGTACTCCTCCCCGTACCCGACCGGGATCAGGCGGCTGCCGTCAACCCCCTTGTCGAGCAGGTAGTCCGCCACGGCATTCGCGCGCGCCACAGACAGCGCGTGATTATCCGCCCATCCCGAGTGCTGGATGGGCTGGTTGTCGGTATGGCCTTCCACGCCAACCGGCTGGTTGGCCACGTCGGCGAGCACCTGCGCCACTTGATCCAGCACGCCGAACGCCGTCCCGCGCAACTGCGCCTTGCCGGAGTCGAAGAGGACCTGATCCAGCACGCGGGTCACCAGCCCCCGCTCATCATAGCCGATGCTCGCATCCGATCCGGCCAGGCGCTGTCCGAGCAGCGCCTTGGCCCGGCGCAGCTCATCGGCCTCTTCGGCCTTCAGCCGGGCGAGCGTCTTGAACTGCTCGAGCTGATCGCTGAGCTCCGCGAGCTGCTGGATATCCCATGGGGAGCGCTTGGCGAAGGTCACCGCGCACCCCGCGGTCGCCACGACGGCAAGACTCATCACCCCGAGTGTGATTGCTCGACGCATCGGCATCTCCTCCCTCAACGCTGCCTCAGTTCCGGTGTCAGGCACCACCCGTCCGGTGTCAGGCACTTCGCTATGCAGATCCGACCGCGAAGAGCCAGACACCGGCGTGGAGCCAGACACCGGTACGCTAACATGCGACGCGGAACCCGTCAAGCTGCGCCACGTGCGGTGCCAGGCACTTTTCTCCGCTCCGTCGACCGAAAAGTGCCAGGCACCGCGAAGGCCTGTTCGCGTTTCGAGCCGGTGGAAATCAGGCAGATGGGCACGCCCAGCAGGGCTTCGAGCCGCTTGAGGTACCGCTGCGCGGCCCGCGGCAGCTGCCCAAAATCCCCCGCCCCGTTGGTCGGCGCGCGCCAGCCTGGCAGCGATTCATAGACCGGCTGGCATCGGGCCAACAGCGCGCTGTCCGAAGGAAACTCCGTGAGGGAGCGCCGGCCGCCGGTCCCATGCTGGTAGCCGACGCAGATCTGGATTTCCGTCATGTCATCCAGCACGTCCAGTTTCGTCACCGCGATCGCGTCGCAGCCGTTGATGCCGATAGCGTGGCGCGCCACCACGGCATCGAACCAGCCGCAGCGCCGGGGGCGGCCGGTCGTGGCGCCGAACTCCTTGCCTCTCGTGCGGATCCGTTCCATCTGCTCCGGAGGGAACTCGGTGGGAAACGGCCCCTCGCCGACCCGGGTGGTGTACGCTTTCACCACCCCGATCACCCGGTCGACGGCCGTGGGCGGCACGCCGGCGCCGGTGCACGCCCCGCCGGCCGTGGCGTTGGACGACGTCACATACGGATAGGTGCCGTGATCCAGATCCAGCAACGTCCCCTGCGCCCCCTCAAAGAGGATGCGCTGGCCCTTGGCGAGCGCCTGCTGCAGGAAGCGCGGTCCGTTCACGACGTGGGGCGACAGGCGCTTGGCGTAGTCAGTATAGCGCGCCAACAGCGCGTCGTAGGCCACCGGCGGCTCTTGGTAGAGCGCTGACAGCCAGCGGTTCTTCTCCGCCACGCATTGCTTGAGCTTCTCCGGAAACGCCTGCGGGTTGCACAGGTCGGCCACGCGGATGCCGCCGCGCGAGGCCTTGTCCGCATAGCACGGGCCGATCCCCCGCCCGGTGGTGCCGATCCGCCCGGCGCGGACCGACTCCTCCAACAGGTCCAGCCGCTTGTGATACGGGAGGATCAGGTGGGCCTGGTCGCTGACCTTGACCGCCTGCTGCACGTCGATGCCCCGGCCGGCGAGCCGTCCCATCTCCTCCAGCAGCGCCTCCGGGTCGATCACCACGCCGTTGCCGATGAGGCCGACCTTGCCGGGGTGCAGCAGGCCTGAGGGGACGAGGTGGAAGATGAACTCCTGCCCGTCGGCGATGACGGTGTGGCCGGCGTTGTGGCCGCCCTGGAAGCGGACGAGGATGTCCGCGTCCTCGCTGAGGACGTCGATGACTTTCCCCTTGCCCTCGTCGCCCCACTGCGCGCCAACGACGACGGTCGTCCGCACCGCTTGAGACAGGGGACGCAGTCGGGTCCGTCTGCCTCGTCTGCCGTCTCGTGTCTCCTGTCTCATGTCTCGTGTCTTAGTCCTTGCGGATGAGCGGCGCTAGAGGGTGATGAGTTTCGCATCCAGCACGTGCCGCAGCTGCTTGACCTGGTCGAGCACGTGGGGGGGCACGTGATTGTCGATGTTGACCACGGTGATCGCGGTGCCGCCCGGCCGGTCGCGGCCGTTGCTCATGCCCGCGATGTTGATCTTCGCCTCGCCCAGCAGCGTCCCGAGCCGGCCGATCAGCCCCGGCTTGTCCTCGTTCTTCAGGATCAGGAGGTAGCCCTCTGGGGTGGCCTCGACGAAGTACCGGTCGATCTTCACGAGGCGCGGCTCGCGCCGGGCCGAGAGGGTCCCCGCCACGCTCAGGGTCTTGCCGTCGCTGCGGAGGTCCAGTGCCACCAGATCCGCGAACTCCGCCAGCTTGCTCGCCTTCGCTTCGACCACCTTGATGCCGCGCTCCGCGGCGATGAGGGAGGCGTTGACGTAGTTGACCCGCTCCCCGACGGCGGGCGTCAGGACCCCCTTCAGCACCGCGAGCGTCACCGAGGAGGTGTCGTGCGCGGTGATCTCACCGGCATAGGTGACGGCGACCTCGGCGATCTGCCCGCCGGAGAGCTGCGCGGCCAGCGAGCCCATCCGCTCCCCGAGGAGGATGTACGGCTGCAGCACCCGCAGTGTCTGCGCGTCCACCGACGGCATGTTGACGGCGTTGCGGATGCCGCGGCCGAGCAGCGCGTCCGCCACTTGCCTGGCGACCTCGATGGCCACGTTGAGCTGCGCCTCCTGCGTGGAGGCCCCCAGGTGCGGTGTCGCGACGACCTGGTCCAGCTTGAGGAGCGGGTTGTCCTTCGGCGGCTCCTGCTCGTAGACGTCCAGGGCCGCCCCGGCCACCTGCCCGCTCGCCAGCGCCTGCTGGAGCGCCGCCTCATCGATGATGCCGCCGCGCGCGCAGTTGAGGAGGCGCACGCCGCGCTTCATCGAGGCGATTTCCTTGGCGCCGATCATGTGGCGGGTCTCGGCGGTGAGGGGCGTGTGGACCGTGATGAAGTCGGCCTCGGCGTAGAGCGTCGACAGGTCCGTGAGCTGGATCTCGAGCTGCTGCGCCCGCTCGGAGGAAAGGAAGGGGTCGTAGGCGACCACGCGCATCCCGAACGCCTGCGCGCGCTTGGCGACCTCGGTGCCGATCTTGCCCAGCCCCACGATCCCCAGCGTCTTGCCGAAGAGCTCGGTGCCCACGAACTTCGTGCGCTCCCACAGCCCCTGCCGGACATGCGCGTCCGCCTGGGGGATCCGGCGGGCCAGCGCCATGAGCAGGCTCATCGTGTGCTCGGCGGTGGAGATGGTGTTGCCGGCCGGCACGTTCATGACGATGATCCCGCGCTTCGTGGCGGCCTCGGCGTCGACGTTGTCCAGCCCGACGCCGGCGCGGCCGATCACCTTCAGCCGGTCGGCCTTCGCGATCACCTGGGCGGTCACCTTCGTCGAACTGCGCACGACCAAGGCTTCATAGGGGCCGATGATCTCCGCCAGCTGCTGCGGCGACAGGCCGGTCTTGACGTCCACCGCCAGCCGCGGCTCGCGCTGCAACAGCTTCACGCCGTCCTCGGAGAGGTGGTCGGCGATGAGCACCCGGATCGCGGCCGACGGGCTCTCGGCTCCGGCGCGAGTCATGCACGCATCCCCACAATGGGCGCCGGCCGCTGATCAAACACCGCCTTGGCGGCCTTGACGCCCTCGGCCACCGGCCCCTGGTAGCCCAACCCGGCCAGCGCCTGCTCGAGCGCCCGGAACCCGGCCAGCACGTCCTCGGGGCAGATGTAGCCCATGTGGGCGAACCGGAAGATCTTGCCGGCCAGCTCGCCCTGCCCCCCGGCCACCATGACCCGGGACTGGTCGTACATCGCCTTCGTGAGCTGTTTGCCGTCGACGCCGGGCGGCACGTTCACCGCCGTCACGCCGTTCGACGGCCGCTTCGCGAACAGGCTCAGGCCCATCGCCTCCATGCCGGCGCGCGTCGCCTGCGCCATGAGCGCTGCGCGCGCCACCTGCCGCTCGACGCCGACGGCGAGGATCAGCTTCAGCGCCGCCGACAGCGCGATGACCAGCGAGACGGCGGAGGTAAACGGTGTGTCATCGTCGGCCAGCGACTTCTGGTAGAGGCGCAGGTCGGTGTAGAACCGCGGCATCGACGCGTGCGCGGAAAGCGCCTGCGCTTTCGCGCTGAGGCTCAGGAAGGCGAGGCCCGGCGGCAGCATCAGGCCTTTCTGGGAGCCGGTGACGACCACGTCCAGTCCCCACTCGTCGGTGCGGCACGCATCCGCGAGCAGCCCGCTGATGGCGTCCACGACCACGACCGCCGGGCTCTTGCGCACGAGGGCCGCGATCGCCGGCAGGTCATGCACGACGCCGGTTGAGGTCTCGCACAACGTCGCGAAGACCGCCTTCGCCTTCGGGTGGGCGGCCAGCGCCTGGCCGACCGCGGCGGGATCCACCGCCTCGCCGTACGCCACCGGCACCGTGGCCGCCGCCACCCCATACGCCTGGCACACCTGTTGCCACCGCTCGGCGAACTTGCCCCCGAGGATCACGATGGCTTCATCGCCCGGCGAGAGCAGGTTCACCACCGCCGCCTCCATGGCCCCGGTGCCGGAGCTGGTGAAGCACAGCACGGGGTTGGCCGTCTGCATCACGGTCTGCATCCCCGCCAGCGCCCGCTTGAACAGCGCGCGGTACTGGCTCGTGCGGTGGTGGATGATCGGCCGCGCCAGCGCCTCCCGGACCTCGGGCGGCAGCGGCGTCGGCCCCGGCGTCAGCAAGATGTCCTGTTCCATGCCCCCCTCTCAGTGGCGAAGAGGTCAGTGGCTCCGTGGGGTCAGGCCACTTTGCCACTTCGCCACTTGGCCACTCCGCTGTTTACCCCGGTTACTTCTTGGGCTTGCTGTAAATGACCTCGTCGATGAGGTGGTACGCCTTGGCCTCCTCGGCCGACATGAAGTAGTCACGGTCGGTGTCCTTCTGGATCTTGTCGAGCGGTTGGCCGGTGTGCTTGACCAACAGGTCATAGATCTTTTCGCGCAGCCGCAGGATCTCCTGCGCCTGGATCGAGATGTCGGCCGCCGCGCCCTGCACACCGCCCCACGGCTGGTGGATCATGATCCGGGCCGCCGGCAGCGCGAACCGCTTGCCCTTGGCCCCCGCCGTGAGCAACAGCGCGCCCATGCTCGACGCCTGCCCCACGCAGTAGGTGGCCACCGGGGGCTTGACAAACTGCATCGTGTCGTAGATCGCCAGCCCCGCCGTCACCTACCCGCCGGGGGTGTTGATGTACATACTGATCTCCCGGTCCGGGTCCTCGTTCTGGAGGAACAGCAATTGCGCGATGATCAGGTTGGAGACCACGTCGTCCACCGGCGTGCCGATGAACACGATCCGGTCCTTGAGCAGCCGGGAATAGATGTCGTACGCGCGCTCGCCGCGCGGCGACTGCTCCACCACCATCGGCACCAACACCTGTCCCTCGCTGTTCATGCGCGTTCCTCCTTTGGCTCTGCGCCATTCTCGATGGCGGCGGACGCCAGCACGAGCGCCACCGTCTTCTCCTGCCGCAGCGCGGAGACGACGGACGGCCACAGCCCCTGCGCGTCGAAGCGTTGGCGCACCTGGGCCGGGTCCTTCTTCCAGCGCTGGGCCAGCTGCCACAGCCGCTTGACGACGTCCTCTTGGGCGACCGTGACGGATTCCTGGGCCGCGATGCGATCGAGGATGAAGGAGAGCTTCACCTGGCGCTCGGCGCTGGTCCGCAGCCGCTCGAGAAAGGGCTCCATGGCCTGCGCGACCTGCTCCTCGGATTTCCCCGCCAGCAGCAGCCGCGTCTTGAACTCGCGCGTCAGCCGCTCGGTCTGGTGGCTGACGAGCCGCGGGGGCAGCTCGAACGTGTGGCGCGCCAGCAGCGCATCGAAGAGCGCCTGCTCCAGCGCCTGGGCGGACGCCGCGCGCTTCTGCTCGCGCAGCTTCGCCTCGGCATGGGCCCGCAGCTCCGGCAGCGAGGTGAAGCCGAGGTCCTTGGCCAGCTCGTCGTCGAGCGGCGGCACCTGCCGCTCCTTGCCCTCCCCTTCCTTGCGCGGCACGAGCTGCGCCATCGACTCCTGCAGCGAGGCCAGCACCCGCGCGACCTCCTCCGGGCCGACGTCCGCCGGCTGCCGCGTCAGCGCCAGGCCCTTGTACGGGCCGAGCGCGAACGAGGGCTCCACCTCCACCGTCGCTTCCAGCAGCACCTCGCCGGCAGCTCCGACCTGAGCCGTCTGGACCTCGAACGGCCCGATGGGCTTCAACGCGTGGTCCTTGGCGGCCTGCTCGAACGCCTCCTGCATGACCCGCTGCAAGGTTTCGTCCTGGATCCGTTGCGCGTAGTGCCGCTCCACCAGGTCGGCCGGCGCCTTGCCCTTCCGGAAGCCGGGCAAGACCGCCTGCCGCTGGACCTCCGCCACGACGCGCTGGCGCACCGGCGCCACCGTCTCAGGAGGCACGCGCAGCCGCAGGGCCTTCTGGCACGGCGCGGCGTCGGTGACCGATGCCGGCGAACCTGGTTGCTCAGGGGAAGAGGGCTTCCGAAACATCGCGTGTGCGCGGAAGAGCCGGGATGTTCCGTTACATGCGGAACTTCTCGCCGAGGTAAATCTCCCGGGCGCGGGGGTCCGTGATCAGCTCGTGCGCCGTCCCGGCGATCAGGACCCGGCCTTCCGCCATGATGTACGCTCGGTCCGTGATCTCCAGGGTCTCGCGGACGTTGTGATCGGTCAGCAGGATGCCCAGCCCGCGGCGCCTCAGCTCGCGGATGATCTCCTGCGCCTCGAACACGGTGATCGGGTCGATGCCGGAAAACGGCTCGTCCAGCAGGATGAACTGGGGGTTGGTCACGAGCGCCCGCGTGATCTCCAGCCGCCGCTTCTCGCCGCCGGAGAGCGTGTACGCCCGCTGCTTCGCCAGGTGGGTGATCCCGAGCTCGTTGAGCAGCTGGTCCAGCCGGCGCCGGCGCTCGGCGCGCGACAGCTCCAGCGTCTCCAGGATGGCCAGGATGTTCTGCTCGACGGTGAGCTTCCGGAAGATCGAGGGCTCCTGCGCGAGGTAGCCGATGCCGAACCGGGCCCGCTGGTACATGGGGATGCCGGTGATGTGCTCGCCGTCGAGGGTGATGCGCCCGCCGTCCGGCCTGACGTAGCCGACCATCATCGCGAAGGTCGTCGTCTTGCCGGCGCCGTTGGGGCCCAGCAGGCCGACGATCTCCCCGCGGCGGATCACCAGGTCGACCCCGTCCACCACCGGGCGTCCGCTGTAGCCTTTGACCAGCCGTTCCGTCCGCAGTTCTTGCATGGCTACGGCGACGGCGCCTTCACTAGAACCGGTTTCATCAATCCCCGCGGCCGCGCTGGGCCGAGCCGCCAGCCGCGCAAGGCGCGAGGAGCGTGGCGTACTCGCAGACGAGTACGCGAGCGACGAGTCCCCACCCCAACCTGGTTGGTGTGGGGACGAGCAACGCCGCGCGGCGCCGTGGCTCGGCCCAGCCCCTTATCTGACCACTGGGGTTGCGAGCGCCAGCGGGCCATCTACGGCGTCGCTCCTCCTCGGAGTACCACAGAGGGGACACCGTCGTCGTCGCTCCTGGCATCCGGCCCGCTGGCGCTCGCAACGCGGCTCGCGCGGATTGATGAAACCGGTTCTACGGACGTCCGGGGCCGCTCCTCGGCGTCGGCGGGGTAGATCAACAACGACGGCTTGCCGACGAGCGTGATCTTCCCGATGGCCGGCTCGTACACCGCCCGCTCGCTCTGCGCGGTGTTCTGGAGCTGCTGGATCCGCACCCGGCCCACCGCTTCCGCGTAGCGGATCGTGTGGGTCTGTTCATCGAGGTACGCGATGAGCGTGTCGGAATACAGGTCGCCGTTGGGATCGTTCACGTGCACGTTCTGCTCGAAGGTCGCGATGAAGTGCTCGTAGTCGAAGGAGAGCGGGCCGTCGCACGTGATCGTCACCTGCTGGCCCGGCCTGGTGCGCGCGCCCGGCGCCACCTCCTCGTCGCCGGGGTTCAGCACAAGCTCGATCTCCCGGAAGACGGTGAACTGCCGAAGCTGCGTGAGGCCGTAGGCGCCCCGCCCGCGGAGGAGGAAGTGGTCGCTCTCCATCCGCACCGGCAGGTCGGTCGCCACCTGGTTCTGGTCCGGGATCCAGTGCAGGACCGGCGCGAAGAACCAGACGCCGTCGGAGGTATGGATCGTCACGTCATGCTCCAGGCGCACGTGGCGGTCGGTCTGCCGCACCTGCGCCAGGCTGGCGGTCAGGTAGGCGGTCCGCTGAGGCTCAAACCCGGTGCCGCTGGGCCGGTGGATCGTGACGATGTTCTGGTCGGCGCTGGCGCCGTGGCCGTCCAGCACCCACCGCTTGCTGCCGTCTTTCGCGTAGCCGGTCAGCGTAAAGCCGCTCATCTGCTGGGCGGCGGTCGGATCCGGGGTGACGGCGCCGGGCGGCTCGCTCGCCGCCGGCTTCGAGCGCTCGCCGCAGCCGATCGTGAGAGCAGGCAGCAGGCAGAAGGCAGAAAGCAGCAGGAGGGAAAGCACCGGTTGCGGTCTTGGCTCTGGGCTCCGGGCTCCGGGCTCCGGGCTCTGGGCTCTGGGCTCTGGGCTGCCGCCCTCAGCCCTCAGCCCTGAGCCCTGAGCGCCTCCTGCCGAGGGCTGGGTCTTCCAGCGACGGTGCATCCAGACCCACTGGTCCGGCTGCCGGCGGATGTGCGATTCCACGACGGCGCTCCACGCGTGCGTGAGGCGCGCGATCGCCTCGGCACGGTCGCTCGTCGGCGGTGTTGCCACCGGCGGCTCGATGCGCAGGCGGAACCGCGCGCCATCGCGCGCCATGAAACAGGGGACGAGGGGAGCGCCGGTCATCAGCGACAAGGCCGCCGGCCCGACCGGCGTGAAGGCGGCTCGGCCGAAGAACGTCACGAAGATGCCCTCGAGGCTGTCCACATCCTGGTCCGGCAGCACGCCGACGATCTGATTGGCGCGGAGCAGCGTCACGGCGTCTTTGAGCGACCCGCGGGCCAGCGTCGGCACGCCGTGCGCGCCGCGCAGGCCGATGAGATGCGATTCGTACTCCGGGTACCGCAGCCGCCGGGCCAGCACCCCGCCCTCAAACCCCAGGCTCCTCAGGTACACCGGGATGAGCTCCCAGTTGCCGAAATGGGCCGTGACGGCGATGACGCCGTTGCCGCACGCCAGCGCGCCCCGGAGGTGCTCCAATCCTTCGCAGCTAATGAGCTGCTTCAGCTCGGCCGTGGACAGCCGGGGCAGCACCAGCCACTCCATGAAGGTCCGGCCGAGGTTCCGGAAGGTGCCCCGCGCGACGCGGGCGCGCTGCGAAGGTGACAGCGCATCGCCCAAGGCCTCCGTCAGGTGGGTCTGGGCCAGCCGGCGCTGGCGGCCCAACAGCGCATAGGCCGCAAGGCCGAGGGCGCTGCCGAGCGCGCGAGCCGTCGGCAGAGGGAGGGCGTGCCCCAGCGCGCGCAACCCCTGGAAGCCCAAGTACATGAGACGACGGCGAACAGGATGCTTCATGGCACAATAGCATCCTATTCTACGTTGTCAAACGGGGGGCGTCAAGGCGAGAAGGTGTCAGACACCTTTTCCGCTTTGAAAGGTGTCTGACACCTGGTGGGGGCGATCAGCCGGCGTGCCGGTGCATCTGGCTCTCAAGCCACTCGTCGAGCACGTCCCGCTTGAAGCGCCACTGGCCGCCGATCTTGGCGGCCGGCACCCGACCTTCCCGCGTCAGCTTGTAGACGGTCATCGCGTGAAGCCCCAGGTACTTCGCGACCTCACGCAGCGTCATGATCTGCTCGCGCTTGTCCGAGCCGTTTTTCTTCGGTTTCATCATGGACCATCCTCGTTCACCCCGCCCCACGGGGTACAGGCCGTGGGGCGGGGTTCACAGACCCTCCCAGTATGCCATATCCGCAGCGCACCCTTCAATAGTTCTATCAAAAAATGGTACCGGTTCTCTTTTTCTATCAAGCTTGAGCGAAAAAATGGGTCAGTAGCGCTGGAGGAGGTCGGCCCAGAGGCCCTTGGCTTTCAGGATGAGGTCGATGACTTCCCGCACCGCGCCACGGCCGCCGGGCCGCTGCGTCGTGTAGTGGCTGGCGCGGCGCACCTCCTCGACCGCGTTGGGCACCGCCACGGCCAGGCCGGCGCGGCGCAGCACCGGCAGCTCCATCAGGTCATCGCCGATGGCGCACACCTGCTCGTCGGTGACGCGCAGTCGCTTCAGCAGCGCCTCATAGGCGGGCAGCTTCAGCAGCTGCTTCTGCCTGACGAGATCAATCCGCATCTCCTTGGCCCGGCGCTGCAACAGCCGCGAGGAGCGCGCCGTGATGATGGCGGATCGCAAGCCCATCCGATGCCAGAAGACCAGCCCCGCCCCATCCTGGACGTCGAAGAACTTCAGCTCGTCGCCATAGTCGGCATAGACGATGCGGCCGTCGGTCAGCACCCCGTCCATGTCGAGCACCAGGACGCTGACGCGAGCGGCCCGCTCCGAAAGCTCCGGCGACAGCGCCGGCGCGGCCGCGGCCATCAGGGCTCTTC
>Ga0137796_10001771_pt1 | contig 12028 bp, 14 predicted proteins | sample OV2TP3_FD_97704 | JGI IMG/M metagenome (GOLD analysis project Ga0137796, IMG submission 97704)
CGCGGCAACCGCCGCGAGACGATCGGCCGCACCCTCGAGGCGATCAAGAGAAAGCTCGCCGACAGCGGCATCAAGGCGACGGTGTTCGGGCGCGAGAAGCACGTGTTCTCTACCTACCGCAAGATGATCGAGAAGCACCTTTCCTTCTCCGAGGTGCACGACATCTTCGGCTGCCGGGTCATCGTGAGCGACGTGCCCGCCTGCTACCTCGCGCTCGGCGCGCTGCACTCGCTCTACAAGCCGATCCCGGGCAAGTTCAAGGACTACATCGCCATCCCCAAGGCGAACGGCTACCAGTCGATCCACACCGACCTCATCGGCCCCTACGGCGTGCCGGTCGAGGTGCAGATCCGCACCGAGCAGATGCACCGGCTCGCCGAGTCGGGAGTCGCCTCGCACTGGCTGTACAAGGACGATACCGACAAGCTCTCCGATCTGCAGAAGCAGACGCATCGCTGGCTGCAGTCGCTGCTCGAGATCCAGCATCAGTCGGGCGACCCGCACGAGTTCCTCGAGCACGTCAAAGTGGACCTGTTCCCCGACGAGGTCTACGTGTTCACACCCAAGGGCAAGATACTGTCGCTGCCGCGGGGGGCCACCGCCGTCGATTTTGCCTATGCCGTGCATACCGACATCGGCAACAGGTGCGTGGCCGCAAAGGTCAACGGCGAGCTCGGCGCGCTCAGGACCGAGCTGCGCAACGGCGACCGCGTCGAGATCATCACCGCGAGCCATGCCAAGCCCAACCCGGCCTGGCTCCAGTACGTGCGCACGGGCAAGGCGCGCTCCAACATCCGCCACTTCCTGAAGACGATGCAGTACGAGGAGTCGGCGGGCCTCGGCGAGCGGCTGCTCGATCAGGCGCTCAGGAGCCTGAAGAGCTCGGCTGCCGAGGTGGATCATGCGAGCTGGGAGCGTGTGGTGCGCGACGGCGGCGCGCGCTCGAAAGAGGAGCTGCTCGCCGACATCGGGCTCGGCAAGCGGCTGCCCGCGGTGGTGGCGCGGCGGCTGCTGAAGCACGCGGATCCCGCGCGCGAAGAGGCGGCGGCGGGCAGCGTCACGATCCGCGGCACCGAAGGCATGGCGGTGCAGCTCGCCACCTGCTGCCGGCCGATTCCGGGCGACGCCATCGTCGGCTCGATCAAGAAGGGGCAGGGGCTGGTCGTGCACATCACCGAGTGCCCGAGCATCGCGCGCTCGCGCAAGAACGAGCCCGAGCAGTGGATCGACGTCGAATGGGACCCCCGCACGACCCGGCTTTTCCAGGCGGCGATCCACGTCACGGTCGAGAACCGGCGCGGCGTGCTGGCAAAAGTCGCCTCCGAGATCGCCGATGCCGGCTCCAACATCGACTCGATCACCATGGACGAGGATCGCGCGGTGTTCACCACCATGCACTTCGTCCTCGAGGTCGCGAACCGCAAGCACCTCGCGCGCGTCATGCGCGCGCTGCGCCGGCTGCCCGACGTGAAGAAGCTCTCGCGGGTAAGAGAGTAGTTTCTACTCGATGATCTTGTCTGCGCGCAGGAGCACGGACTGCGGGATCGTCAACCCGATGGCGCGAGCATCGGCCCATCGAAGCTCGTACGCGATGTTCCTTCCTTCCGCCCAGCCGACCTCGCGCAGGCGTTCGCGAACGGCCTCGACGAATTTCAAGGTATCGGCCGAACGTGTCCCTCCAATGAGCCAGCCGACCCGGTGGACTTTGCTGGGTTGCTGGGCGCCGGATCGCGATGCCGCGAGCAGCGCAGCCGTGGCGATCAGGAATCTCCTGCGTTCCCTCACCGATCCTCCCCGCGGCAGTCTACTGCAGAACCTCCCGCTCGCCTTCGGGGGTCGGAAACCTCCGGAATAGTTACTTGACCTGGATGGCGAGGAGGAAGTCGCCGCGCAGGATGTTGAGCGCAGCGCGGCTTTCGCCGCGCAGGAGCTTCGCGAGCTCTTGCACCGAAGTGACGCGACGCTGATTGACGCCGACGATGAGGTCGCCCGCGCGCAGGCCGTGGTTGAACGCGGGCGATCCCGCTTCCACCGCGGTCACCAGCACCGCGCGATCCCTGCCGGGAAGGCCCTTGCGCTCGGCGTCGGCGAGCGCGGCGCCGGCAAGCTCGCCGACCGCCTGGCTGCCGCTCACCTGGCCGCGCTCGACTTCCGCGATGCGCGCTTTCACGGTCCGCGTCTCCCTGCCGCGCTGGATGCGCAATTCCACCGTCTCGCCGGCCGGCACCACGCCGAGGCGCGCGCGCAGCTCGGCCGCGGCGCGCACCGGGCGGCCGTTCAGCCCGATGACGATGTCGCCCTTGCGCAGCCCCGCCTGCGCGGCGGGCGAGCCGGACTGGACTTCGGCGATCATCGCGCCCTCGCCGCCGACCACGTCCTGCATGGCGATGCCGAGACGCCCGCGCTTCACCTCGCCGAAGCGGATCAGCTGCTCCATGACCGCGCGCGCCATCACGGCGGGGACCGCGAAGCCGATGCCGACGTTGCCGCCCGAGGGCCCGATGATCGCGGAATTGATGCCCACCAGCTCGCCCCTGAGGTTCACCAGCGCGCCGCCCGAGTTGCCCGGGTTGATCGGCGCATCGGTCTGGATGAAATGCTCGTAGCCCTCGACGGAGAGGCCGCTGCGCCCCAGCGCGGAGACGATCCCGGAGGTGGCGGTCTGCCCGATGCCGAACGGGTTGCCGATCGCGATCACGTAGTCGCCGACCTGCAGCGCATCCGAATCGCCCCATTTCGCGTCCACCAGGTTTTTCGGCTCGATTTTCAGCAACGCAATGTCGGTCCCGGCGTCCGCCCCGAGGAGCTTCGCCGGCAGCCGGCGGTTGTCCTTGAGCGTGATGGCGACCTCGCGCGCGTCCTTGACTACATGGGCGTTGGTGATGACGTAGCCGTTCTTCGCGTCGACAATGACCCCCGAGCCGGCCGAGATCTGCGGCCTCGACTGCTCGGGCAGGCCGAAGAAGCGCCGGAAGAACGGATCGCGCATCAGGGGGTTCTGCTCCTCGGGGCTTATCTGCAGCACGGCGATGTTGACCACCGCCGGGGTGACCTTCTCGAGCACCGGCGCGAGCGTCGGCAGGCCGTCGCGCATGGCGACTGCCGGCAGCTGTGCATGGCTTGCCGGCGCCATGGCCAAGGCGACGATGGCCAGGATGTTGCGCAGGCGCACGATCGCCAATTGTAGACTTGAGCAGCGCACGCTCCATGAACGCCCGCTCTTTTTATTCGCTTATCCAGACGCAAGGCCTCACGCGGCAGGCGCACCAGTGGACTTCGCTGCTCGCCTTCTCGCAGGAGCGCCTGGTCTACCGCAAAGCGCTCGAGCTCCTGCCGCCGAGTGCGCGCTGCCTCGACTGGGGCTGCGGCAACGGGCATCTCTCCTTCTTTCTCGCCGAGCACGGCTTTCGCACCGATGCCTACGCGCTCGATGAAGCGCCCGCCATGCTGCGCGGCCGGGGCGGGATCAGCTTCACCAGGGGGCACGACCGCTTCACGCTGCCGTATCCCGCGTCCAGTTTCGACGCGGTGTTCGGCGTCGGCGTGCTCGAGCACGTGACGGAGCACGGCGGCAGCGAGACGGCGTCGCTCGGCGAGCTCGCTCGCGTGCTGAAGCCGGGGGGGCTGCTTTTCATCTTCCACCTGCCCAACCGCTGGTCGTGGATCGAGATCGCGAAGACCTGCACCTGGCGGCTCGGGCTGACCTCGACGCGCGAGCACGTGCGCCGTTTCACGCGCCGCGACTTCGCGCTGCTCCTCGCCGGCACGCCGTTCGAGACCGTCGAGCAAGGGCGATATCACTGGCTGCCGCGCGCGACGCTCGCGAGGCTTCCCGGGCTGCGCGATTCGGCGGCGTTCTGCGCCGCGATCGATCGCCTCGACGATGCGCTCGCCGCGGCTCTGAAGCCGGTCTGCCAGAACTGGTTCTTCATCCTTCGCAGGCGCTAGTCCGGACGGACTGCCGGGCTGCGGCGACGCGTGCAACAGCCGGGGAGTAAACAGGAAGGTCCAAGAACAGGACCTTTCCATGACGCCTTACCGGCTGCTCTTCGCGGGCCTCGCTGCCACGATGGCTGCGGGCTGCGCCACCCTCACCTCGGAGCCGATGCAGACCGTCATGCTCAAGGCGCACGGCGCGGACGGCAGCATCGTCCTCGACGCCCAATGCTCGCTGCGCAACGACAGGGGTGAATGGCGGGTGCTTTCGCCGGGTTTCATCAGCGTGCGCCGCTCGGCCGCCGACTTGAGCGTCGAATGCAGGAAGAACGGCCTGCCGGAGGGCCGGTTGCGCGCCGTTTCGCGCCCAGGCACCGCGATGCTCGCCAACCTGCTTGTGGCCCGCGGCATCGGCGCGGTTGTCGATCATGCCAGCGGCGCGGCCTACGGGTACCCCGAGGAATTGCCGGTGCGGATGGGGACTTCCACGATCGTATCGAGGTAACGCCGAGGCGGTGCTAGACTCGAATTGCGGACCTTTCCTCAGGACGGAGGCCGCAATGATCCCGACCGCCAGATTCGGTGCTGCGTTGATGTTGGCGATTACCGTGTCTTCATGCGCCCGGCCTTTCGTGGTGCCGGCAGACCGGGCGAGATCGGCCGCTGCGCCCCTCGAGATACCGCCCCAGGCGGCAAGCGTGGTCATACCGGTCGATTCGGGCACGGTTTACCTCTCGAGCGTAGTGCCTGCCGAGTTCACCCTCTCGAGCCGTGGCACCACGGTCATCGTCAACGGCGTCGTAGTGATGAGAAGAGACTCCCGATGGTGATGCCTTGGCGCGCGCTCGCCCTGTGCCTCGCCGGCGCGATCGTGCAGGGCTGCGCCTCGTCGTCCGCGGACCGAATACAGGTCCTCTCCCTCAGGGCGCAGAACGAGGACGGCGGCCCGGTGGCGCAGGCGCGCTGCACCCTGAAAAACGACAAGGGTGCATGGCAGGCCACCGCACCGGCGCAGGTTGCGGTGATCGGCTCGGCCACCGAGCTGAGCATTCAGTGCCAGAAGCAAGGCATGCGCGACGGCCGTCTGCGCGTGGTGTCCTACCCCGTGCCGGCGATGTTCGGCATCCGCATCCTGGGCCACGAGGCGGAAGCGGCGGGCACGGAAGGCGCCATGTACCGCTATCCCGAGGAGCTGCAGGTGATGATGGGGGCTTCGGTCTTCCTGGAGCGGCGTCCGCGCTAGGTATGGAAGGCAGCGAATACGAAACGCTCAGGTGGCCGACCAATCTCGACCGCGCCGCGATCGAGGCGAGGCTCGTCAAGGTCGCCGCCTATGCGCGAGCGAACAATCTCCCGGACCTCGTGTCTCTCTTCACCGACGTACACGGCATGTCCTCGGCGCAAATGGGGATAAACGTCGTTGCCGCCCTCACCTGGCTGCAGGACAAGCCGCAGCACCGGGCGATCGCCACGCAGCTCGAGATGGTGGCAATGAACCTGAAGAATCTCGCGGCCAAAAAATAAGACCCTACATGGCAAGTGGTTTGAACGGGCCGCGGGCCCGGGCATACTTGGCGGATGGCACGCATGGTGAAGTGCATCAAGCTCGGCCGCGAGGCCGAGGGACTCGCTTTCCCGCCTTATCCCGGCGAGCTCGGCAAGCGCATCTACGAGAACGTGTCGCAGGAAGCCTGGCGGCAATGGCTCGAGCACCAGAAGATGCTGGTGAACGAGAACCGGCTCAACCTCGCCGATAAGAAGGCGCGCGACTACCTCGCCGAGCAGATGGAGAGGCATTTCTTCGGCGGCGGCGCCGACGTCGCCGCCGGCTACGTCCCGCCCTCGCAGAAATAGGTCGTGTGAGGCCGACCGAGATCAAGCTGCACCAGAAGTCGCGGCTGCTGGAGTTATCCTTCGACGACGGCAAGACCTTCCGGCTGCCTTGCGAATTCCTGCGCGTCTATTCGCCTTCCGCCGAAGTGCGCGGCCACGGCCCCGGGCAGGAAGTGCTGCAGACCGGGAAGAAAAACGTCGAGATCACCCAGATCGAGCCGGCGGGCAGCTATGCCGTCCAGCTCGTCTTCTCCGACGGCCATTCCACCGGGATCTACTCGTGGGAGCTGCTCTACGAATACGGACTGCGCCAGGAGGAGATGTGGCAGCACTATCTCGAGCGCCTGCAGGAAGCCGGGGCGAGCCGCGAGCCGGGGCCGGCGCCCTTCGAGGAGCGGCCGAAATCGAAGTAGCGGCTCGTTCCAGGGTCGTCCTCGTCAATCCCTACGAGCTGGGCCGGCAGCCCTTTGCCCTGGCGCAGCCCGCCGCGTGGCTGAAGCGCGAAGGCTTCGCGGTGACCTGCCTCGATCTTTCGCTCGAGAAGCTCGACGCCGAAGCCCTGCAGGACGCCGGCCTGGTCGCCGTTTATGCAGGCATGCACACTGCCACGCGCATCGCGGTGCAGGCCCTGCCCCGCATCAAGGAGCTCGCCCCGAGCGCACACCTCTGCGTCTACGGGCTCTATGCGCCCATGAACGAGGCGCTGCTGCGCAGCCTCGGCGTCGGCACGGTGCTGGGCGGAGAGTTCGAGCCGGCGCTGCTTTCCCTTTGCCGGCGGCTGCGGGCCAATGGAGCGGCGCTGCCGCAGAGCGAGCCCGTGATCAGCCTGCAGCGGGTTCCGTTCGTGGTGCCCGAGCGCAGCGTCCTGCCGAAGCTCTCGCGCTACGCCCACCTCGTGTTGCCGGACGGATCCACCCGCGTAGCGGGCTTCGCCGAGGGCAGCCGGGGCTGCAAGCACCTGTGCCGGCACTGTCCCGTGCCCCCGGTGTACCAGGGAAAGTTCCGCGTCGTTCCGCTCGACGTCGTGATGCAGGACATCGGGCAGCAGGTCAGCGAAGGCGCAACGCATATCTCCTTCGGCGACCCGGACTTCTTCAACGGTCCCACGCACGGCCTGCGGCTCGCGCGCGGCCTGCACGCCGCGTTCCCCGGCGTCACGTTCGACGCCACCATCAAGATCCAGCACCTCATCGATCAGGCGGAACTGCTTGCCGAACTGGCCCGCTGCGGGTGCCTGTTCGTCACCTCCGCTGTCGAAGCCGTAGACGACGACATCCTGCGCCTGCTCGCGAAGAACCATGCCGGCCGGGACTTCGACCGCGCGGTGGCGCTCACCCGCGCAGCCGGCATTGCGCTCGCGCCGACCTTCGTCGCCTTCACGCCCTGGACGACGCTCGAAGGCTACATCGCGCTTCTGGAGCGGCTGGTGGAACTGCAAGTCGTGGAGAGCGTGCCGCCGGTGCAGCTCGCCATCCGGCTGCTCGTTCCCGAAGGCTCCTACCTCCTGCAGCTTCCCGGGTTCAGGGAGAAGCTCGAGGCCTTCGACGCGAGGCTCCTCGGCTACCCCTGGCGCCACCCCGATGCACGCGTCGATGCCCTGCAGCGTGATGTCCAGACATTTCTGGAACAAGGCAAGGAGGCGCCGCGCCGCGAAGTCTTCGCCGCGATTTGGCGCATGGCGCATGAAGCCGCCGGGCGTCCCGTGCCCGAGCTTCCGGGAAATCTCGGCGCGCCGATTGCGCACCTGTCCGAACCCTGGTATTGCTGCGCCGAGCCTACGGAGCAGCAGCTGCAATCCTTCTGATGAAGCGCGTCCTGCTGCTGCTTCCCACGACGGGCTATCGCAACGCGGACTTCCTTGCCGCCGCGAAAAGACTCGACGTGCAGATCGTGGCCGCGGCCAATTACTGCCACCAGCTCGCCCCGACCTGGGGGCTGTCGCCGATCATGGCGCTGCATTTCGACCAGCCGGAGCAGGCGGCGGAAACGCTGCTGCGGGAGATCGGCGCCACGCCGGATGCGGTGCTGGCGGTGGACGATTCCGCAGTCGAGCTTGCCGCGCTGCTATCGGAGCGATTCGGACTGCCGGCGAACTGCGCCGCAGCGGTACGCCGGGTGCGCGACAAGCTCGCGTTCCGCCGGCTGCTCCGGCAGGAGCAATTGCCTTGCCCGGAATTCGTGCACCTGCCGAGCGGCGAGGACCTCCGAAAACTCGACCTTGACTACCCCGTGGTAGTCAAAGCACGGCGTCTCTCGGGGAGCCGCGGCGTGATCCGCGCCGACGATTCACAGGCGCTCGCGCGGGCCGTCAACTGGGTGCGGGCGATCCAGTCGCGCGCCGACCGCGATGCCCAGGAGCTGGGCCTGGTCATCGAGGAGTTCATTCCCGGGCGCGAATACGCGCTGGAAGGCAGCCTGCGATGCGGCGAGCTGACCACCCTCGCCCTCTTCGACAAGCCCGATCCCCTCGACGGGCCGTACTTCGAGGAAACGCTCTACGTCACGCCATCGCGGCTGCCCGAGGCGCTTCAGCGCCGCATCCGGGAGGACGTGGCCCGCGCCTGCCGCGCAGCCGGCCTCACCACCGGCCCGGTGCACGCCGAGGCGCGGATCAACGACCGGGGCGCCTGGATTCTCGAAGTCGCGGCCCGCTCGATCGGCGGCCTGTGCGGCCGCGTGCTCAGGCATTCCCTGGGCATGAGCCTGGAGGAGCTGATCCTGCGCCAGGCCCTGGGAGAACCGCCACCCGTTGCCGGCGAGGATGGCGGCTCCGGCGTGATGATGATCCCGATTCCGCGGCGCGGCATCTACCGCGGTGTCGAGGGTCTTGCCGCCGCAAAGGCGATGCCTGGCATCACCGATGTCGCGATCACGGTCGAGCCCGGCCACATCATCGCCCCGCCTCCCGACGGCGCGAGCTACCTCGGGTTCATCTTCGCCCGCGCGGCGAGCCCCGCGGATGCGGAAACGGCGCTGCGCATCGCCCATCGCGAGCTGCGCTTCGACATCCGCCCCGAGTATCCGGCGACGCTCGCAGCCGCTGTCGAGAGGCAAAATGGCGAGCATGAAGACCGATACAAGCACGAATGAGCTGGAGCGCTGGAACCAGCGCTATGCGGCGCCGGGCTACCTGTTCGGCACCGGGCCCAACGAATTCCTCGCGTCGAAGGCAGGGCTGCTCGAGCGGGGACAGCGGGCCCTGTGCGTCGCCGACGGCGAAGGCCGCAACAGCGTCTGGCTGGCCGAGCAGGGGCTCGAGGTGGTCGCGTTCGACATTTCACCTCTCGGGGTGGAAAAGGCCCGCAAGCTTGCGGCCGAGCGCAGGGTGCAGGTCGCCTACGAGATCTCCGGCGTCTACGAGTGGCGCTGGCCGCAGGCGGCATTCGACGTCGTTGCCGCAATCTTCGTTCAGTTTGCCGATCCGGCGATGCGCAGTTTCATGTTCGAGCGCATCGAGCGCGCGCTCGCGCCCGGCGGCCTGCTGCTCATGCAGGGCTACACGCCGAAGCAGATCGAGTACCGTACCGGCGGCCCGCCTCACGCGGAAAACATGTACACGCCCGAGCTGCTGCGAGGCGCATTCGCTTCGCTCGAGATCCTGGAGCTGCGCGAGCACGAGCGCGAGCTCGCGGAGGGATCCCAGCATCGCGGCCGATCGGCGCTGATCGACCTGGTGGCGCGCGCGAGCGCCCGATGAATCCACGGTGGGCAACGGCGCTCGCCCTCGCGGCCGCGGCTGCGAGCGCCCCATCGCCGGGCGCGAGCGCGGGACCGGCACGCATCATGGCGGGGATCGGCGATTACCGGATGGCGGTGACCACCGCCTCGCCGGAGGCACGGCGCTATTTCGAGCAGGCTGTGGTGCTCGCATGGGGATTCAACTTCCCGGAGGCCGTGCGCTCGTTCCGCGAGGCGGCGCGCCGGGATCCCCGCTGCGCGCCGTGCTACTGGGGCATTGCGTACGCGCTCGGCCCGAGCATCAACCATGACATGAACGATCGCGAGGCCGCCGCGGCGCACCGGGCGGCCGCCCGGGCGAGCGCCCTCGCCCCCGGCGCCACCTCCAGGGAGCAGGCGCTGATCGCGGCGCTCGCCAAACGCTACGCGCGCGACCCGCGCACCGGGCGCGCGGCGCTGGACCGCGCCTACGCCGACGCGATGCATGCGCTTGCCGACGAGCACGCCGAAGACGCCGACGTGCTCACGCTCGCGGCCGAAGCGGCGATGAACCTGCATCCGCGCGACTACTGGCGCGGCGACGGCACGGCGCAGCCCTGGACGCCGCAAATCGTCGCGTGGCTCGAGCGCGCGCTCGCGCTGGCGCCGGGGCACCCGGGCGCCAACCATTACCTGATCCACGCGCTCGAGGACTCGCCCGAGCCGCAGCGCGCGCTGGCGGCCGCCGAGCGGCTCTCGGGCCTCGCGCCCGGAGTCGGGCATCTCGTCCATATGTCCGCGCATGTCCATATGCGCCTTGGCCGCTACCACGACGCGACCCTCGCGAGCGAGCGGGCCATCGCGGCCGACCGCGCATACCTGCGGGCCACACAGGCCGCCCCGGCCTACATCGATGGCTACGTGCGCCACAACGTGCATTACCTCTGGGCCTCGGCGCTCATGGAAGGCGCGAGCGCCGCCGCGAAGCATGCGGCGGCAACGCTGGCGCGCGGCGTCGACGCCCGCTCGCTTGCACGTGGCGGACCCGCCCAGCACTTTCTCGCACTGCCGCTCTACACGAGCGTGCACTTCGGCGAATGGCAGGCAGTGCGCGCAGCGCCGCGCCCCCCGGCGGCCGCGCCCTACGCGATCGGCGTCTGGCATTACGCGCGTGGCGTTGCAGCCGCCCGCGGCGGCGACGCGCGCGGCGCACGCGCCGAGCTGCGCGCGCTCGGGGCGCTCGCGCAATCGAAAGTGCAGGCGAGCTCCACGCACGGCGCCTTGCTCGGCATCGCCGCCGCGCTGCTGCGCGCCGAAATCGCTTCCGCCGAGGGCGATCTCGCGTCGGCCGTCGAGCACGCGAGGAGCGCAGTCTCCGCCGAGGACGCGCTCGAGCCCGGCGAGCCTCCGGTCCGGATCCCGCCCGCGCGCAACACGCTCGGCGCGCTGCTGCTCGCCGCGGGCCGCGCCGGGGAAGCCGAGACCGTCTATCGCGCCGCTCGACTCCCGGCTGGCAGCGGCATGGGCGCACGCTGACCTCGCCGCGTTTGATCCAGATCAAGAGCGCACAAAGCCCCGGCATTAGCTTAGGCAGGATGAAAAGGATTCTGGCGGCGACAGCGCTCGCCCCGCGCGATTCGCTCGGCGGCCGCGAGGGCGCGGCGGCGGCGCGGCCGTACTGGAACCCGTACCTGGTCGGGTTCCTGCTTGGCCTGGTTCTGCTGGCGTCCTTCGTGATCATGGGGCGCGGGCTCGGGGCGACCGGCGCATTCGCGGCGGCGGCGACGTGGATGGTGAGCCTGTTTTCCGCCGAGCATGCCGCGGCCAATCCGGTGCACGCCAAATTCTGGAATGAAGGCGCGCCGCTCGCCTCGTTCCTCGTGCTCCTCATCGCCGGCACGTTCGTCGGCGCGCTCGGCTCGGCCTGGCAGGCCCGGCGCATCGCCGTGCGCATTGAGCGCGGAGCGCGCCTCGGCGACGCCCAGCGGCTCGCGCTCGCGCTTGCCGGCGGCTTTCTCGCCGCGTACGGCGCCAAGATCGCCAAGGGCTGCACCAGCGGCCAGGCATTGACCGGCGGCGCGATGCTCAACGCGGGCAGCCTGGTGTTCATGCTGGCGGTGTTCGCGGCGGCCTATGGGCTCGCCTATTTCGTGCGCAAGGAATGGCTCTGATGCTGCCGGTCGCCGCATCCATCGACTTCGGCGCCGGCACCGAGCTGGCGATCGCCTTCGCGCTCGGCCTCGGATTCGGCTTCTGCCTCGAGCGCGCGGGGTTCGGCAGCGCCCGCAAGCTCACCGCGGTGTTCTATCTCTACGACATGTCGGTCGTGAAGGTGATGTTCACCGCGATCGTTACGGCGATGACGGGCCTGTGGATCCTCTCGGCGGCCGGCGTGCTCAGCCTGCCCGAGCTCTATCTCGAGCCGACCTATCTCGCCGCGCAGGCGATCGGCGGACTCATTTTCGGCGCCGGCTTCATGATCGGCGGTTATTGCCCGGGGACATCCATCGCGGCAATCGCGACCGGCAGCCGCGACGCCATACTCTACGCGCTGGGCATGCTGCTCGGCGTGGCTGCCTACGCCGAGCTGACGCCCGGCCTC
>Ga0137796_10001774_pt1 | contig 12010 bp, 9 predicted proteins | sample OV2TP3_FD_97704 | JGI IMG/M metagenome (GOLD analysis project Ga0137796, IMG submission 97704)
GGGCAAGGCGCGTGCCTCCACGGGAAAGCCGAATGCCAACTGCGCTGCGCTGGTGGCCGGCGGCAAAGTGGTGTTCGAGCAGCAGAAGATGCTGCTTCCTACCTATGACGTCTTCGACGAGTCGCGGTATTTCCAGCCGGCGCAATCGCAGTCCATGACCGAGCTGGGCGATTCGCGCCTCGGCATCACCATCTGCGAGGACATCTGGAACGACAAGAACTTCTGGGCCAAGCACCTCTACCCTCGCGACCCCGTAGCCGAGCTGGTCGGGCAGGGCTGCTCGTTGATCGTCAACATCTCTGCCTCGCCATACACCCTGGACAAGCGCGGGTTGCGCCTCGAAATGCTGCGGGCCCTCGCGATGCGCCACAAATTGCCCGTGGTGTATGTCAACCAGGTCGGAGGCAACGACAGCCTGGTGTTTGATGGCTCCAGCGTGGCGCTCACCGCAGACGGCCAGGTAGCCGCGCAGGCCCACAGCTTTGCTGAAGACCTGGTCCTCTTTGATACGGGCACTGGAAACGGCGATGTACGTCTCCAGCCGCAGGATGAGCTGGAAGCGGCGTATCTCGCGCTGGTGACCGGCACGCGTGACTACGTGCGCAAGTGTGGCTTCCGGACTGTCACGCTGGGCCTCAGCGGGGGAATCGACTCAGCCGTAGTGGCCTGCATCGCGGCCGAAGCGGTCGGCCCTGAAAACGTGTTGGGCGTCGCCATGCCGGGACCGTTTTCCTCGGAAGGCAGCGTGCACGACGCGCGAGCGCTGGCACAGCGTTTGGGTGTCCGACTTCTGGTCCTCCCCATCACCAAGCTCTATGAGGCGTACCGGGAACTGCTGGCGGAGGCCTTCGCCGGCCAGGCCGAAGACGCCACCGAAGAGAACATTCAAGCACGCATCCGCGGCAACGTGCTGATGGCGCTTTCCAACAAGTTCGGCTCGCTCGTTTTGCCTACCAGCAACAAGTCAGAACTCGCCGTGGGCTACTCCACGCTTTATGGCGATATGGTGGGTGGGCTGGCCGTGATCTCCGATGTCCCAAAGACGATGGTGTACGCGTTGGCGCGCTGGATCAATCAGAGAAGGGAAGTGATCCCTGCCGACACCATCAGCAAGCCGCCCTCGGCCGAGCTGCGACCCAATCAGACGGATCAGGATTCGCTGCCGCCTTACGACGTGCTAGACCGTATCGTCAAAATGTACGTGGAGGGCCTGCACAGCGCGAAGGAAATTGCCGACCGCTACGACTTTGTGCCGGCCATGGTGCAGGAGATCGCCGGCAAGATCAATCGCAACGAATACAAACGCCAGCAGGCCGCGCCGGGAATCAAGATTACGGCGAAGGCCTTCGGTGTGGGCCGCGCCGTGCCCATCGCGCAGAAGTTCTGCGACTAGGGCCTCAACCAAGGGAGAGACTCAAAGATGAAGAAGGGAACCATGGTCGCCGTCATGTTTGCTGTCGCGCTGGCTGTTGCCCCGCCGTGTGCCCGTTCGCAAGGAAGCCCGGGCGCGTCGCAAGGCACGGCAGAGATCCGAAAGAAGGTGGAGGATTTCACCCGGCGACTGTATGCCCTGGGGCCCACCTACCGCGTCACAGCAGCGGAGCCCAAGGAGGCGAAGCTGCCGGGCTACTTCGAAATTGCGGTGGAGGTCGGCTTCCAGGATTCCAGTGACACGGCGCTCATGTATGTAAGCAAGGACGGCCGCTACATTGTCCGCGGGGAGGCTTTTGACACGACGGTGGACCCCTACGCCGCCACGCGCGCGCAAATCAATATGGACGGCCGGCCATTCAAGGGCCCCGCCAATGCCAGCGTCGTGGTGGTGGAGTACGCAGACTTTCAGTGCCCAAGCTGCAGGCAGCTTTACGACGTGCTCAAGCAGGTCGTTCCCTTGTATCCGCAGGTGAAGTTTGTCTTTAAGGATTTCCCGTTGGACCAGATACATCCCTGGGCGCGCAATGCAGCCAACGCCGGCTACTGCGCCCTTCAGCAAAACCCCGCAGCGTTCTGGAAGATCCACGACCGCCTCTTCGAAACGCAGGCCACCATCACCGCGGAGAACCACTGGCAGAAGCTCCAGGACTTCGCCACGGAAGCTGGACTCGAGTCAGGCCGCTTCCGCCTCTGCCTCACCGACCCCGCGACCAAGGCTGCCATCGACGCCAGCATCGCTGAAGCCATCAAGCTCCGCATCGCCAACACGCCCACAATGTTCATCAACGGGCGCCGCGTCGTTGGCGGCAACCGCGAGCAGCTCGAGCAAATCCTCCAGTTCGAGCTGGAAGCCGCAAAGACCAGTCCTGCAACCCCGCGCCCCTAGGGGCGCACGTGGCAGGGAAGCAGGCCCACATTCACCCCAGGAGGCCCCACTACGCGTACTTAACATAATATGTGTTATGGGACATTGTGCAAAGCTAACGTTTTCGTCCTTCTTTACCCCGACCGCCACGAGGGCCTTTCTCGTGCTACACCGGGACGGATCATGAGGCATGACGACCGGGAATCACAGGGACGCCTGCCGCTCCGATTCGCTATACTATTCACTCGCTGCAAATGAATACGCGGATTGAAAGAGATTCAATTGGGGAGCGTCGAGTCCCGCGCGATGCCTACTATGGCATCCAGACGCTGCGCGCGACGGAGAACTTCCCTATCAGCGGCTACGGTGCCCACCCGCTGCTGATCCGGGCCATCGCGATGGTGAAGCAGGCCGCGGCGCAGTCCAATGTCGAACTCAGGCTGCTGGACGGGCGCAGGGGTCGCGGCATTTCGCGGGCTGCCGGCGAGGTCGCTGCGGGCCGCTTCCACGATCAGTTTGTTGTGGACGTGTACCAGGCCGGAGCGGGCGTCTCTTTCCACATGAATGCCAACGAGGTCATCGCCAACCGCGCGATCGAGTTGCTGGGCGGAAAGCGCGGCCAGTATGAGAAGTGCCATCCCAATGACCACGTCAATTGCAGCCAGTCCACCAACGACGTGTTTCCGACGGCGATGTGCCTGGCAACGATTCTCCTCATCAACGAGGTGGACGCTTCACTCAACCAGTTGGAACGGTCGTTTGGGCGAAAGGCGCGGGCGTTCGACCGCATTCTGAAGTCCGGCCGCACACACATGATGGATGCGGTGCCGGTGCGGCTCGGACAAGAGTTTGCGGCCTACGCCACCGCGATGCGCCGATGCGGCGTGTTGCTTCGTCAAGCGCAGGATCACCTGCGTGAGGTCGGGCTGGGCGGGTCGGCGGTGGGCACCGGGGTGAACACGCACCCGCGCTATCAGAAGGTGGTGGTGCGGAATCTCAGCCGGATTTCGCGCGAGCGTCTCTTCCCTTCCCGCGATTTGCGGTACACAATGCAATCCAATCTGGCTGTGGCGGCTGCATCGGCGGCGCTGCGCAATCTTGCTTTGGAGCTGATTCGCATATGCAACGACCTGCGGCTGCTGGCCAGCGGACCCAACACCGGGCTGGCGGAGATCGCGCTGCCTGCCTTGCAGCCCGGCTCGTCCATCATGCCCGGCAAGGTGAACCCCGTGCTGTGCGAGCTCGCAGCGATGGTAGCGTTTCAAGTCGTAGGAAATGACCAAGCCGTGGCGCTGGCCGTGCAAGCTGGGCAGCTCGAGCTCAATGTGATGATGCCCGCCATGGCGTGGAATGTGTTGCACTCAGCCGAGATTCTCAAGAACACCATGCACCAGTTGGCAGTGAGGTGCGTGGACGGAATTGTGGTGAACAAGGAACGCTGCGGTTACTACGCCAATGCCACTGTTTCGCTGGCCGCTGCGCTCAACCCCTACATCGGTTACACTGCCGCTGCGAAGATTGCCAAGGAGAGCGTACGCACCGGCCGCACCGTGACCGAGATTGCCCTGGAACGGAAGCTCCTCGATGCAAAGACCCTGCGCAAGATCCTGGACCCGTATCGCATGACCGAGCCTGCGGCCCCGATTCGCGCGGCTCGAAGAAAGTGACCCCATGAAAGACGCAATGGAAGCGTGGTTACCCCGCTCCATCACCTGCCTGCGCGACTACACTAGCCAGAAGTTTACCGCTGACCTGATTGCCGGCGTCACGGTGGGCCTGGTGGCGCTGCCGCTGGCCATGGCCTTTGCGATTGCTTCCGGCGTGCCGCCGCAGGCCGGCATCTACTGCGCGGTGATCACGGGCTTCCTGATCTCCGCGCTGGGCGGCTCACGCACCCAAATTGGCGGCCCTACGGGCGCGTTTGTGGTGGTGGTGTTTGGCATCGTGCACCAGCACGGGCTCTCCGGGCTGTTCATGTGCACAATGATGGCCGGCGTGATTTTGATGTTGCTGGGCGTGACCGGGATGGGCACGGCGGTGAGATTCTTCCCGCGGCCGGTGATCATCGGCTTCACCAACGGGATTGCCCTGCTAATTGCCAGCACCCAGGTCAAGGACTTCTTCGGCTTGCGGATGGATCGCATCCCGGGAGAGTTTCTCGGGCGCATGGCGCACGTGGTCCAGAACTTTGACACGTTTTCGTGGCCGAGCACGCTGCTGGCCGCCGGCGCTCTGGCGCTGATCCTGCTCTGCACCCGCTATCTGAAGAAGATTCCAGGGACGGTGGTTGCGCTAGTGCTGGGCACGCTGGCGGTGATGCTGCTGAAGGTTCCAGTGGACACCGTCGGCTCCCGCTTTGGCGGCATCCCCAGCGGCATGCCAGAGTTCCACATCCCTGCCGTGCGCTTCGATCTGGTTCCTGTGCTTTTCCCCGCCGCTCTGACGGTTGCCCTGCTGGGCGCGATCGAATCGCTGCTTTCCGCGACCGTGGCCGACCGCATGAGCAAGGACAAACACAATCCCAACGTGGAGCTCGTGGCGCAGGGCGTGGCCAACGTGATCTCACCGATGTTTGGCGGGTTGCCGGCAACAGGTGCGATCGCACGCACCGCCACCAACATCCGCTCCGGAGCGCAGACCCCGATGGCCGGCATGATCCATGCGCTGACACTGCTGGCGGTACTGCTGTTTGCGGCGCCGCTGGCCGCACTGGTTCCGATGCCGGTGCTGGCAGCCATATTGTTCGTCGTGTCCTACAACATGGGCGAGTGGCGCGAGATTCGTCCGCTGTTGCGGCTGAGCAAGGCTGACATCAGCGTATGGGCCATCACATTTGCGTTGACCGTCTTTGCCGACCTCACCATCGCGGTGGAAGTGGGTATGCTGCTGGCAGCCCTGCTGTTCATCCGCAAGGTCACGCTGACCACCACCGTCTCAGAAGTCACCCCACAGTATGTCGATGACGGCCGCGTCCATATCCTCCAGGACAAGGACATTCCCAACTACGCGACGGTGATCCGTATTCATGGCCCGTTTCTCTTTGGCGCCACAGACAAGCTCAGCGAAGAGGTAGAACCGGTTGACCGCCTGCCGCCCATCGTCATCCTTCGCCTGCGCAACATGACGGCCATCGACGCCACTGGCCTTGTTGCGCTGGAAGAGCTGGCCGACAAGTTGCACGCCTCCGGCCGCCACCTGATTCTCTGTGGCGCGCGCGAACAGCCTGCGCAACTCATGCATCAAGCGGAGTTCGAGCGCCACGTCGGACGCGAGAACATCTGCCCGCACGTGCAGGCCGCGCTCGAGCGCGCAGGCCAGCTCTACGACCGCCGTAAGGGGAAACGCGAGGTTGGTGCTAAGAATTCGTCCGCGATGACCACGCACGCCTGAAACGCGGGCTCGCTATGATGTGGCGCAGTTGCTGGCCGCAAGGCCGTTGTTTCAGTTCGTTGCCGGGAGAGGTATTTTCTGCAACAGGGTCCGAAAGCGAGGCTCGTTATGCAGCGAAGCGAGCCTGGGATCCGTCGGCACAGAAGTGAACAGATCTTCGTGCCGGCGAAAGGACTCCTCAAGCCAGTGTAGCGCCGTTGCCCGATCTCCCAAGCCTGCATAGATCACGGCCAGTCTCTGCGCGAGGTAATGCGGCCGTTCCTCCAAGGCTTTTGCGATTCGTCGTGCTTCGACGGGTTTTCCGCACGACCCGAGGACATAGCTGGCGTTATGCTCTTCTCCCAGGCGACCCTCAGGTTCCACTGCCACTTCTTTTAGCTTCGCCAATTCGTCGAGGGCGGCACGGCAATTGCCCGTCAGGGCATAAAGCACACTGGTGAGGTAGACGTGAGTTGAGCCGAGCGGGGCCAGCTCGCCCAGTTTCCGAACCGTCAAGCGAGCCTCTTCCCAACGGCGGCCGGAAAGGTGCACGTAGAACGCGATGACGTGAAGCGTGTGCGAAAGTGGATCCAGTTCCAGCGCAAGACGAATCTCATGATCCGCCTCGCGGTGACGCCCCGTATAGGCAAACAGAGTAGCCAGTTGCTGGCGGATGTCGGCTGAGTTGGGCTCTTTCTGAAGCACCGCGCGCAACTCGCGCTCCGCGCCGGCCCAGTCCCAGTCGTTCCGGAAGCGAATCCAGGCCAGCGCAGACCGCGCGGAGGTAAGCTGCTCATCCAGTTCGAGTGCCCTCGATAGTGCGCTGCGGGCTTTTTCTACCAGCGCTTGTTGCTCCGCCACTGGCCCAGGAAAGACCGAAAGGTAGAAATAAGACTGCCCGAGCCAGGAGTGTCCCTCGGCATAGGACGGCGTAGTGTTGACCACGGTCTGGAACTGATCCACAGCGCGTTGGATGTTCGCAGGATAATCTACCCAGCGACGGTTCCAGAAATACCTTCCACGTAGGTAGGCGGCGTAGGCTTCTCGGCTGAGTTGACTATGGCCTTCTGAAGCAGCGAGCGCTTTTGGAAGGACCTCCACCTCGAGAGAATCGGCCACGTGTGCGCCGATTTCGGCCTGCACCGAGAGCAAATCGCCGATCGCACGATCGAACGTTTGCACCCACAGATGAGACTGGTCGCTCACTTGGATGAACTGCGCGGTCACGCGCACACGCTCTCCGGCCTGCCGTACGCTGCCTTCCAGGATGTAGTGCGCCCCAAGCTCCGCGCCGATGGCCGAGACGGGTTTGGCGGTCTCCTTGTACTGAAGCACTGAGGTACGGGCGATCACGCCGAGCCGGTCCGGACGAAGACGGCCCAGCCGGGAGATGATCTCCTCGTGCAAGCCATCGATGAAGAACTGCTGCTCATCGCTTCCCGTAAGGTTTTCCAGGGGCAGAACAGCCAGCATGATCTTCCCGGTCGGCGTGCTGGCCGCAGGTCGTGCCCGCGGCAACAAAAAATAGACGGTCAGGGCCAAGGTGAGCATCAATAGAGAAGCTACCGCCGCGGGCTTCCAGCGTTGTGCGGCAGCCCGCGCAAACCCCGTTGTCGGGCGCGTGGTGGCGATGGAGAGAGAGGCAAGGTAGCTGCCGATATCTTGGGCCAGCGCCCGAACCGAACCATACCTTTGGCGCGGGTCTTTTTCCAGAGCGGTAAGGATGATTCGATCCAAATCGCCCTGTAGCTGCGCCGGTGGCACAGGAACTTTGGACCCGGACTCGCACGCGGCTTGCGCGACGCGGCTGGGCGCCAGGATATCGTCTTCGCACACAGCTTTCACGATAGCGGCCGGCGAGTCACTGGCAACGCGATGCGCGCCGCGGCCGGTGAGCAGTTCAAACAGGATCACCCCAAGCGAATACACATCGGAAGCCGGAGTCACCCGCTCGCCTTTCACCTGCTCGGGGCTGGCGTAGCGCGGAGTGAGGATGCCAAGCCCGCCGGCGGTTATGGTGATGGCATCTTCGGGGCTGCCAGGTTCATCGGTGTCTGCGAGCTTAGCGATACCAAAGTCGAGCAGGCGCGGGCGATTGTGGGCGTCTACGAGGATGTTGTTAGGTTTCAGGTCGCGGTGAACGATTTGTTTCTGGTGCGCGTACTCCACTGCCTCGCACACCTGTGAAAACAGCCGCAGCCGCGCCGCAAGATCGAGCCGCTGTTCGCCGGCGTAATCCAGCAGATTGCGCCCTTCGACGTACTCCATCACTAGATACGGCAGGCCGTCTTCCGTGCTGCCGCCGTCGAGCACGCGCGCGATGGAAGGATGTTCGAGTCTTGCCAGGATGCGCCGTTCGCGCTGGAAGCGGCGCAGGATGGCCGCGGAGTCCATCCCGCGCTTGACCACTTTGATGGCCACGTCTTTCTGGAAGACCTCGTCGTTGCGCCGCGCGTGATAGACCGCGCCCATGCCGCCTTCGCCGAGCGGTCCGAGGATTTCGTATGGACCGATACGCTTGCCGCGGGAGAATGCGTGATGGAAGGAACGCACGGCACTGCCGACAACCGCGGCGACTTGGTTTGTGGCCTGCTCGTCGCCGGCGAGCAGTCGCTCGACTTCGCGCCGCAGCTCCAGATCTCCGCCACACCGCGCATCGAGGAAGGCTGCGCGCGCGCTGGAATCCTTCTCAAGCGCTTCGAGAAAGAGCGCCTCCACTCGTTGCCAGCGTTCGGGATCCATCGCACTCATGCGGGATTGAGCCTTGTGGCCAGCCAGGCCTCGGCCGTACGCAGGTCGCGGCGCACCGTGGCCACGGAGATGGCCAGCGATTGCGAAGTCTCTTCTTCCGTGCAGCCGCCGAAGTAGCGGCACTCCACGATTCGGCACTTGCGCTCATCGAAGCGGGCCAGCTCGTCGAGCGCGTCGTTGAGCAGCAGCAGGTCAACGGGCTGCCCAGCCGCGGGGACATGCGCGACTTCGGTCAGCTCCAGCTTGACCGCGCCCGCCCCGCGTTTAGCCGCCAGCCGGCTGCGTGCGTGGTCCACCAGCACCTGCCGCATCAGGTGCGCGGCGACCCCGTAGAAATGCCCGCGGCTTTGCCACTGCGGAGTTCCCTGCTCCACCAGGCGCACGTAGGCCTCGTGGACCAGTGCGGTGGGCTGGAGGGTCTGGGCGTGACGCTCGTCGGCCAGGTAGCTGGCGGCGAGCCGCCGCAGCGTGTCGTACACAATCGGAATCAGCGCATCGCGCGCCTGTGAGTTGCCGTCGTGCCAGTCGCGCAGCAGTTGCGTCACACGGACCGTGTCCGCACTCATGTTGCCCACCCCGGCAAGGCCGTATGGCAAAACAGCTTACCCCTGCCCGCCCCCCTCTGCCACAGGTTTTTCCCGTCATTTCAAGGAGGTCCCCCCGAACCATCGAGACAGGCAAACGTCAAAATCATGACCAGGAAAATGCAGATGTTGTTGTTCGTGGCCGCGCTCGCGCTGGCGGTTGCACCGCTGGCCTCGGCCCAGTCCACCGACCCTGTCGAAGTGACGTATCACTGGGGCGCCATCCATAAGGGGCCCGGCCAGTCCCCGGTGTTCACCTTTGTCGTACCGGACTCGCCCGATGCCCCGGCGTCGCTGCCAGTGGAGTTCCAACTCACCAGCAAGAATGGCAATGTGCTCTACAGCAATACGCTCACGGCGTTTAAGGGTCAGGCGGTTACGGTGGCCGTCGTAACGGCGCCCGAGTTGCGCTATGCCAAAAGCACCATCGAAGCGGATATCTACGCCGTTGTTGATCCAAACAACCGCACGCTGGTACCCGCCGTCCACGTTTTTCTCCCGGCTGTTCAGTCTTCAGCTCTGGACCAGCTACTGCCCGCGGTGCAGGTGATCGACGTCGTTACCGGCCGCGTGCAGTTTTTCTCCAACACCCCGCGCGCCACCGTGCCAGACGCGCCAGATGCCCCAGCGCCCCGGTAAGCGATGGACGAATAAACCACTTCAACACAAACTGTACAACCTGGCCGCTGCGGCGATTTCACGCGGCGGCCATTCCCTTTTTCTAGCTTTGCCGGGAGTTGCGCGCGCCCAGCTCGAGGAGCTTCTCTTTGCGGTAGACGAGGGCGTTGATGTCGTAGGTCGCAAGCTCGAAGCCATGGCCGTGGGTGATGGCGTCGGTGGGGCAGGCTTCCACGCAATAGCCGCAGAAAATGCAGCGCGAGTAGTCGATGTTGTAGACCGAGGCGTAGCGCTCGCCGGCGGAGATGCGCTTGGCGTCGGTGTTTTCTGCGGCTTCGATGTAGATGCACTGCGCCGGGCACGCCGCAGCGCACAGGAAGCAGCCCACGCACTTCTCCAGCCCCTGCTCGTCGCGGTGTAGCACGTGGATGCCGCGGTAGCGCGCCTGTAACGTGGCCGGCTGGTCCGGGTAGCCCTCCGTGGTCGTCTTCCGGAACATCGTACGGAAGGTCACACTGAAGCCCTTGGCCAGCGTGACGAACGTCTCGCCCACTTCGCGCAATAGGGAAGCCATCGGTAGGTTCAATTTAGCAGGATTCCCTGCCCCCGGCAAACGCGGTTCGTGCCGCTGTCATTCTGAAGGAAGCGGCCTTCGTGCGGCGTGCGGCAGCACACCGCACCAGCGACCGAAGAATCCCCGGGGTTAACGCAACCCCAGGGATCCTTCGCTTTGCTCAGGATGACGAGCAAGAGATGCGAGTTTGTTACCCGCCAATCGCGCGCACAATCTGTTTGCCGTGGAAGCGACCATTCTCGATGAAGATTTCGCCCGTCTTGTTACCGCCGATGACGACGCCCGCGAGGTAGATGCCGGGCACGTTGCTTTCGTGCGTATCGGGATTCATCGTGGGGCGGTTGGTTTCCGGGTCGAGCGCAATTCCCTGCTGCTTCAGAAACTCAAAGTCCGGGTGATAACCCGTGAGTGCAAACACGGCTTGCGCTGGAATCGCGCGCTCGCCGGCGCCGTTGCTGCCCGTCACCCAGACCTGCTCCGGCTCGATGCGCACGACGCGCGTGCCGAGCATTGCCTTCACTTCTCCGGCCTTCAGGCGGTTTTCGATGTCCGGCCGCACCCAGTACTTGATGGTGGAGCCGAGCTGCTCTCCGCGATGCACCAGCGTGACGCGCGCGCCGGCGCGAAACAGATCGAGCGACGCTTCCGCTGCGGAGTTCTTGCCGCCAATCACCACCACATCCTTGCGCCAGTACAGATGCGGCTCGGTGTAGTAATGCGAAACGTGAGGCAGGTCCTCGCCCGGTACACCAAGCAGGTTGGGCAGGTCATAGTAGCCAGTGGCGATGACAATCTTGCGCGCATGGTACTGATTCTGTGTGCCGTTGGCCTGCTGCGCATGCACCACGAAGCGGCCGTCACTGCCCTCTGCACGCAACACTGCTTCGTAGAGGCGCAGCTCAAGCTGGTCGTGCTCAGCGCATTTGCGGTAGTACTTCAGCGCCTCGCTGCGCGTGGGCTTCTCGCCGGCGCAGACCATGGGCAGCTCGCCGATTTCGATGAGCTCCGGCGTGGTGAAGAACACCATGTTGCGCGGGTAGTGATAGAGCGAATTGCACAGGCAGCCTTTGTCGATCACCAGTGGACGCAGGCCGGCACGCTTGGCTTCGATAGCTGTGGCGAGACCCGTCGGTCCGGCACCTATGCAGATGAGATCGTATGCAGTCACCGAAGCAGTTTGCTGGATTGATGCGAGGCGGGCAAGGGCCAATGCGGCGGGATCTATGCCGATTCCGTCAGCCCCATCAGGCGCGACCTGAGGTTGCCGCTCATGGCCAGCACATCCGGCTCCCACTTCTGGAGCTGCTCCAGCTTGTCGAGCGCGTCCGCCAGCCGCCGGCCCTCCGCCCAGCTCAACTGCATGGAGTGCTCGCCGGAATCCCCCGCCCCTTCGAGCGCGCCGCGCAGCTTGAGCAGCAGGCGCTCGTCTTCCGTGAGCTCTTCCTTGCGCTCGATGGCGGCGAAGTCCACCTGGATGCCGTCGCGGCCTTGCCGCAACAGCGTGGGATCCACCTGGCGGATAAGCCCGACCAGGGTGAGGATCAACTCGTCGCTTGTGAACTGAACTTCCAGGCTATCCTCCCTCGCGCCCCGGCATGCAAAGCAGCCTACTGCACCGGTAGAAGCAGTTCCGCGAGCTCCGCATGAAAGCACGTCAGCTCCTGCTGCCTCTCCGGCGTGGCTTCCACTTCACTCTTCTTCCAGACGAAGTACTCTCTGCCGCCTCGTCGAATGCGCACGCTCAATTGGCCCGTTACGAGGTAGCAGGCGTCGCCATACACCTTCATGCTCCGGCCATTCTGTGGGGCCAGCAAC
>Ga0137796_10001778_pt1 | contig 11993 bp, 15 predicted proteins | sample OV2TP3_FD_97704 | JGI IMG/M metagenome (GOLD analysis project Ga0137796, IMG submission 97704)
ACCGAATCGGCGCCCACGTGCCGACCCCGGGGATCAACAACGAGGAGCTGTCCAAGTTTTTGCTGGAGAAAGGCGGGGCCTTGCTCGGCTTTCTGGACATCTTCTCGGGCGGCGCGCTGTCCCGGCTGACGATCTTCGCGCTCGGCATCATGCCGTACATCAGCGCGTCCATCATCCTGCAGCTGCTGACCGTGGTGATTCCGCATCTGGCGAAGCTGGCCAAGGAAGGCGAGCGGGGACGAAAAAAAATCATCCAGTACACGCGGTACGGCACGATCGGAATCGCCCTCGTTCAGGCCTTCGGTATCGCCATCGGCTTGGAGGGGATGAATCAGGGGGCGTTCGTGATGACTCCCGGCTGGCCGTTTCGCCTGATGACTGTCATCACCTTGACGGCCGGTACCGCCTTTCTGATGTGGCTCGGAGAACAGATCACGGAACGCGGCATCGGGAACGGAATTTCGCTGATCATCTTCGCCGGCATCGTGGCGCGACTGCCCAGTGCCGTGGCGCAGACCTACGAGCTGTATCGGGTCGGGCAGCTGAGCTTCCTTCTACTGGCGGTGTTGGTTGTGATCATGCTGGCGGTGGTGGCGGCGATCGTGTTTTTGGAGAGCGGCCGGCGGAAGATCCCCGTCCAGTATGCCAAACGGGTCATCGGGCGCCGGGTCTACGGGGGACAAAGCACCCACATCCCTTTGAAGATCAATACGGCCGGGGTGATCCCGCCGATCTTCGCCTCCTCGATCATTGCCTTTCCGGCGACGATCGCCGGGTTCATTCAGGTCCCGTGGGTGCAGTCCATCGGCACCCAGTTGGCCCCCGGCTCCGTGTTGTACACCTTGATGTACGTCTCTCTGATCATCTTCTTCTGCTTCTTCTACACCGCCGTGGTGCTGAACCCGCTTGACATGGCCGATAACATGAAGAAGTACGGCGGCTTCATCCCGGGGATTCGGCCGGGGCAACGGACCTCGGACTACATCTACCGCGTGCTGACGCGGGTCACCTTCGCCGGCGCGCTCTACCTGGCCGCGGTCTGCGTGGTGCCGGAGTTGTTGATTTACAAACTGAACGTCCCGTTTTATTTCGGGGGCACGTCGCTCCTGATCGTGATCGGCGTAGGACTGGATACGGCTCAGCAGATCGAGTCGCATATGCTGATGCGGAACTATGAAGGATTTCTGGCCAAGGGCCGCCTGAAAGGCCGAAGCGGGTGAAAGGTGATGCGCTTGGTGTTCCTCGGGGCGCCGGGCGTCGGCAAGGGGACGCAGGCCAATCTCGTCGCCTCCCGGCTTGGGCAGCCGAAGATCTCGACGGGAGATATCCTGCGGTCCGCTGTCGCTCAGAAGACGGCGCTGGGGCTCCAGGCCAAATCCTATATGGATCAGGGACGTCTGCTTCCTGATGCGGTCGTCGTCGGACTGGTGAAGGCAAAATTGGCGGAGCCGATGTGCGCCAACGGATTTCTGCTCGATGGGTTTCCTCGGACCGTGCCCCAGGCCGAGCAACTGTCGGGGCTGCTGGAGGCCAAGGGCCAGCGTCTCGATCGGGTCATCAATTTCCGGGTCCCGAGGGCGGAAGTTGTCCGGCGCCTGACTGGCCGCCGGAGTTGTTCCAAGTGCGAGGCGGTTTTTCACGTGGATTTCGCTCCTCCGGCCCGGGAGGGCATCTGCGATCGGTGCGGCGGCGCGCTCATCCAGCGGTCCGACGACGAGCCTCAAACCGTCGAGGCCCGGCTGTCGGTGTATGAGCAGCAAACCGCGCCGCTCATCGAGTATTATTATCGGAAAGGGCTTCTCTCGGAAGTGGACGGGGCAGGAAAGATCGAGGACGTGCACCGCAGGCTTATCGAAGTCCTGTCAGCGAATGGCTTGGCATGATCATTTTGAAAACAGCGGCCGAGATCGAAATCATGGCCATGGCCTCCAAGCTGGTAGCCGAAACGCTGGAGGCGCTTCGCCGCGAGATCAAGGCCGGAGTGACGACCGGGGAACTGGACCGGCTGGCCGAAGAGTTCATTCGCGCGCGGGGAGGTATCCCCGCGTTCAAAGGGTACCGCAACTATCCGAAGGCCCTCTGCACGTCGGTCAACGAGCAGGTGGTGCACGGGATTCCGTCCAAGCGCGTGCTGAAGGATGGGGACATCATCGGGCTGGATCTGGGCGCGATCGTCAACGGGTTTTACGGGGACTCGGCGGTGACCGTTGGCGTGGGGACCATTCACTCGAAGGCCGCTGAACTGCTCCGCGTGACGGAGGAAGCGCTGTACAAGGGAATCGAGCAGGCGGTGATGGGCAACCGTCTCTCTGACATTTCCCATGCGATCCAGCGTCATGCCGAAGCCGCAGGTTTTTCGGTAGTCCGAGATTTTGTGGGACATGGAATCGGCCGGCAATTGCACGAGGAGCCGCAGATCCCCAACTACGGCGAGCCCGGGCAAGGGCCCCGTCTGCAGGTCGGCATGGTGCTGGCGATCGAGCCCATGATCAATGTGGGAGACTATCGGGTGCGGATTCTCGAGGATCGATGGACCGCGGTCACGGTGGACGGCAGCCTCTCTGCTCATTTCGAGCACACCATCGCCATTCAGCCGAGCGGTCCGCCTCGGATCCTGACCAAACTGTAGGTCACGGCGAACGATATGTCGAAAGAGGATGTGATCGAGGTTCAGGGAACGGTCTCGGAGACACTGCCCAATGCCATGTTTCGAGTGCAACTGGACAACGGGCACAAAATCCTGGCGCACATCTCCGGCAAGATGCGGATGCACTTCATCCGGATTTTGCCGGGCGATAAAGTCACGGTCGAGCTGTCTCCGTACGACCTGACCCGCGGGCGCATTACCTATCGATTCAAGTAACAGTTGTGAGTGTTGAGTTATGAGTCTTCGAACTCAAAACTAAAAACTCAAAATTCAAAACTCGGGGTTTGTTGTGAAGGTTAAGTCATCGGTCAAGCCTATTTGTTCAAAGTGCAAAGTCATCCGCCGGCGGGGCGTGGTGCGGGTGTTGTGTCCGAACCCGCGGCACAAACAGCGGCAGGGCTAATTAACCTAGGACTGAGGACTGAGCGCTGAGGACTGAGAGGAGAAGGAGTTTCGTCTAAGCTTCCTTGGGCACCTCAGTCCTCGGCCCTCAGCACTGGAGGTAAGATGGCGCGGATAGCCGGAGTAGATCTGCCACGGGAAAAGCGGGTGGATGTCGGGTTGACCTATATCTTCGGGATCGGTCGGCCGCGGGCCGCCCAGATCGTCAAGAAAGCGGGGGTGGGTCCCGCGACACGAGTCAAAGACCTGAGCGAGGACGCCATCGTCAAGCTCAGGGAGATTATTGAGCGCGACTGCAAGGTGGAAGGGGATCTCCGCAAAGAGATCACCATGAACATCAAACGGTTGGTGGACACCGGGACATTTCGGGGGCTCCGCCACCGGAAGAGTCTGCCCGTCCGCGGGCAACGCACCAGGACGAACGCGCGGACACGGAAGGGGCGGCGTGCGGCGATCGGGAAGGCCCGGAAGCCCGCCGCGCCCACGGCGGCGGTCAGGACCGCATAGGCTTTTGAACGGGAATCTCGACGAGGGGCGATGGCATGAGCGTCAAGAAAGGGAAAAAGAAGGAAAAGAAGACGGTCCAGACCGGAATCGCGCATATCCAAGCGTCGTTCAATAATACCATCGTCACGATCACGGACATGAGCGGAAACACGGTCGTCTGGGCCAGCGCCGGGAACCAAGGGTTCAAGGGCTCGCGGAAAAGCACCCCGTTTGCCGCACAGCGAGCCGGCGAGATGGCGGCCCGGAAAGCCATGGAACACGGCATGCGGCAGGTGGACGTGTACGTGAACGGTCCCGGGTCAGGACGCGAGTCGGCCATCCGGTCGTTGCAGGCAGCCGGCTTGAGGGTCAACTTGATCCGAGACGTCACGCCGATTCCCCATAACGGGTGCCGTCCGCCGAAGCGGCGACGTGTCTGAGGAATCGTGAGGGGGCACCCGTTGCTCTGGGGCACCCATTGCACTCTGCAGAGCAATGGGTCCCTGCAATGGGTCCCCGGCGTAAGGCGTAAGAGAGTAAGGAGGAAGGAGTGGCGAAATATCGAGGTCCCGTCTGTCGTTTGTGTCGGAGGGAAGGCGTAAAGCTCTTTCTGAAAGGCTCGCGCTGCATGACGGAAAAGTGCGCCATCGAGCGCCGAAGCTATCCTCCCGGCCAGCACGGACAGGGTCGGCAGCGCATTTCCGAATACAGCGCCCAGCTCAGGGAGAAGCAGAAGCTCAAGCGGATCTACGGCCTCCAGGAGCGTCAGTTCCGCGGCGTCTTCGGCAAGGCCGAACGGCGAGCCGGGATCACCGGAGATCAGCTGCTGATTCTGCTGGAGCGCCGATTGGACAACGTGGTGTACCGCCTCGGCTTTGCCTCGTCTCGGAAACAGGCCAGGCAGTTGGTCAACCACGGCCATTTCGTCCTCAATGGGAGACGGGTCACCGTCCCGGGTTACTTCGTCAAAGCGGGTGATGTCATCGAGATCCGGGAACGCAGTCGTGACCTCCTGCCGATCCGCTCAGCGCTGGATGCGGTGGAAGGACGGGGAATGCCTGCCTGGCTCGAGCTGGATCGCGGAGCCTTTAAAGGCGTGGTCAAGGCTTTCCCGGCGAAAGAAGAGATTGCACTTCCGGTGAACGAGCAGGTGGTGGTGGAATTGTACTCCAGGTAGAAGGCTGAGCGGTCGGGTCGGGCGGCACGTCGCTAGACTCACCAACCTTGGGCGATGAGACGAGGGAAGGCAAACCATGATTAAGGCGATGAAAGACTTCCAGATCCCCATGCGGGTGGAGCTCGAAAAGGAAACGGCGACTCCGACATACGGGAAATTCACGACCGAGGCGTTCGAGCGGGGGTTCGGAACCACGGTGGGAAACTCCCTGCGCCGAGTGCTGCTGTCGTCCTTGACCGGTGCCGCCGTGACGACCGTCCGGATCGAAGGGGTCCTGCACGAGTTCTCAACGATACCGGGGGTGACCGAAGATGTCACCGGCATCATCCTCAACATCAAAAACCTGCGACTGAAGCTGCACACGGACAAGCCCAAGACCATCCGGCTGCGGAAGAAAGGGCCGGGAGAGGCCAAGGGCTCGGATATCATCCATGACGCCGACGTCCTGATATTGACCCCGGATCTCCATATCGCGACCCTGGATAAAGAAGCCACCCTGGACATGGAGATGGTGGTGAAGACCGGGCGTGGCTACGTGCCGGCCGAACGGAACAAGGAAGAAGGGCTCCCGATCGGCGTGGTCGCAGTGGATTCGATCTTCTCGCCGGTCAAGCGCGTGAATTTTCTGGTGGAGAATGCGCGGGTCGGCCGGGTCACAGACTACGACAAGCTGCTCTTGGAGATATGGACCGATGGCAGCGTCACCCCGCAAGATGCCCTTTCGACGGCGGCCGGTATCCTGCGCGAGCACCTGGATATCTTCATCCATCCGGAGGAGCTGACCACTCCCAAGGCGGAAGCGCGGACGGAGGAAGGAGGGCGGGAGGTCAATAAGAACCTCTTCCGCAGCGTGAACGAACTCGAGCTGTCAGTCCGAGCTGCGAACTGCCTCAAGAACGCCAATATCAAGACGATCGCAGATCTGGTGCAAAAGACCGAGATGGAAATGCTGAAGACGAAGAACTTCGGCAAGAAGTCTCTCAATGAGATCAAGGAGATCCTGGCTGAGATGGGACTGAGCCTGGGCATCAAGCTGGACTCCTTGCCGGCTGGCGACGGCCATACGAAGAGCGAAGGCTGATCGAGGCACTCGATGCGGCACCGGAAGAGAGGCAGACAGCTAGGCCGGAACACCAATCATCGCCGGGCCTTGTTTCGAAGTCTCGTGACGTCGCTGCTCGAGCATGAGCGCATCGAGACGACTGAGGCGAAGGCCAAAGAGGTCCGGGGATTCACCGAGCGGATGATCACCCTCGGCAAACAGGGCGATCTTCCCGCCAGACGCCGGGCTTTGTCCTTCTTGCGCAGCAAAGCGGTCGTCTCGAAGTTGTTCGGCGAGGTCGCCGGCCGCTTCGAGGGGCGGAACGGCGGCTATACGCGGATGATCAAAACCCGCCGCCGTGTGGGCGACGCCGCTGAACTTGTGGCCCTTGAACTGGTGGTGAAAGGCGCTGAGCCGGCTCAAGGCAAATCAGCTCCACCCGGCACCCAAAAAGAGGCGAAGAAATTCGCCAAGCCCGCTGAAGCCAAAGCGGCTGAATCGACGGCATAACGCTCCCCGACCCTCGCTGCCAAAGCGCATCTTCCGATCTGGGAAACGCCCACTCCATCCACACGTGTGTTTACTTGCCCGTATCTCTATGCTACTATCATGCCCACCTCACCGGGGGCCTAACTACTTGATTTGGTGACCTTGTGTGGCATCGATGGCTTCGTCGGGGCCTGTTGGCCCTCAGTCTGCTCCTGACCTCTTTCCTCGTGTACCTCCTCATGACCCGTACGGAAACCACGGCTCCCAATGTTGCGGGTTCTACGGTGCTGGAACGTGCCGATGCCGGGCTGGATCGCTTCCGGTTCACCCAATCTCGAGCCGGGGTGGTGCAATGGGAGGTCCTCGCCGAGCATGGGAGGGTGTTCGAAGCCGAAAACCGGGCGGTCCTGGATCGGGTCAAGGTTACCCTCTACGGGCTCAAGGGGCGTGAATTCACCCTGGAGGGGGATGAGGGAACCATCAACACGGCCAAGCGGGATTTCATGCTGGCCAAGCGGAATGGGCTGATTGCCATCAGACTGGAAAACGGGTACACGATCTATACCAACCACCTGACATGGACCGACGACCGCCGAGAGATCAGTACCACGGACCCGGTCACCATTTCCGGGCACGGCATGACGCTCACCGGACGGGGTCTCGTCGGGAAACTCGATTCAGAAGAGTTCAAGGTGCTCGAAGATGTCCACCTGGAAATTCTTTAGCGCGGCCGGCGCCTGCGTCTTCCTGGCCGCGGCGGCTGCACAATCAGCAGAGCCTCCTTCGAAGCCGGCTGCCGACAACAATACGACCATCACCGCGAAGACCATGACGGTCCGCAATCAGGAGGGCAAAGCGGTCTTCGAGGGCGCGGTCGTCATGACGAAGGGGGGCCTGACGGTCCGGTCGGACACCATGGTGGTGTATTTCAAACAGGCCGCTCCGTCGGCTCCGGCTGACAAGGGTGTGGCCGAGGCGGACGGTCGGGCTCCGGAGAAAGGGATGGACAACCTGCCGACCATGTCGAATCGGGCGGTCAGCCAGATCGAAGCCATCGGCCGGGTTACTATCGAGAAGGCAGAAGGACGGGCACAGTGCCAGAAGGCGGTGTACTACGAGGATGAGAAGAAGATTGTATTGACAGGCGATCCGGTGGCCTGGCAGAAAGGAACGCGAGTCAGCGGTGAGAAAATGACGATGTTTCTGGCTGATGATCGGAGCATTGTGGAAGGCAAGACGCGTGTGACCATTGAATCGGAGGGTCCGGGCCAGTGACTGTGAGTTCTCGAACCATCGAGCGTGGCCAGGCGCGGGGTGGTCCCACCGTCACCGGCAATCTTTCTCTGCGGGCGACCGGGCTGTGGAAGAGCTTCAAGGGCCGGGATGTCGTAAAAGGGGTAAGCCTGGAGGTGCGGGCCGGAGAGGTGGTGGGACTCTTAGGGCCGAACGGGGCAGGGAAGACCACCATTTTCGACATGATGGTGGGGTTGTGCCGGCCAGACAAAGGGCAGATCCTGCTCAACGACGAGCCGATTACCGACCTGCCGATGTTCAAGCGCGCCCGCCGGGGGCTCGGCTACCTCCCTCAAGAGTCCTCGGTATTCCGGCGGTTGTCGGTGGAAGAAAACATCCGGGCGATCCTGGAAATGCAAAATCTCTCCCGCGAGGAGCGGGCGATGCAGGTGGAGGTGCTGCTCAAAGAGCTGGATCTGACTCCCCTGCGCCAGTGCAAAGCCTACTCGCTGTCAGGCGGTGAGCGGCGGCGGCTTGAGATCACGCGGGCCTTGGTGACGCGCCCGCAGTTCCTGCTTCTGGACGAACCTTTCGCCGGCATCGATCCGATTGCTGTCGGGGATATCCAACAGATCGTCACCAGGCTTAAACAAAAGCGGATCGGGATCCTGATCACGGACCACAACGTGCAGGAGACGTTGTCGATTACCGACCGGGCCTATATCATCAACGAAGGGTCGATTCTGGAGGCGGGCTCGCCGGAAACCATCGTCAACAGCGCGACGGCGCGGACGATCTATCTGGGTGAGCGTTTCAGGCTGGACGGGATGAATCGTGAATAGAGCGGACATGAAACTGCGGTTGGGGCTGCGACTCACGCAAAAGCTGATCATGACGCCCCAGTTGCAGCAGGCGATCAAGCTGTTGCAGCTCTCCAGGCTGGAGCTGCAGCAGGTGTTGAGCCAACAGTTGATGGAAAACCCGTTGCTGGATGAGGTTCAGGCAGAGACGGAGGCCGCCGATGTCGGAACCGGCGACGAGGCCGAGGAGAAGAGGGGCATCGATCAGCCTGATGCCGGCGAGCCGGATGACCCTCAGGCTGAAGGATCGGAGAAACTCGAGGATCTTTCACCGGCCGACTGGGAGGATTACTTTGACAACGATCGTCTGACCGCCCCCGCGGAGTATCCGTCCGCGTCCCAAGAAGAGTATGCCTCGTACGAGCAGACTCTGGCCAAGCCGACATCCCTTGAGGAGCACCTCCTGTGGCAGTTGGGACTTTGTGAATTGAGCGAGGAGGACAAGGCGGTCGGGCGGATCATCATCGGGAACATCGACGACGATGGCTACCTGAGAACCGCATTGGCGGAGATCGCCGCGGACGCTCGGGTCCCGGTGGAGAAAGTGGAATCGGTGCTCGATCATGTGCAAACCTTCGATCCTGCGGGGGTGGGCTGCCGGGACCTCCGGGAATGCCTGCTCATTCAAATTCGGCACCTCAACCGCGGTTTGCGGCGATCGGTTCGGGGAACCCAGGGAACGCTGACCGGGTCGCTCGTCGAAGCGATCGTGGCGAACCATCTCAAGGATTTGGAGAAGAAGCGTTATGACCGCATTGCCAGGGCGCTGGGTGTCTCACTCCAGGAAGTCTGTGAGGCCACCCGTGTGATCGAAGGACTGGAGCCGAAACCCGGCCGGCCGTATTTCACCGCCGACAACCACGTAGTCGTTCCGGATGTCTTCGTCATGAAAAGCGAAGGGGAGTGGGTCGTTGGACTGAACGAAGACGGGCTCCCCCGGTTGCGGATCAGCTCCTACTACAAGCGGCTCATGGCGAACAAGTCCAGCAATTCCGATGGCACGCGCGCCTACCTGGAAGAGAAGCTTCGTGGAGCCCAGTGGATTGTTCGAAGCATCGAGCAACGCAACAAGACCATCGTGAAGGTGGTCCAGAGCATCGTCAAGTTCCAGGAGAACTTTTTCGACATAGGGATCGAACATCTCAAACCCCTGGTGCTCAAGCAGGTGGCCGAGGACATCGGGATGCACGAATCGACGATCAGCCGGGTGACGGCCAACAAGTACCTCTACTGCCCGCAAGGCTTGTTGCCGCTAAAATTCTTTTTTAATGCCGGCATCCAGCGGTCTGACCACGATGCCGACGAACTGTCTTCCGTCACGGTCCGGGAGATGATCCGAAAGATGGTGGCCGAGGAAGACGCGCAGCATCCCCTCAATGACCAAGAAATCGTGGCCAGGCTGCAACGTGACCACATCGTGATCGCCCGGCGGACCGTGGCGAAATATCGCTCGGAAGTGCATATCCCGCCTGCCCGCCAACGCAAACGCTTCTTTTAATCGCGTGCGCAGACGCCATTCCAGTCTTTATCCGGATTCTTCGGAGCGCGGACGAGGATAAGGTGCAGCTTACCGTTACCGGCCGACATGTCGAGGTGACCGAGGCCTTGCGCCGGTATATCGACAATCGTGTGCGGCGACTAGAGCGGTATGGCCTGAAGCTTGATGAAGCCCAGGTGGTCCTTGGAGTCGAGAAGTATCGCCACACCGCGGAGATCATCCTGACGCTGAACGGCGCGGTGATTCAGGGCAAAGAATCCACGACCGAGATGTACGCCTCCATCGATCGGGTGTTCGACCAGATGCGGCGCCGAGTCCGAAAGCGCAAGGAAATCCTCTCCGACCACAAGCCGCGGTCATTCAGCCGAAAGGCGCCTCAGGCCGGGCCCGGCCCTGCGATGCCGCGGTCACCGATTCGGACGGTGCGGATGCCGCTACCGACGCTCACCGTGGAAGACGCGGTTGGGCGGGTTCCGCTTCCGCCGTCCTCGATTCTGGTGTTTTTGAACCCTTCCACAGAGCGCGTCCAAGTGCTGCGTCGGCTCGCCGACGGGGACATCGAGCTGGTCGATCCAGAGCCGGCGTAACCCGGAGGCCTCATGCTGCCGCTTCGCCTCGTGATCATCAGCGGGCTTTCAGGCTCCGGCAAGACCCATGCGATCAAATGTCTGGAAGATCTCGGGTTCTTTTGTGTGGACAATCTGCCTCCTGCCCTGCTCCCCAAGTTTGCCGAGCTGTGCATGCAGCGTGGCAGGGAGGTCAAGAACGTCGCGCTGGGCATCGATATCCGTGAGCGGGGGTTCTTCGCCGACTTTTTCGATAACCTGGATCGGCTGAAAGCGTTGGGATACCCGGTGGAGCTGGTCTTTCTGGAGGCCAAGGACGAGGTGTTGGTCCGCCGTTTCTCAGAATCCCGCCGGCCTCATCCCTTGGCTCCCCAAACACCGGTCCTCGAAGGCGTGCAAGCGGAGCGGGAGCGCTTGCTGGAATTGCGGCACCGCGCCGATCGCATTATCGACACGTCGGACCTGACCGTTCATGAGCTCAAAGCCCTGCTGGCACGGCAGTATCTCGCCGATCAAAGCCAGCGGTTGAGCATTTCGCTGGTTACCTTCGGCTACAAGTACGGGGTGCCGTACGATGTCGATCTGGTCTTCGACGTCCGCTTCTTGCACAACCCGAACTTTGTGCCGCATCTGCAACCGCTCACCGGGGAACATCCGAAGGTGCAGTCCTACGTGTTGGATGACCCTGAAACCATGACTTTTCTGGAGCACCTGGAGAACCTCTTTAAATTTCTGATCCCCCTCTTCGAGCGGGAGCGGCGCAGCTATCTGACCGTCGCTCTTGGCTGTACCGGCGGACGGCACCGGTCGGTGGCCATCGCCTGCCGACTGCGGGACCGGTTCGCGAGCCTGGGATACGATGCCGTGATTCGCCATCGCGATCTGCATCGATCCTGATCGCTTTCTGGGACCCATTGCACTCTTCGGAGCAATGGGTACCCCATTTCCTGTCCGCCCGCGTCGCCTTCCAGGTGGATCATGTCGGTCAATTCTCCGCGCATGGGCGTTTCAGTGTTTTCCTTGACAGCCACAGTATATTAACTATACTTACTCGCCAGGATGGTGATGGTCCGCAAAGTGGGGCGGATAGGGGTGTGGAAACGATGAAAGGCAACTCCAAGAAGCGGTACAAGACCTACGAAGTCTGCAAGTTGTTCGATGTGTCCAAAGCCACGCTCTTTCGCTGGGAACGAGAAGGGCTGATCAGCGGTCCTCCCCGTGATTGGCGCAACTGGAGGCTGTACACGCTCCAGAACATCCAAGAGATCAAGCGGATCATTCAAAACCGCAGCATGGTCGTGTAAGCAGGAGCCATGCCCCTCCCATCACCCAAAGAGTTCCTGAGCCGGAGTGTCGCTTCGCTGACAGGGGGCGGCAAGCAGTTGCTGGGGCTCGATATCGGTTCCAGCGCCATCAAGCTGGTACAAGTCAAGGAGGGGAAAGGACGGTACAAGCTGCAGAAATTCGGTGTGAGGCTGCTGGACCCCGAACTGATCGTGGACGGCACCATCATGGACACCAGCCGGGTCATCGAGGTGATCAAGGAGCTGCTGGCCGAGCAGGAAGTTACGCTCAGAAACGTGGCGATGTCGA
>Ga0137796_10001779_pt1 | contig 11989 bp, 10 predicted proteins | sample OV2TP3_FD_97704 | JGI IMG/M metagenome (GOLD analysis project Ga0137796, IMG submission 97704)
CCGTCGCGAGGGACGCCTTGCCGATCTCCACCGTGACGGTCGTGCGCCGCTCGACCACCTGAGGCTCCACCCCGAACAGCTCCCGCAGCCCCTTCCGCGCACGATCAGCCAACTCGGCCTCGCGCTTTCCGAACGAAAAGACCACCCGGTGGGAGTTCGGCCGGCCCTTTTGAGTGGCGATATGCCCCTCGGCGCAATAGATCCCCAGCAGCCAGGCCAGCCGCTCGTCCAGGGCGATCCGCGCCGGGATGCCCGGACGCTGCTCGGTCTTGAAGCGCACACGCCCCGCCCCTTCCACCACCTCGTTGACGATCCAGATCCCCTCTCCGCGATCGGATAGCAGGCCGGCGCGCCAGCGGCCTCGCAGCTTGCGGATGTACGCGGGGTGGTAGCCAGTGATCTCCGCCAGCGCACGGGAGGTGAGCGGGCGCGAGAACAGCGAGGCGAGCTGTCCGGGGGAGAGGCGACGACCGTGCGACCTGAACACCCGCTCCGGCCCTGAAGAGAGAAGGCCGTAGACATCCAGCTCGACCTTCATTCCTCCCGGCACCCGTTTGGGAACCACGAGATCGTACTCCCCCCTCAAACGCTCGGCTCTCACCTTGACGATCTCCCTGAGCGCTGCTTTGGGGGCAACGAACACCTCGTGATCCGGTGTCAACAAAAGGGGCGGGCAGTTAAAGGGCTTGACCCGGATCAGGTCGCCAGTGAAGTGGTGACGGAAGGCCTTCACGACCGGGGCCAGTCCTCCCGTCCGCGTCGCGACGCTGACCTTCCCGCCGAGCAGCCGTACCTTTCCCCCCTGTCCTTCCGTCTCGTCCTGCCCCCGCTCGAACAGGTCGGCGATGTGCCTCAGGCCCTGATCGGTCGCGATGAGGGTGTCGGGATGAAAGCAGAAGACGCAGCGGAGGTTGCACCAGGAGAAGAAGATGGTCCCGGAGCCGTTCCAGCCCCGGAGGCAGTCCTCCTCCCCGAAGTGCGGGAAGTGGGAACCGACCAGGGCGTACCGCGCCGAGCGGCAGACCGCGACCTTGCCGTGGAGCCGGTCCACGCGGCAGTTCCGGGGGCAGACCTGGCAGGAGGCCAGGGTCGCCACCGCTTCGGCCGCCCGGCGCTCGATCTCCTCGACGCCGAGCCGGAGGTAGGCCGGCTCGATGTCGCGGGCACGAACCGTGAAGGCTGTCTCCGTGATCATGCGCCTCACCCCGCCACGCCGCGGCCTCAGGGAGTCCCCTCGAGGGCGAGCAGGGCCGGGCTCCGATCCAGGTCGTCCTCGCGGAGGAGCTTCTCGACCCGGACCCCGATGAGGCGGATCGCCTTCCGCCGGGGGTTCTCGCGGGCGTCCAGGAACGGGAGGAGAAGCCGCAGCGCCTCGCCGTGGAGCGCCTCCCGGGTCGTGAGGGGCGTCCGCCGCGTGTGGGAGCGGCTGGTGGTCACGAAGTCGGCGAAGCGGACCGTCACGGTGACGGTCCGGAAGGCGCGGAAGCCCTCGTCGAGCAGGCGCTCGAAGACCGCGGCGGCGAGGGTCTGGGCGCGCTCCAGGACGAACCCCGCCCCGAGGGTGTCGTGCTCGAAGGTCTCCTGCTCGCCGATGGACTTCGGCTCCCAGGCGTTCGAGACCGGGCTGTCGGAGAGCCCGTGCGCCTTCCGGTGGAGATCCTCCCCCCACCGGCCGAACCACCCGGTCAGCGCCGCCAGGTCCACGGCCCGGAGGGCGGCGATGGTCCGGACCCCCTTGTCGTGCAGGAACTCCTCCGTCTTCGGGCCGACCCCCGGGATCACCCGGACCCCGAGCGGGTCGAGGAACCCCTCGACCTCCTCCGGCCGGACGACGGTGAGCCCGTCCGGCTTCCGATGATCCGAGGCGATCTTGGCGACGAGCTTGTTCGGGCCGATCCCCATGGAGCAGCTGAGGCCCTCCTGCTCGCGGATCTCCGCCTTCAGCGCCCGGGCGTGGGCTTCCGCCCGGTCGAAATCGCCGAGGGACGACAGCTCCAGGTAGGCCTCGTCGATGCTCGCCTCCTCCCAGGCGTCGGCGCCCCGGGCCGCGAGGGGCATGATCCGCCCGGAGACCTCCCGGTAGAGGCGGTAGTTCCCCCGGAGGAAGACCGCCTCGGGCTCGCCGCGCCGCCGGGCCGCCTCGGCGAGCCGCCACGCCCGGGAGATGGGCATGGCCGAGCGGATGCCGTACCGCCGGGCCGCGTAGTTCGCGGTGGTGACGACGCCCCGGCCCTGGCCCTCCTTCGGGTCCGCCCCGACGACGACCGGCCGCCCCCGGAGCGCCGGGGTGTACCGCTCCTCCACCGCCGCGTAGAAGGCGTCCATGTCGAGGTGGGCGATGATCCTCACGTCAGCTCTATCAGACCTCCACGACGATCCGCGTGTCGGTGGCCTCGACGCCCCTCACCCGCTGAATCCGGCGGAGGACTCCGCATCACCGGCGCCGGTAGCGCCCCATCAGCTCCGCCTGGCCGAGGCCGTGCCCCTCGATCGCCTTCAGCACCTCGGCCTTCGTCTTGCGGGGCGGCAGGGCGAGCTCGGTGTCCAGCGCGTAGAGCCTGAAGAAGTAGCGGTGGGCCGGGCCGCGCGGAGGGCAGGGGCCGCCGTAGCCGACCTTCCGGAAGTCGTTGACCCCCTGGGTGCCGACCCCCGGGACCGTCTCGCGCGCCGGGACGCCCTCGGGGAGCTCGCGCGCCGGCGCCGCGAGACCGTAGAGGACCCAGTGGACCCAGGTCCCGACCGGCGCGTCCGGATCGTCCACGATGAGGGCGAAGCCCTTGGTGTGGGCCGGAGGGTCGGACCAGAGGAGAGGCGGCGAGAGGTCGGGGCCGTCGCAGGTGTGCCGCACGGGGATCTCGGCCCCCGACGGGAAGGCCGGACTGCGAAGCTCAAACGCCACGGCTCAGGGGAGCCCCTGGATGATCTTCCGGTACTCGGCCTCGGTGAAGGCCTTCAGGGTCGTGGTCCGGACGTTGCCCGCCGAGCCGACCGCCAGGGCGAACCTGGCCATCACCTCGTCCGAGGGCGCCTCGGCGACGACGACGATGTCGTAGGCCCCCATGGTGAGGTAGAACGCCTTCAGCTCGCCCCCCATCCCCTTGAGCAGCTTCTTGGCCGCGTCCAGGCGCTTGGGGGAGTCCTTGATGTTCTGGATCCCCTGGTGCGTGTAGTTGAGGAGGCTGACGTAGGTCGGCATGGCTGAGCTCCTGCATCGGGGCGGGTTCGGCCGTCCCGAGCCGCCGGATGGGTCCCGGGCCGCGCAGGGCCACACGCCCCGCAGAAAGACACCCTATGCCCGCGCCGTCCCGCCTGTCAAGCCGTCCCCCGCCGGCTGGGGCCGGGCCTCGAAGCTGGCGAACCCGAGCTCTTGCAGGTCCCCGGCCTGCTGAGGGCCCGGGGGGGCGCGACGGTCACGCAGGCGCCGCTCCGCAGGCACCGGCTCCACGCGCTGGCGGCGCTCGCCGAGACGGCGATCAAGGATGACGATGATGTGCCCGTCCCTGGCGGCGTGAGCCCCGAGATACGAGAAGAGGGCCCCCTGGTCCCGGCGCACCACGATCAGATGGCGCACGCGGGGGCTCCCGAACCCGCGGGCGTCCTTTCCGCCGACCTCAGGCTTGCCCGGAGTCGCCATGCGCCTTGACGGGATGACTCTACGCGCAGGGCGCGCCGTCACCAAAGGAAACCTGACGGACTGACCACCTTACCTCAGACCGGACTCCTTGGGGGCGTCGAGCCTCCTCGGCGTCCTGTGGCGATGGGCCACCAGCCCGGCAGGCCGCTCGGCGGGGTCCTACTCCTCGGTCTCTTCGAGGCGCGCGAGCAGCTCGGCCATCTTGAGGTCGCCGACCGGGGGCCGCCAATCGACGTGGACCACGGTGACCCCCCCGGCCTCCAGCTCGAGCGCGAAGACCTCGAGGCCGAGGTTGATCACGCGGAGCGGCTGCCCCAGGAGGCGGTCGGGGCTCACGGCGCGCCTCCGAGGAGAGTCGCGTCGAGGTCGGGTCTGAGGAGTAGGGCGGCGAAGCGCGCGGCCTGGGCGTTGGAGGGAAGCACCACGACGCCGGCCGCCTCCAGGGCGGCGATCTGGCCCCGGAGCCCCTGGGGGTCGCGCTCGGTGCCGACCACCGAGGCGACCGCCACGAGCGACCGGCCGTCCCGGGCCGCGGCGTCCCGGGCATCCCGGATGGCGGCGGCCAGGGCCCGGGCCGGGTCCTCGTGGGCGGCGCGCCCGAGGACGAGGTCCACCAGGATCACGCCGATTTCCGCGGCGCCCCCCGCCTCCCGCACCCGAGCCGCCCGCCCTTCCGGGTCGAGCATGGGGTGGGGCCGACCGACGGTGAACTCGTCGGCGCCGAGGTCGAGGATCCGATGCGGGCCGGCCCGGCCGCCACCGAGGTCGAAGGCGACCGGGCCGAGGAGCGGCTCGATCACCAGCCGGGCCTCGTGGGCCAGCGTCCCCCCGGTATAGAGTCCCAGGAGCCGTGCGCCGCGGCGGCGGCGATCGCCCCGGATCGCCGCGAGCCGGGCCCGGACCGCTCCCGGGTCGGTGAAGCGCCGGGGCGCCCAGGGGCGGCCCCCGAGGCGCGCCACCACGGCCTCGGCGGCGTCCTCCAGGGTCGCGACCCAGCGGGCGTTCCCCCCGGCCGGCGCGATGGCGCCGAGGCAGCAGATGACCACCGGCTTCCCGACCGCCTCGAGCGCCGCCTGGAGCCCGGGCATCACGGCCGCGGCCGGGGGCTTCGAGATGAGGACGACGGCCTCGGTGGCCGGATCGCGCGAGAGCGCCTCCAGGGCGAACGCCGTCATCAGCCCACCCACCTCGGCGGAGAGGTCGCGGCCCCCGACGCCGATCCCCTGGGAGATCCCCGCCCCCAGCGCCGCGAGGTGCGAGGCTACGGCCTGCAGCCCCGTGCCCGCGGCGGCGACGCAGCCGACCCGCCCCCGCGGCACCACGTTGGCGAAGCCCAGCCCGACGCCGTTGAGGTACGCGGTCCCGCAGTCGGGCCCCATGCAGAGGAGCCGGCGGCCCACCGCCAGCCGCTTCAGCTCGATCTCGGCCTCGAGCGGCACGTTGTCGCTGAACAGGAAGACGTGGAGCCCGCGCCGGAGCGCGCGCATCGCCTCGAGCCTCGCGTACGCCCCGGGGACCGAGATCGCCACGAGGTTGGCGTCGGGGAGCTGGCGCAGCGCCGAGTCGAGCGTCCGCGGCAGGACGCGCCCGGTCGCCTCCCGCGCCCGGTGCCGCTCCTCGAGGAGGCCCCGGGCGGCCTCCAGCGCCGCCTGGGCCTCCGCGTCGGTCCCGGCCTCCACGGCGAGGATCAGGTCGCCGGGCCCGGCGTCCTTCACCTCCGGCGCGGCGAGCCCCGCCGCGGCCAGCAGCTCGTGGTTGGCGGGGGTCCCCATGAGGGCCGCCGCCTCGCGCACGCCGGGCAGCGCCCGGAGCGACGCGGCAACCCGCATAAGGACCATGGAGTCGTGGTAGGAGGAGCGCCGGACGACCGCGCAGACCGACACCGGGCCCCCCTACCGCCGGGGGCGCGCCCGCGCAGCAGGGCGTTCGCCGACACGCATGAGTGGTTCTATCCGCTCTCGCCGAGCGCGACCCGGACGGCATCCACCAGGGTGGCGCCATCGCACGGCTTTCGAAGGAACCGCGTCACCCCGGCCGCGCGAGCCCACGCCTCGACGGCGGGCTCATCACTCCCGGTGAGGACGATAACGGGTGTGGTCCTGGTCTGGGCAGATGTCATCAACCGGTCGAGGACGGCAAACCCGCCGCCTTCCGGCATCAAGATGTCAAGGACGATAAGGTCGAGGCGCTCGCGCTGGGCCTGAATCACCGCCTCAGCGGCATCGTACGCGGTCAGGACGGTGTAACCAGCCTTCCGCAACAGTCCGGTCAGAAACAGGATCATGTCCTCGTCATCATCGACCACCAGAACGCGCCGCTCTCCCATGGCTACCGCTCCTTCCTAGCCGGTCACCTCTCGATAGACCACCTCGACCCGCTCCAGGTAGGCCGCGAGCTCGCCGATCCTCCTACGCACCTCGTCAGAATCGCGATCCTTCGCGGCCTGCTCCAGGGTTCGACCGATCTCCGTGATCGCGACGAAGCCGTAGCCTCCACCGCTCCCCTTCATCTTGTGGCCCAGTGATCGAATGGTCTCGTAGTCTCGCCGTTCCAGGGCATCCTGGAGGACTCGCAGGTCCTCGCGCCGCCGGTCGAGGTACCCGGGTATCAGGTCCTCGAGGTCCGGATCGGCGCGAATGACGATCTTCTCGGCCGCGTTCTCCGGTCTATGCTGCATCGCGTCGTCCGGCTCCAGGCATGCTCATCACCCGGCAGCCCTCGCCAGGATCGCCCGGATCTTCTGGAGCAGACGGGGGAGGTCCACCGGCTTGGTGTCGTAGTCATCGCATCCCGCCGCCATCGCCCGATCCCGATCGCCGGTCATGGCATGGGCGGACAGGGCGATGATCGGGATCGCGCGCGTCTCCTGCGCCGCCTTCAGCCGCCGGGTCGCCTCCCAGCCGTCGAGCACCGGCAGACTCAGGTCCATGAGGATCAGGTCCGGCCTCTCCGACACGGCCATCGCCATGCCCTGCTCGCCGTCGGCGGCGATCAGCACCTCGAAGCCGGCCCGCTCGAGCCGGCGTCGCAGCATATAGACGTTGTCCTCGTTGTCCTCGACGTAGAGGATCTTCGTCATGGCCCCGTGCCGGCCTCCCGCGAGTCCCGACGCGCGACGCACGCCGTCAGAAAGCGGGCGACCTCCCGCATCAAGGTATTCGGGTCCGACGCGCCTTTTTGGATGATCCGCGCCACCTCGCCGTTGAGACGACGGCGGTCCTCTTCGGTCAGGTCTTTCGCGGTGACGACGATGACCGGGATGTCGCGCCACGCCGCGTGAGCGCGGAGCTCCGCGAGGAACTCGAATCCGTCCATCTCGGGCATCAGCAGGTCGAGCACGATGGCGTCGGGGAGCATCTCGGCCAGCCGCGCCAGGGCGACCCGGCCGTTCCTGGCCGGAGCCACCGCCCACCCGTCACGCTCCAGCCCGCGCTGGATCACCGCCCGCATGACCTCGTCGTCCTCGACCACCAGGATGCGGCGCGACGGAGGCGCGCCGCAAAGGTCCCGGAGCACCGCCGTCAACCGGTCATGATCAATGGGCTTGACCAGGTAGTCGGCCGCGCCGAGGGAGTAGCCCCTGGTCCTCTCGTCCAGGATGGTGACGAGGACCACGGGGATGTCGGCCAGCTCGGGGTCGCCTTTCAGCGCCGCCAGCACCGCCCAGCCGTCGAGGTCCGGCATCAGGATGTCCAGCGTGATCGCAGCCGGCCTGACCTCCCGAGCCCGCCGCAGTCCCTCCACGCCGCCGGCGGCGGTGACGACCGAGAACCCCTCTCGAGCCAGGAAGCGTTCCATCAGCTCCCGCACCGTCAGGTCGTCGTCGATGACCAGCACCGTGCGTGGCGCCGGCGACCGCGCCGCAGGCCTTGCCGTCTCGACGGCCGGCCCGGCCAGGGGTCGGGCGCGGGCGCCCGGAGCCGCCTGGACCTCCACGGGCAGCCGGACCGTGAAGGTCGAGCCTGCGGCGGGTCTGCTCTCGACCGTGATCTCACCCCCCATCATGCGGCACAACCGCTGGCTGATCGCCAGGCCCAGCCCCGTTCCGCCGAATCTGCGGGCGGTCGATGCGTCCACCTGCGTGAACTCCTGGAACAGCATCGCCATCTGCTCGGGCGTCATGCCGATGCCGGTATCCGACACCGCCACGCTGATCCACTCGTGATCATGGTCGCGCCGGCGGGCGGCGGTGATGGTCACAACGCCCCGCTCGGTGAATTTGTTGGCGTTGCTCATGAGGTTGAGGAGGACCTGCCTGACCCGGGTCGCGTCCGCGTACATCACACCGATGTCGGCCGGGCTCTCGACCACGAGCCGATTCTCGTTCTTCTCCGCCAGAGGTCGGATCGTCTTCACGACATCCTCGATGACGGCGGCAACGGGGAACCACTCGAGATGGAGCTCCAGCCTGCCCGCCTCGATCCTCGAGAGATCCAGGATCTCGTTGATCAGCGTCAGCAGGTGCCTGGCGGCGCGCAGGATTCGCTCCAACGGCTCGATCAGCTCCTCCTGCCCGAACGCCCTGGCGTCCTCCAGGAGCATCTCGGCGATCCCGATGATGGCGTTCATCGGGGTCCGCAGCTCATGGCTCATGTTGGCCAGGAACTTCGACTTGTGCTGGCTCGCGGCTTCGAGCTGCCGGCTCTGCTCCTCCAGCTCGCGGTAGAGCTGCGCGTTCCGGAGGGCGAGGACCGAGTGCGCGGCGAAGGTCTGGAGCAGGGTCACGACCTCGGATGCGAAGTCGCCCGCTTCCTGGCGCCAGACCACCAGACCACCCACGATCCGCTGCTCGAGGAGGAGCGGAAAGGCCAGGAGGGATCGGTGGCCGAGCCGTACCAGGATCGACCATACCTGCGGGGCGATGAGGTCCCGTTGCTCGGGGATGTCGGAGACCTGGACCGGCGCCCGGGTCGCCGCGGCACGTCCGACCGCGCCCTCGCCCAGACGTACCGGGGTGGCTCGAAGCGCCTCGAAGTGCTCGGGGTCCATCCGATGGGTAGCCCTGACATGGAACTCCTGCGTCCACTCGTCGTACTCGTAGATGACGCCGCCGCTCGTCCCGGAGAGCTGGACCGCACGGGCCACGATCGTCGTGAGGACGGTCTCCAGATCCAGGGTGGAGCTCACGGCCTGGCTGACCTCCCCCAGGGCTTTCAACTCCTCCACCGATCGAGCCAGCTCATGGGTCCGCGTCTGCAGCTCCTGGAACAGGCGCGCGTTCTCGATCGCGATCGCCGCCTGGGAGGCGAACGTGGACAGGAGCTGGACCTCCCGAGGCGTGAAATCATGGGGCTCGAAGAAGTGGTCCATCAGCACCCCGTACACCTTATCGCGGCTGACGATCGGTACGGCCAGGTAGGCTCGCGGGGCCGTGGCCCTGATCAGCCTGTCGGTGGCCGGGCTGTACCCCAGCGACGGGTCGGCCAGGCGGTCCCGGGTCCAGACCGCGCGTCGCTCCTGGAACGCCCGCCCGGCGACGCCCTCCCCGGGTTTGAGGACGAGGTCCCGCGTCAAGTCGGGGTCCAGACGGAAGCCCCGCAGGAAGGTGAGCCCGCCCCTCGCCGGGCTGTAGGTGAAGATCCCCGTCGCGTCGCAGCCCAGCAGTTCGAGGGTCCTCTCCATGATCAAGTCCAGGACGCTGTCCAGCTCCAGGCTCGCGGCCAGCTCCCGGGTGATCTCGTAGAGCCTCGTGGCCTCCCGCTCCCGCGTACGGGTCTCGGCGTACAGGCGCGCGCCCTCCAGGGCGCTCGCGAGCTGCTGGCAGAGGAGGTTGAACGGCTCGATGCTCGCGGGCGGGATCGGCCGGCGGCTGGTCCTGTTGTCAGCCAGCGCGACCCCGATCGCCCGGTCCCCGACGACCAACGGCGCGACCACGAAGCGGCGGCTGTGGAAGAACCGCAGCCCTCGATAGGCAGGGTCCATGGGAGGGAGACGTTCCATATCCTCGTCGCTGAGCACCGCGACCGGCCGGAGTGTCTGGAACACCTGATAGAGCGGTCCCGCAGCCGGGGAGAGGGGAACACTCACCGCGACCTCCTCCCCTTCCGCGACCCCGCGGCCGCCCGCCATCTCGAGGCGGGACCCGTCGGCCGTGGCCAGCATGACGTAGAGGCGGTCGAATCCGAGCGCCTCCCGCCCGCCCTGGACGAAGGCGCGTACCTGATCGGGCTGCTCCCGCGAGGCCTGGATCGCGATGGTGACCCGGTAGAGCCGTCCGAGGAGCTGCCGGCCCTCCTCGGCCTGACGGAAGAGGTTCCGGTACTGCTCCTCGCTCGCCCGCAAGGCCTCCTCCGCCTGCTTGCGTTCGGTGATGTCTCGGAACGCGGCCACGTAGAACGCGTCCTTGCCGGCCTTCGCCTCCCCGACCGTGATCTCCATGGGGAACGTCGAGCCGTCCGCACGCCGTCCCATCACCTCGCGATAGGTGCCCGCATCCACCAGCTCCGCGACCACCGAGGCCCCGGGCGAGGGGTCGGATCCCCCCTGATCCTCCTCCGGCAGACACAGGACCCGCGTGATGGGTTGCCCGCGGATCTGAGCGGCCTCGTACCCCGAGATGGCCTCGGCGGCAGGATTGACGCTGGTGATCAAGAGCCCCTCCCTGGCGAAGGTGACGATGCCGTCGATGGCCGTCCTCACCACGGCCTCCGTGGCGGCCACCGCCCGTTCGAGGGCGTCCATCACCTGGTTGTACCGGGCCGCGATCTGGCCGATCTCCGTGAACGGCTCCACCGGCACGCGGAGGCTCAGGTCGCCGCTCATCGCCTGACTCTCCAGGGCGCGGAACAGGTCCACCAGCTCGGTGCTCGCGCGATGCTCCGAGATGTTGAGGCCGATCTGCTCCTGCTCGGGGGTGACCCGCAACGGGAAGACGCGATTGATGACGGAGAGCAGAACATAGGTCACGCCGAAGGCGAAGAGCCCGCACACCGCGATCCCCAGGACCTGAACCTGGAGCTGCCCCCATCGATCGAGCCCGGTCGCCAGCAGGCGCGGGTCGCCGAACAGGGCGACGGCGGCGGTGCCCCACATCCCCGCGGCCAGGTGGGCGGGGATGGCGCCCACCGCGTCATCGACGCGAAGGCGCTCCAGCAGGTCGTGGGCGCCCAGCATGAAGACCGCGCCGATCGCGCCGATGAACACGGCGGCCGCGGCATCGACGACGAAGGCGTTCGCGGTGATGGCGACCAGGCCCGCCAAGGTGCCGTTGAGCGGGAAGAACGGATCGGCGTACCCGAACCACCACCAGCCGATGAACAGCGCGGTCACCATGCCGGCACCCGCGGCCAGGGTGGTATTGGTGAGGATCCGAGCGACCTGCTCATTCATGGCCAGCGTGCTGCCGCCGTTGAACCCGAGCCACCCGAACCAGAGGATCAGGCCGCCGAGCATCGCCATGGGAAGGTTGGCGCCGTGGATCCTCCGTGGCGGGCCACCGGGAGGAAACCGACCCGCGCGCGGGCCGATGATCAGCAGCGCGGCCAGGGCCACCCAGCCCGCGACGCTGTGAACCACGCTGGACCCAGCGAAATCGACGAAGCCGCGGGCCCTGAGCCAGCCCGGAAGCCCTTCATACGCGCCGCCCCAGGCCCAATGGCCGAACACCGGGTAGATCAAGCTGGAGACGATGGCCGCGACCATGAGATACGCGCCGAACCGCATCCGCTCGGCCACGGCCCCGGAGACGATCGTCACGCACGTCCCGCAGAACATCATCTCGAACAGGAAGAACGCGGCGAGCCATCCCCCCCCTTGCCCTATGCCCGTCAGGAAATGGCTCGACCCGATCCACCCGGCCTGCGTCGCGCCGAACATGAGCGCGAACCCGAAGGCCCAGTACAAGGCGGAGGAGATGCCAAAGTCGGTGAGGTTCTTGATGGCGACGTTGATGTTGTTCTTGCTGCGCGTCAGGCCGGATTCCAGGCAGAGGAATCCCGCCTGCATCGTAAAGACGAGCCCTGCGCAGATGACGACCCAGAGGATATCGATGAGGACCTTCTCCATGCGCAGCTCCCCGGATATCCGGCCGTTCAGGTCCTTGCGGACGATCCTACTGCCGGGGTCGGCTTCGAGTTAGCCGTGAGTATAGCACCACACCGATCCCCGCCCCAAGGCCGCCCCCGGAAAGCACCTCCCGGGCTCGTGCCGACGGCTCAGGCCCGAGGGGCCCGCCTGCTGATGAGACCCGGCCGGGTCTCTGGCACAGCAATGCGGGCTGGTAGGGGAGCCATGAAGGCGCGGAGGAAGGCATGGAGATCCGAGAAGGAAGGTGGTGGGCAGGGCCAGGATCGAACTGGCGACACCGGGATTTTCAGTCCCGTGCTCTACCTACTGAGCTACCTGCCCGGACAGGCT
>Ga0137796_10001782_pt1 | contig 11977 bp, 13 predicted proteins | sample OV2TP3_FD_97704 | JGI IMG/M metagenome (GOLD analysis project Ga0137796, IMG submission 97704)
GCCTCGTCACCGCGCCGTCGCGCGCCGCCGCGTACACCGAGCCGCCGGCAAGCGCCGGCAGGAAGGTGAAGCGCTCCGCGGATCCGACGTTCGCCGACCACAGCACGCGCACCGGCTGCGGCTTGTCGAGCGGCGGCAGCTCCGCGGGCTGCGGACCCGAGGGGCCGGAGCAGGCCACAACAAGAAAAGAGCCAAGGGCGAGAAGCGCGCAGCGCCGCACGTTCAACCCCCTAGCGCTTCGAGGCGCATGCGCACGCTCTCGCGGAAAGCGCTCTGCTCCTTCCCCGCCTTCTCCAGCGCGAGCTGGTAGGCGGCGCGCGCCTCGGCCGGCTGGTTCTTCGCCACCAGCGCGTCGCCGCGCAGCGCCGCGTACTGCGAGCCGTAGGCCGCACCGTGCGGCGCATCGAGCGTCTTCAGCGCTTCGTCGTAGGCCTTCTCGTCGAGCAGGATCGCGGCGAGCCGCAGGCGCGCGAGGTCGCGGAAGTCCTCCGACGGCGCGCGCTCGACGACCCACTCGAGCTGCGCCTTGGCAGCCTTGAGATCGTTGCGGTCGAAATGAAAGCGCGCCGCGACCAGCGCGCCCATCGAGGCGTAGAGCGTGCGCGGGTAGCTTTCGAGCAGCGTGCCGGCGGAGTCGCGCAGCGCCTTCGCGTCGCCCGCCTGCGCCGCCTTGGCGAGCGTATCGAAGAGCGCCGCCGCCTGCGCCGCCTGGCTCGCGCCGTACCAGCGCCAGCCCTGCCAGCCGGCGAAGGCGAGCGCGGCGGCGAGCACGGCAGAGACGATGAGATTGCCGTGCTGCCTCCACCAGACCTTGAGCTCGGCTAGCTGTTCCTGTTCCTCGAGATCGAGAGGCATTAGGCGAGAGTTTCCTTTACGGCAAGCACGACGTCATTCATGGGAACATCCCTGGCGCTCTTGATGGAGAGATTCTTGATCTGGACGACATCCCTGGCGAACTCGTTCTCTCCGGCGATGAGCGCGATGCGAAAGCCCTTGCGGTCGGCGTAAGCGAGCTGGTTGCCGAGCTTCGCCGGCTCGAGATACACCTCGGTGTTGATACCCGCTGCCCGAAGCATACCGGCGATCTTGAGGTATTTTTCCCAATACCTGCCATCCATCGTCGTCACCAGCACCTCGGCAGGCGTTCTCGGGAGCGGCTGCAGCAGCCCGGCCTCCTTGAGCTTCGAGAAAAGGCGCGTCAGGCCGATCGAGATTCCCACCCCGGGGAGCCTGGTGTCGGTGAAATAGCTCGCCAGGTCGTCGTAGCGGCCGCCCGAGCAGATGCTGCCGAGCTCCGGGTAGTCGACGAGGGTCGTCTCGTAGATCGTCCCGGTGTAGTAGTCCAGGCCGCGCACCACGCCGAGGTCGACGGCGAAGGCGGAGTCCGGCACGCCGAACTGGCGGATCGCCTCGACGATTCGGCGCAGCTCCTCCAGGCCTTGCGCTGCGGTTTCGCTCTTGATTCGTTGCAGCGTCTCGAGCGTCGCGGCGCTGGCGCGCGGAGTCGAGATCAGCTCATGAAGCTCTGCAGCGGCGGAGCGCGACAGGCCCTCGTGCTCGAGGTCGGCGCGGACTTTCGCCGCCTCCTCCTTGTCGATCTTGTCGAGCGCGCGCAGCACGGACGCGGACTTCTCGTCCGCGACGCGGAATTCCCGCAGCAGCCCCTTGAGCACCTTGCGGTTGTTGATGCGGATGCGGAACTCGCCGATCGCCATCTCCCGGAACACGCTGTAGATGACGCTCGGGATCTCGGCCTCGGCGAGATAGGAGAGCTTGTCGCGGTTGATGATGTCGATGTCGCACTGGTAGAACTCGCGAAAGCGGCCCTTGCGGGCCTGCGGCGTCTCGCCGCGCCAGACCCGCTGGATCTGGTAGCGGCGGAACGGAAACGCCAGCTCGCGCTCGCGCATCGCCACGTAGCGCGCGAGCGGCACCGTCAGGTCGAAGCGCAGCGCGCCCTTCGCCGCCGCCTCGTCGTCGCCGGCCTCGGCGAGGCGGGTGAGCGCGTAGATCTCCTTCTCGACGCCGCCCTTCGAGGTCAGCACCTCGCGGCGCTCGGCCGAGGGGGTCTCGATCGGCAGGAAGCCGTAGAGCTCGAAATTGCGCCGGATGACGTCGATCAGCCGGTTGAACTGGAGCTGCTCCTGGGGCAGGTACTCCTGGTCGAAGCCCCGCAGCAGCGCTGGCCTTACCTTTTGCACGTCAAACCGCTTTGATCGGGATCTGCTTTTTCCCGTATTTCGCTTTGACGTAGGCCTCCACTATGGCCTGGAACTCCTCGGCGATGCGCTCGCCCTTGAGGGTGACGGTCTTCTTGCCGTCGACGTACACCGGAGCGACCGGCACTTCGCCGGTGCCGGGCAGGCTGATGCCGATGTCGGCGTGCTTGGATTCGCCCGGGCCGTTGACCACGCAGCCCATCACCGCGACTCGCATGTCCTCGACGCCGGGGTAGGTGTTTTTCCAAAGGGGCATCTGCTCCCGCAAGAATCTTTCTATGTTTTTTGCAAGCTCCTGAAAAACGGTGCTGGTGGTGCGCCCGCAGCCCGGGCAGGCGCTGACCATCGGCGTAAAGGCGCGCAGGCCCATGGTCTGCAGGATCTCCTGCGCCACCTGCACCTCGCGCGTGCGATCGCCGCCCGGCTCGGGGGTGAGCGAAACGCGGATCGTGTCGCCGATGCCTTCCTGCAGCAGCACGGCAAGCGCCGCCGTCGAGGCGACGATGCCCTTCGAGCCCATGCCCGCCTCGGTGAGGCCGAGGTGCAGCGCATAGTCGCAGCGCGCGGCGAGCGCGCGGTAGACGGCGATCAGGTCCTGCACCTGGCTCATCTTGCAGGAGATGACGATGCGCTCGGCGGGCAGGCCCCAGGCCTCGGCCTGTGTTGCCGATTCGAGCGCCGAGAGGATGACGGCTTCGCGGGTCACGGCAAGGGAATCCCATGGCTCACTGCGCTTTGCGTTGTCGTCCATCAGTTTGGCCAGAAGCTCCTGGTCGAGGCTGCCCCAGTTGACGCCGATGCGCACCGGCTTGCCGTAGCGCAGCGCGCATTCGATGAGCGTGGCGAACTGCTCGTCGCGCTTCGCCCCCCTGCCGACGTTGCCCGGATTGATGCGGTACTTGGCAAGCGCCTGCGCGCAGTCGGGAAATTGGGTGAGCAGCTTGTGGCCGTTGTAGTGGAAGTCGCCGACCAGCGGCACCGGGCATCCGGCAGCGTCGAGGCGGCTGCGGATGTCCGGCACGCGCGCCGCGGCCTGCGGCGTGTTCACGGTAATGCGCACGAGCTCCGACCCGGCGCGGGCGAGCGCTTCGACCTGGCGCGCGGTCGCGGCTGCGTCCTCGGTGTCGGTGTTGGTCATCGACTGCACCACGATCGAAGCGCCGCCGCCGATGCGCACGCCGCCGACAGCGACCTGCCGCGAAATTCGTCGTTCCATCGGGCTCAGGGAAGCGTAAAGCGCGCCACTTCCTGCCTGGTATGCGGCGCGAGGTCCACCGGCTTGCCGTCGTAGGTGACGCTCACCTGGGAAGCGTTGCCGATGACCAGGCTGTAGGGAGGCCTGCCGCGCACCACCCGCTCGCTTCCCGGGGGGTTGAGCGAAGAGATCAGCATGCGATCGGCCGAATCCTTGATCTCGATCCACGCCTCGCCCTCGGTGCGCACCACCAGGCGATGGGCGCCGGAGCGCGGTGCCGGGGGTGCGGCAACGACTGTCTTCTCCTGAACGGCGGTCTTCTCCTGGACGACGGGGGCCGCAGCCTGCTGCACCGGGACCGGGGCTGCGGCCGCCTGCCGCGGCTTAGCCTCGCGCGGCGCGGGCTTAGCCTCGCGCGGCGCGGGCTTCGCCTTGGCTATGGTCGTCGCCCTCTTCGCGGCCGCGGTGCGCTCCTGGTGCCACTCGTAAGCCACGCCGCCGACGAGCACGAGCACGCCGAGCGACACGGCGAGGTACACGAAAGTCGAGCGCCGCGCGCTGTCGGAAAACGGCACCGGCTGGTGATAGCGCGCGGCGAGGCGGTTGGAGTCGGGAATCTCGATGCGCCCGGCGATGCGCTGCACCAGCGGCTCGGGATCGAGCTTGAGCAGGCGCGCGTAGCTGCGCACCATGCCGCGCGCGAAAGTGGCGCCGGGCAGAAGCTCGAAATGCTCCTGCTCGAGCGCCTCGAGCTGGCGCGGGGCGAACTTGAGCTGCTGCGCGACGTCGGCGAGCGCGAGGCCGCGCGCCTCGCGGGCCGCAGCGAGCTCCTGTCCGATTCCCGTGGGCTCAGTCATAGCGCCCCCGCTGCAGCGCCTCGTACTCCGGAGACGTGGGATAGCGCCGGCGCAGCTGGTTGGCGAAAGCCTGCTCGGCGCGGTGCTCGCCGAGCCGGCGCTCGATGCGCAGCGCGAGCCACAGCGACTCCGCGCTCGGCGTGACGAGCTTGTTGTGGCGCGTGACCAGCTTGCGCGCTTCGCCGATGCTGCCCTGGCGGTAGCGGATCTGGCCGAGGTACAGGAGCGCCGCCGGCTCGTCGGGCTCGAGCTTGAGGGCGCGCTCGAAGAACGCCTCGGCGTCCTTGGACCGGTCCATCTTGAGCGTGCACACGCCCGCCGCCGAGTACGAGCGCCACGGCGTCGGGTAGAGCGGATTGCGGATCGCGTGCAGGAAATACTTGATGGACGCCGGCTCGCGTCCGGTCTGGCACAGGAACCAGCCGTAGTTGTGGTTGATGTCGGCGTCGTTCGGCGCGAGGCGCAGCGCGCGCCCGAAGCTCTCCTCGGCGCGGCTGTTCTCGCGCATCTGCATGTACACCAGGCCGAACATGCCGTAGGCGGGCGCGTAGCCCGCATCGGCGGCGGCGGCGATGCGCAGCTCTTCCAGCGCCACGCCGAGGTTGCCGCTGCTGTAATAGAGCGAGGCGAGCTCGGTATGCAGCTTCGCCCGGTTGCGCGGGTCTCCCACCTCGCCGATGATCGTTCCGGTGTCGTGCGCCGGATCCGCGCCCTGCCCGGCGCAGCCGGCGAGCAGCGCGACCAGAACGAGCCGTTTCAAGCGTGCAGCTCCTTGAGGGCAAGGCTGCGCCGCCGCGTGCGGTCGGCGACGTCGCCGGCGAGCTGGCCGCAGGCCGCGGCGATGTCGTCGCCGCGCGTCTTGCGGATGGTGACCGTCAGCCCGGCGCGCTGCAGCACCTCGGCGAAGCGCCGGATGCGCTCGGGCGAAGAGCGCTTGAATCCGGAATTCGGGAACGGGTTGAACGGGATGAGGTTGAACTTGCCGCGCACTTTCGCGGCGAGCGCGACGAGCTCGCGGGCATGCGCGTCGCCGTCGTTCACGCCTTCGAGCATCACGTATTCGAAGGTGATGAAATCGCGCGGCGCGCTTTCGAGATAGCGGTTGCACGCCGCGACCAGCGCCGCGAGCGGGTACTTGCGGTTCACCGGCACGAGGCGGTCGCGCAGCGCGTCGTTGGGCGCGTGCAGCGACACGGCGAGCGCCACGGGGCATTCGTCGCGCAGGCGCTCGATGCCGGGGATCACGCCCGCGGTCGACACCGTGACGCGGCGCCGCGACAGGCCGTAGGCGTTGTCGTCGAGCATCAGCCGCAGCGCCGGGACGACGTTGTCGAGATTGAGCAGCGGTTCCCCCATGCCCATCATAACAACGTTCGTTATAGGTCTTTCGCCGTCCGCCTTTTCCTTCAACAAGCGGTTGGCGAGCCAGAGCTGGCCGACGATCTCGGCGGCGCCGAGGTTGCGGTTGAAGCCCTGCTTGCCGGTCGAGCAGAACGCGCAATCGAGCACGCAGCCGGCCTGGCTCGAGACGCACAGCGTGCCGCGCCGCGTCTCGGGGATGAACACCGCCTCGACGGCGTTCGCGCCGTCGACCTTGAGCAGCCACTTCCTGGTACCGTCCGCCGCCGCGGTATCGCCGACGATGCGCGGCGCTTCCACGCACGCGGTGGCGGCGAGCTTCTCGCGCAGCCCGCGCGCGAGGTCGCTCATGCGCTCGAAGTCGGCCTCGCCGCGCTGGTGCACCCAGCGCAAGAGCTGCCGGGCACGGAAGCGCTTCTCGCCCTGCGCCTCGAAGAACCGCTCGAGCGCGACCGCGTCGAGGCCGAGGAGATTTTGCTTCACCGGGAAAAAACCTCGCACAACGGAAAGAAGTAGGCAATTTCGGTGCGCGCAGTCTCCGCTGCGTCGGACCCGTGCACCGCGTTGGCGTCGATCGAGGCGGCGAAATCGGCGCGGATCGTGCCCCTGTCCGCTTCCTTCGGATCGGTCGCACCCATGAGCTCGCGGTTGCGCGCGATCGCGTTCTCGCCTTCGAGCACCTGGACCAGCACCGGCCCGGAGATCATGAACTCCACCAGCGCGCCGAAGAACGGCCGCCCGCGGTGCACCGCGTAGAAGCCTTCGGCCTCGGCGCGCGACAAGTGCATCATGCGCGCGGCGACGATGCGCAGGCCAGCGGCCTCGAAGCGCGCGAGGATCTGCCCGATGACGTTCTTCCTCACCGCGTCGGGCTTGATGATGGACAGGGTTTGCTCGAGGGCCATTCCCTCGGTTCTCCGTGTAAATTCAAGATATTAACCCGCCATTTTACGCTACACGGCGGAGGCGTCGCGGCTTTTCATGCCCTTCGCCCAAGGGTGCCATTCGGGCAGCAGCCCTTTTCCCTGGTAGCGCGCGTCGACGCCGAGCCCCGGCGCCCAGACGAGGTCCTTGTCGCAGAAAAGAAGCGGCACGCGCGCGCGCGCCCACGACGGCACGCCGGCTTCCTGGAACAGGTTCTTCAGCGTGCGCCGCCGCCGGCGCGGATGCGGCTGCAAGCGCTCGCCGCCCGAGCGCAGCCGCACCTCGAAGGAATCGGCTTTTAGGCGCTCGGCATCGATCCCCGGGCCGGGCTCGAAGCGCAGCTCGCCGCCGAGCGCGGGGAGCGCAAGCCTGCGCTCGCCTCTCCATTTCACCGGCGAAAACGGCGGCGGCGTGCCGGCTTTCTTCTCGACGATGATCTTGCCGCGGTAAAGCCGCAGCGCCGCGCCATCGTGCTCGACGAGGGTCCGGCCGCCCTTCGAAGTGAGCTGCTTCAGCATTTCCACCAGCTTCGCCTCGCTCGGCGCGCGCAGGCCCCGCGCCTTGAGAAAGCTCCTGAGCAAATCCTGCGCCCCCAGGTCCTTGCGCGAAAAATGTCGCGCCGCGCGGGCGAGCGAGCTCTTCCAGGCAGGAAAACGCGCATCGAGCAGCGGACCGAGCCGGCGCCTGACGAAGTTGCGCGTGAGCGACTCGTCGGCATTGCTCTCGTCCTCGATCCACTGCAGGCGGTGCTCGCGGGCGTAGGCCACGATCGCCTCGCGCGGCACGTCGAGCAGGGGCCGCAGCACGGTCTTGCCGTGGAGCCGCGATTCGCGCGGCATGCCGCTCGCGCCCCGAATCCCGGCGCCGCGCAGCAGGTTCATGAGGACGGTCTCGGCCTGGTCGTCGAGGTGATGGGCGAGCACGATGCGATCGCTCTTTACTCTGGAGAAAACCCTGTAACGCGCCTCGCGCGCCGCGGCCTCCAGTCCCTGGCCTCGCTTTGCAACCTTGACGCGGTGCACGGCGAGCGGCACGCCCCAGCGCTTGCAGAGCCGGCGGCAGAACGCCGCCCAAGCGTCCGCGTTCGGGCTCAGCCCGTGGTGGACATGGACCGCCGAGAGGCCTTGCCGTTTCCCCAAGGCATGAAGAAGAACCACCGAGTCCACGCCGCCCGACAGCCCGACGACAAAACCTTTCGCGGCAAGCTCGAGCTTCGCCACCGCAGAGACGACCTCGTTTTGCCTGCTACCGCTCGGCCGCTTCCTTGAACTTGCCATAGGCCATCAGGCGCTCGAGGCGGCTCTCGACGAGCTCCCTCGGCTTCTTGTCCTGCAGCTGCTTGAGCGTTTCGGCGAGCGTCTTCTTCAGCGCCTGCGCCGCGGCCTGCGGGTCGCGGTGCGCGCCGCCGAGCGGCTCGGGAACGATCTTGTCGATGAGCCCGAGGGTCTTGAGCCGGCTCGCGGTGATGCCGAGGGCCTCGGCCGCGTCCGGCGCCATCTCGGCGCTGCGCCACAGGATCGAGGCGCAGCCCTCGGGGGAGATCACCGAGTACGTGGCGTACTGCATCATCAGGATGACGTCGCCCACCGCGATGGCGAGCGCGCCGCCCGAGCCGCCCTCGCCGATGATGGTGACGATGATCGGCGCGCGCAGGCGCGCCATCTCGAACAGGTTGCGGCCGATCGCCTCGGACTGGCCGCGCTCCTCGGCGTCGATGCCGGGGTAGGCGCCGGGGGTGTCGACGAAGGTGAACACCGGCAGGCCGAACTTCTCGGCGAGCTTCATCAGGCGCAGCGCCTTGCGATAGCCCTCGGGCTTGGGCATGCCGAAGTTGCGCGCGATCTTCTCCTTGGTGTCGCGCCCCTTCTGGTGCCCGACGACGACGCAAGGCGCGCCGTTGAAGCGCGCCAGCCCGCCGACGATCGAGGCGTCCTCGGAAAAAGTGCGGTCGCCGTGCAGCTCCTCGAAATGCGTGAACAGCGCCTGGAGGTAGTCGAGCGTGAAGGGGCGCTGCGGGTGGCGCGCCACTTGCGCCACCTGCCAGGGGGAGAGCTTGCCGTAGATGTCCTTGGTGAGCGACTGGCTGCGCTTCGTGAGCCGCTGGATCTCCTCCGAGATGTCGACCGCCGAGTCGTCCTGCACGAAGCGCAGCTCCTCGATGCGGCTTTCGAGCTCCGCGATCGGCTGCTCGAACTCGAGGAAGGTGGTCTTCATCGGCGCGCGATTCTAGCCTAAGGCTACGACGCGGTTTCTGCGCTCAGCTCCCTGGACAGCACTTCGCTCAGCGCGCTGCCCTCCTTCGCTCAGTATTCTACCGGCAGCGGGTCGAGCGAGCGCCACAGGTACCAGGTGGCCACCGAGCGCCACGGCCGCCAGCTTTCACCAAGCTTGCGCATGGTCCGCAGGGACACCGGTTTTTTCTTGTAATACGAAAACCGGATGGCTTTCTGCAACCCGAGATCGTCGAGCGGAAGCACGTCGGGCCGCAGCAGGTTGAAGATCAGGAACATCTCCGCGGTCCAGCGCCCGATGCCGCGCACCTGGACGAGCTCGGCGATGATCTCCTCGTCGCTCATCCCGGGCCAGCGGTGCCTGTGGATCGCTCCGTCGGCGAAGTGCCGGGCGAGATCAGCGATGTATTCCGTCTTGCGGTCCGACAGGCCGCAGGCGCGCAGCAGCCCGCGATCCTTGGCAAGCACGTTCTGGGGAGTAACTTCTCCAACACAAAGCAGGACCTTGTCCCACACGCTCTGCGCCGCCTTGACCGAGATCTGCTGGCCGACGATGGCACGCGCAAGCGTGAGGAAAGGCTCTCCGCGCCGCATCAGGAAGACCCCGGGGCGCGAGCGCATGATCGCGGCCATGACGGCGTCCCTTCTGGCGAGCGCGCGCTTCGCCCGGTCCCAGTATTCAGGCTTCATGCAGCGGGAGGTTGGCGAGCAGGTTCTGCGGCTTCATGCGCACGACCTGGTTCTCGTCGCAGGACAACGCCAGGTAAACGGGCCGGCCGGCGATCTCCGGGCGCATCAGCGCCGGGTCGGCGAAGCGCATGCGAAACAGCGACAGAATCCGGCGCATGCGCCCCGGCTCGACTTCGCCGCCCGCCCACAGCTCGTTGAGGATCGCGGTCGATTCGGCGTCGAGGCCGATGTGCCACGCCCAGCGCGGCTCGTCGATTTTCCGCACCGGCTTAATGGAGACATCGAGCCTGAAGAAGTGCGCGATCCAGGCCTCCATGACACGACAAAAAGCGTCGAGCGCCGGCCGACCGTAGGTCAGGCTGATCACGGTGTCGTGGCGCGACTCGCGCTCCCAGTAAAGGGCGGCGTTGGCCCGGTCGAGCACGTCGAGGTCCGCTTTGGCGAGATCGGCCTGGGCCTCGACGATGAGCCGGCCGAGCGCGCCGTAGCGCTGGCCCGAGGCGTGCATCTCGACGGTCTCGAGGTCGGCGAGCAGCACGTGGCCGTCGCGCACGGTCGCCTTTTGTTCCCGCCAGAAAAGCTCGGCGGCGCGCAGCTCGAGCGGGTCCTCGCAGGCGTCGAGGATGTTGCGCAGCACGACGTGCGCGAGCTGGTCGAGGAACATCGGCGGCACGTCGACCGCGGCCTTGAACAGGCTCATGTAGCAGCCCTCCACCGTCCCGGCGTCGAGGAGCTTCTGTCTGAAGCGCAGCAGGATGCGGTAGTTGTCGCGGGCGTCGCGGTCTTCGACCGCCGCGAGGTCCTCTTCTGTGACGTCCTTTCTTGGATGTTCCATGAGCGAGGCGTGCAGCCGGCGCTCGGCCTCGCCCGATTCCTCGACCGGGTGGATCTCTGGGCGCAGGTAGTAGGCGCGCAGGAAATCGTCGCCCACCCGCAGCCGGCCGGCCGGGTCGCGTGCTAGGAGATGGAAACCGCTATTGCGCCAGAACTCAGGCAGGTGCTGGGACCAGGCGCGAATGCGACGCCACGTGCTGCTTGAGGAACTCCATCTGGTCGGCGAGGATGCGGCGGTTGGTGAGGATCAGGTACTCGGCCTTGTTCGGCACGTACGGCGCGTAGAGGAGCTCGAGGCCGCATTCCTGCGGCAGGCGGTTGCGCTTGTGCCCGTTGCACTGCCGGCAGGTGGTCACGACGTTCATCCAGGTGTCGCGCCCGCCGCGCGACAGCGGCGTGATGTGGTCGCGCGTCAGGCGGAAGTAGCTGAACTCGCCGCCGCAGTACGCGCAGGTGTGGCGGTCGCGCCGGAAGAGCTCCCGGTTGTTCAGCGGCGGCACCTGGTTGAAGCCCTTCGCCGCCAGCGCCTTGCCCTTGATCGCGACGATCGAATGCGCGGTGATGCTGGAGCGCTCGCCGGTGCGGCGGCAGATGCCGCCGTAGTAGGTGAACTTCTCCTCGCCCAGCGTCCAGGCGACGAGATCCTTCGCGTAGTAGAAGCAGGCCTGCTGCCAGCTGATCCAGCGGTGCGGGATGCCGTGCGCGTCCAGCGAGAGAATGAGCGGCTTATCCATTGGCAGGAATCATGCTTCCCGCCGCATTTTGCTTTGCAATGCCCCAAAAAACAAGGGGCTGCAGACGGAACCTCTAATTCTTGTCGACGGCTTCCCTGAAGCCCTGGCCGGCGGCGAACGCCGGGATGGTCTTCGCGGAGATCTTGATCTCCTTGCCGTTGACCGGGCTGCGCCCGGCGCGCGCCTTCCGGGTCCGCGGGAGAAAGGTGCCGAAGCCGACCACGGTGACGCGCTTGCCTTTCGCCACGTTACTGACGATCGCGTCGAACAGCGCGTTCACCACTTCGCCTGCCGCCACCTTGCTGACGTTCCCCGCTTTTGCCGCAACCTGGACCAGATCGGACTTGGTGACCACGTGTGGCATGCGCTCTCCCCCTTCGGCTGCGAGAGCGCATCGTAGCGAAATCGAAATCGAAACACAACGCGCGCGGCGTGATTTTGCGCACGGCGCGCGACAAACATCTATGATTAGGGCTCGAGGAGGAGGAAGCCATGAGCTCAACGAGACTGGCGCTCGCGCTCGCCGCTGCGGCGGCGCTCGGCGCTCCCGCGCACGCGCAGACCACGCTCACCTATTCGACGTGGGTCTCGCCGCAGCACCATCTCAGCGTCTGGCAGATGAACTGGACCGCCGAGGTCGAGAAAGCGACCGGCGGGCGCGTGAAGTTCCAGGTGCTGCCGAAGCATCCGTCGGCGCCGCCGGGAACCTTCGACGCGGTGCGCGACGGCCTGGTGGATCTCTCCTACGTCACCGCGAGCTACACGCCGGCGCGCCACGTCATGCCGCTCATGCCCGAGCTCCCCGGCATGGGCGACACTTCGCTCGTCAATTCCATCGCCTATTCGCGCATCCACTGGAAGCACTTCCACAAGCTGGGCGAGTACAAGGGGGTCAAGCTGATCGGGGTCTTCCCCCACGGCCCCGGCCAGATGT
>Ga0137796_10001786_pt1 | contig 11956 bp, 17 predicted proteins | sample OV2TP3_FD_97704 | JGI IMG/M metagenome (GOLD analysis project Ga0137796, IMG submission 97704)
CTACTGTTGTTTTTACGGCACTCCAAAGAAATATTATAACTAAAACTAATGCTCTTGATATTCTAAATAGCCTTATAGAAAATGGTTATTACATTTCCACAAAAGATTATGCTATATTAATATCCAAGTTAATATCCCAGCTTAGATAATTTTACCTAATTTTACCCAACACTATGCCCGCAGCCGCAGGTTGTCCTGACATTTGGGTTGTTTATCCTGAAGCCTGCATTTGTCAATGAATCAATGTAATCCACTGTTGAGCCTCTGATGAAGGAAACGCTTTGAGGATTGATAAAGACCCTTATTCCTTTTTCTTCAATAACCATGTCATGCTCTTTTGGAGCTTTTTCAAAGCCAATTTCATACATGTAGCTTGAGCATCCTCCTGCTGTTATGCCTACTCTTAAGCCATAGCCCTGCTTGTTTTCCTTTTCCAGCAATAATTTTGCTTTGCTGGCTGCCTTTTCTGTTAAAATGATTATAACTTCTTTTGTGGTTTGCTGCATTTCGGCTTGAATGGCGCATAAATTTAAATATTTTTTGGTTAAGTGTTCAATAAATGTTGCGGTGTTCAATAAATTTTACCTTATTTAATCATAATAACTTTTACCTTATTTAATCATATTTGGTATCTTTTTTGTTCTTATTATTTCCCATAAACTCCTTCAAAGCCCCTGCATAATCCAGCTCAACCTCTATATCCCAGTCTTCTGGAAAGCATTGATAGTAATTCCTCCACGCATACCTTTCATCAAGAAATATGATAGCTCCCTTATCTGTTTCTGAGCGGATGCACCTGCCTGCATTCTGGAGGCATTTTGTAATAGCAGGCAATATGTATCCATATTCCATTCCCCTGCCAAACTTGTCGTCGTAATACTCAATAAGCAGCCTTGCCTCAATATCGGGCTTTTGCAAAGGCAGCCCGACTATGACGACTGCCTTAAGCACGCCGGGCATGTCAATCCCTTCTCCAAAAGAGCCTGTTGAAATGCCAAGAAGGACAGCGCCCTTTTCCTTATAACTTTTGAAATTAAGCAATAGCTCTTCTTTCTCTTCTTTTGTCATATTTTGCTTTTCAATAAAGATTGGCTTATTGCAGTCTCTTCTAAAATATTCATTAATGCTGAGCATCAGCTCGTAGCTTGGAAAAAAGATTGCAATATTGCCATTTACTGAATCAACAATATCATTGCAAATTCGGGCTATTTCGCTAAATTGCCTGTTATTTCTTTCCGCAAACTTTGTTGTTGTCTTTGGAATTATTAAATTTAGCCTATTTTTCTTTGGGAAGGGGCTTTTATACTCTTTTTCAACAGCATTATCGCTAAATCCGAGAATGTCCTTATACATAGAAGTAGGCGTTAAAGTGCCTGACATAAGAACAGTTGAATAGCTCTTTTCAATTATATCTCTTGCTGCAATTGAAGGATCTAAGCATCTATAATTTAAGTCAATTTTCAGCTTTTTATCAATTGTTTTTGTTAATATCCTTCCAAATCCTATGTCAGGGCCAAGCCAGGCTGATAGAAAATTTGCAATGCTCAAAACAAAGCTCTTTTTTTGCTTGTCCCTTATATCCTCTCCAATAAATGCAAGCTCTGCTAATATATTATTGTAATCCTTCTTCCTGCTTATCTCATCAACCAGGCTATTTTTGCTTACGATGCCTTCAATTTCTATGCCTTTGCCTAATTCAAAAACTGCATTCTCAACAATTTCCAGATTTTCAATTGTTTCTCCATACCCATTCCTTTTAGCCTCTTTCTTTGCGCTGTCAATTATCAGGCTGGATGTTTTTTGAGTCAAAAGGTCCCTTATTCTTGCTGGCAGATTGTGGGCTTCATCAACTACCAAAATGATATTTTCAAGCTCTTTTTTTATCTTCAGCAAAAAGCTCTGCCTTATGCCCTGGTTGAAAATATAATAATAATCGGCAATAATGGCTTTTGCGTTGTTTGCCGCTAAAGCTGCCAATTCATAAGGGCACATTCTTCTCTTTTTGCCTTGCCCAATAAATTCCTGCACATGGCATGGTCCTGCTATTTTTAATTCTTCAATTGCATGCTTTGCAGCAAAAGTCGGCTCCATGTTCTGCTTTCTTGTATTGGAGTAGAATTCGCATTTATTCTCATCTCTCAAAGACTTGCAGTATTCATGAAACGAGCCGGATGCCATTGCCTCAACCCCATTTTGCAGGCACATCCATTTTTTGCCTATTATGTCAGCGCACTCAAACTCTATATTGAATTTCTGCTTAATTTGCTTCAATGTGTCAATGACAATCTTATGCTGAGTCTGCCTTGAAGTAAGGAAAAAAATAGTCAAGTTCTGCTTCATAGCCAATGACAATGCCGGAGCTAAAACAGCGATTGTTTTCCCAATTCCGGTTGGAGCATGCATTATAATATGCTTTTTGCCCTTAATTGCATCATATACATCAGAAATCATATTGGATTGCGTATCCCTTACTTTAGAATATGGAAAATAGATTTCTTTCTGGAGGTCTTCTGCAAGCATAACAAAATGAGATGTCTTGTTGTTTATAATGTTTTTTGAATATTAAACATTTACAAACCTAACTCTTTTTTTAAATCAGATAATGGTGTTGTCTTCCCTTCTTTAAGTTCTTTTCTAGCCTCATCAATAGCTACCCTATCATCTTCAGTCAATATTGAATCCACATCTACCATATGTTCTTTTATATACTTCAAATCTTGCTTAATTTCCATTAAATCTTTAGCAACTTCCTTTGTTAATGCTTCTGCCATTCTAGCTAGGATTATGGTATTGGAGTATAAAAATATATCGCTGAATTTCTCTAATAGTCCAGATTGTAAATTTATGTAAAAATATTGCCTTATTCTAAAGCTTTATGACATAACTTTGGCTACTCCTCAAACCCATAAGTCCTTGGGAAGAACGGCTCAGGCACAGCGATGAATGTCCTTAGCTGCAAGTACTGCTTTACCTTAGCCTGAACCCTATAAACATCACGCCAAAGCTCTTTTTCCCTTTTGTTTATCTCTACATGGATTATCTTCCTCTCATATATGGGCTTTACATATTTTAAGAGCCAATGATTATCCCATGCTCCATTGTAGTCTGATTCTATTTTAGCCCTGAAGAATAGCTCTATTTCCCCTCTTTGCGCATTCATTTTTTTGCCTTGGTGGACAACCTCAACATTCTGCAAATAAACAGCATGCGCATCTATATCCAGCTTGTTGCGAAGATAGCTGCTGTACTTCCCTTCAAGCTGCTTTTGCGCGCGCCACCAGAACCATAACTCCTTGCCGCCCCTATGAATGCCTTTTTGGTAAACATTTTCAGAATATAAGGTTTCTATGTCAGCATGATCAGAGTCGCCTTCCTGGCCTGTCCAGCCTTCCTCGAGCAGCAGCTCATGCAGCATTATGTATAAGTTCCTCAAAGAAAAAACATCGCTATATTTCACTCTGAACTCCGGGATAACAGCTATATCTCCCATACAGCGTCACATCCTCATTTCCCTAAGTCTTTTCACTCTCAAGGCGGTAGGCGGGTGCGTCTGGAACAAAGCAAGGAAATTGCCTGATCTAAAGGGATTAGATATGAATAGGTGGGCGGTAGCCGGGCTTCCAAGCCTCATAGGGCGCCTCTTCCCATCTTCTTCAAGCTTTTCCAAAGCCGAAGCTAATCCAAGCGGATTTTTTATAATTCTGGCGCCTGCCTCATCTGCCTGGTATTCTCTGTTCCTTGAGATTGCAAGCCGAATAATTGAAGCAATAAGAGGCGTAATTATAGCCAAAGCCAAAAGGCTGAAAGCATTTCCTCTGCTGTCATCGTCTCTGCCGCCAAACATTGCTGACCACATAAACATATTGGCTGTATAGGATATGACTCCGGCTATTGTGCCTGCCACTGTTGATATTAATGTGTCCCTGTTTTTAATATGGGCGAGCTCGTGGGCAATTACACCCTTTAATTCGTCTTCAGCCATTAATTTGAGTATGCCTTCTGTGCAGGCTACAGCAGAATTTTTTGGGCTTCTTCCGCAAGCAAACGCATTGCTTTGCTCACTCGGTAAGATATAAACCCTGGGCATTGGCAAGTTACTTAGCTTTGAAACTTCCTTAACAATTTTGTAAAGCTGAGGATATTCACTTTGTTTTGCTTCTTTTGCCTTATACATCCAAAGCACTATTCTGTCAGAAAACCAATATGAGCCAAAGTTGATAAAGACTGCAAAAATACCTGCAAAAATCAATCCATTCCTGCCAAACAAGCTGCCCATCCATAAGAGCAATGCCGTAAGCATTGCAAGCAATACTGCTGTTTTGAGCTGGTTTTTAAGTGTCATTGCAATAATCTATACGTTTTTATGTGTTACCTATACGTTTTTATGTGTTTTTCTGATTTAAAAATCTATTTATTTTTTTATATTAAAATCTGTTTATTTTTTATAATTTATTTATTTTTTTATATTAAATTCCCTCATAGTCTTATTCCAATTGTAGAAAAACATTACAAACGACAGCAGCATCCCTATCAAAGCTATTCTGCTCCCAATATGGACATTAGCAAAAGACGCATCTATTCTGTGCTGCATCAAGTAGAAAAATAAATTCAATAAAATGTATACCATAAAAAATCCTATTGCAACATAAATAAATAAAAATAAGTTGATTGGCTTTGTTATCCTGAAGAATTTAAGCGCCATAAAGCAGATGAATACTGATAAGAGCAATTCTAAAACATGCAGTGGAATAGCTATTTTGCCAATAGCATCCAGATCTATTTCTTCTGTATGCGCTGCGGCAGCTGCTGCTGCGGCTATCAGCAGAATCATTATAGCACAAGCCATTACAACAAATTTAGCGGCGCATTTCATTTTCATATTATTTTCATATCAAGTGCCTCTTAAAACTTAATGGGGTTCACTCCATAATGTCTCTAATGTCTCTTAAAACCTAACGCCAATTCTATTAAGGTATTTTATATCTTCGCTATCCAGCCTCTCTTTTATTACGAGCTTTAAAAGATTTGGCCCAAGTATGTCTATAACCTTAATAAAGAGTGCCCTGATGCTTTTTGTGTCAATTGAGTTTATCATATCGTCAACCTTTATAGTGCTGTCACTCACCTTTACAAGCTTAAAGAACTTAAAGTCCTTTATCAGAGTCTTTTGTATATTTTTTAAGACTATTAGAGCATAGCTTTTTGAGCTGTTCTTAGCCATAACTGACAATATAACCCTAAAAAAATCTATTGCCACCTCTTTGGTTGTTTTCATCTTTTTTGTCTTTTCATCTTTTTTTGTCATTTCATTTTTTTTGTCATTTCATTTTTTTTGTCATTTCATTTTTTTCATAACCTGCTCTATTCTTTTCCTTAAATCCTTCATATCAAATGGCTTTTCTATATAATCTTCAGAAGCAAGCCTGCCCATGCTTTTGCTTATTGGGTCTGTTTTTGCCGTTAAAAACACTATTGGGACTTTTTCAGTTTTTTTATTTGCCTTGATTTTTGCGCATACATCCCAGCCATCCATGCCAGGCATCATTATATCAAGGAGTATCAGGTCAGGCATTTTTTTCTTCAATAGATCCAGGCATTCCCTGCCGCTTTCCGCGCCAATTATTTCATAATTTTTGCTTAAGGATGCAAGCCCCTCTTTAACGCTGTATATCAAATCCTTATTATCATCAACAACCAAAATCAGCCTTTTGTCTGCCATTTTTTAGCTCACCTCTTACCTTACCCTATCTAACCTCTGCCTTATTGGTCTGCCTTATGGGGATGCTGAATGCTATTGTAGACCCCTTCCCAAGCCCTGCGCTTTCAGCCCATATAGCGCCATTATGCCCTTCTACAATTCTTTTGCAGATCGAAAGCCCTAAGCCGCTGCCCTTGTAATGCCTTGATTTATCTGCTTTAAAAAATTCTTCAAACAGGCTTGATAATGTATTTTTTGTCATGCCTATGCCGCTGTCACTTATTCTTACATTTATAAAATTATCTATTTTTTTTGCGGCTATCTCCAAAGCGCCGCCCTTTGGCATAAACTTCACAGCGTTTGATATTAAATTCTCCAATAATTCGGTCAGCTTGTGCTTATCCCCTTCAATCATTGGCAAATTGTCTGGAGATTTATTCAGAACTTTTATTTTATTATTTTCAAAGATAACCTTATAATTTTTTATACTCTCGCCTATCAAACGCGTGAAGCTCAGCTTCTGAAATTTATATTCAACTCCTTTAGCTTCAGTTTTTATTAATGCTATCAGCTCCTTTACTATCTCGCTTAAATTCTTGGCATTATTCTCAACAATAGTAAGATCATAAATATCTTTTTTATTGTCATAAATAGCTTTTTTATCTTTTATGCGCCTTTTAATAAGAGGAAGCAGCGTTAATATCGGGGTTAGCGGCGTTCCTAAGTCATGAGCAGCCTGATTGATAAACTGTGTTTTTACCTGAAGGGCATTGGAGATCTGCCTGTTGGCATCCTGCAGCTCAATATTCTTGTCTTCCAGCTGCCCTTTAAGCTCAGTTAAATCAAGAGTCTTCCTTATAATGTCCCTATTTTGCTTTTGGGTATCTTTAGTTAATTTTTGAAGCTCATAGTACCTTTCTATGCTCTTTTTATTTGAATCTTCAAGCAGCTTTGTTCTTTCCTTAACCTGCTTATCAAGATAAAGCCTTGATTTTTCCAGCTCTCTTGTTCTCTGTCTGACTTTGACTTCTAAGCTTGTTTTCAATTTCTCAAGGGTTTTGCTGGCAGAAGTTGTTATAGTTATCAGGGAAACAAATACCACGCCAATGCTTAATAATATAGTGAACCACATTAAGACATTTATCTTATTAATATCTTTCTCTATGCCGAGAATGTTATAAATAACCTGAATAGTGAACAGCTCATTGTTTATGCTGTATGGATGAAACAAAAGCATAAGATGTGTGTATTTTTCTTTTAAAGCAGTTTCCTGCGATATAAGATTTCTGTCTATTATATAGTGGATCGGCCCTTCTATGGTTTTAGAAATCCTCCTTTTATCAGAAAATGTTTTTCCCACCAGGGTTTTTTCATCAGAGTACACTATTACCCCATGCTTATCCATTATATTTAATCCGACAATTAGCCTGTCCTTAGCATTAAGATTTGCATAGATTTTATCATATATTCCAGCGCTTAAGAAGTCCTCATGTATATCACTTGCGCCTTTAAGCTCCTCTATTATTAAATTTCCGACTTTTAGCTGAACATCTTTTAACTTTAAATTTTCCACTAAAGAGCCTATGATGAATCCCATGACTATTGCGACAAACACAGATATAGACAGGCTGATAACCACTACATTTTTTGTAATTGATGTTTTAGATGGTGTTTTAGGCATGGGCAATTCCTTAAGGCTGGAGTTTATTTATGTTCATGGGCAATTCCTTAAGGTTAGGGTTTATTCATATTTAAGAAGATATATGCCCATACTAATACGACTAACATAACAATGAAATCCTCTGCGGGATCTAATGCAGATGTTAATCCGCTCCATTCCAGAACATTTGATATAGACACAATAAATAAAAAAACAAAAACAATTCCTGTCATCAGCCATAAATTACCTCTTTCAGCTGATCTTTTATAATTTCTGAATGAAAACGCTGTTGCAATGGCAAAAAATATTGATGTCAAAGAGTCTATTGCAACTATTATTTCGCCGCTGATTTAAACCACGCTCCGCTTCCTTGCCTAAACTTCCTTACAGCTTGAAAATTCCAGCTAAAGATTATTGCCGCAACGCCCATTGTCAGGCTGCTTAAATGCTCAAGCAAATTAAAAGAATCCTTGTAAGCTACAGCTTCAATGTTAGTAAAAAATCTGTTAAGAAACATGAGCAGGAAAATAATGAGCATCAGCTTTAAAGAAAACTTGTATGATAACATTGATTTTTTTTCTTTTTTTTGCTTAAAAAAATAAATATAAGCAATAACAAGCAAGCCTATAAATGCTGCGATAAAGCTTATAAGTTCGCTTGTATCAAATTTATATATTGCCATTATTCACCCAAAACCCATAGGACAACAGTCTCATTATGCCATCTTGTGCTGCTTAATGTAGGCACTCTCTTATCAAGAGGCCCAATCTCCCCATATGTATAAAACCCTATTAAGGGAATGTCTTTTCCCAGTACCTTTTTAACGGCATTTATCTCGTCATTGGTTCTTCTGCCCAGTACCATTTTCCTTGCCACACAGCTAAACATCATAATGATTTTTGGCTTTGCAGCTCCTAGAGTTTTCTTGGCTTGGGCTGCTGCAAGCCTGGAGCCATTGATAATTGATGCTCTTGAAGAATATGTTAGTGTCACTTCTTTTCCTTCGGGAATTGAGGCTGCAAAGGTTACACTGCCATCTTTTTCATTTATGCCGACAGGGCATCTTATATAGAAATAATCATACCCTTCTACTTTCAGTTTCTCGTCTATGAGTCCCATTGGATACTCTAATCCAATGGCTGGAAGCTTCTTTGCCCTTGCTTCCCCTAAACAATCCCCGTATACATCCAATGCCTTCTTATTGCCAAACTCATAAACAACATTTCCTTTTGCCTTGGTGCATTTGAACCTGTTTCCAATAGACTCCCAGCCATGCCTGACTCCGGTGGCTGTTTTTATACTGCCGCATATAAGCAAGCCAACAACAACATTCTGGTATATCTTGCCGTTATAGTATTGATAAGTGTTTTTAAAATCCGACTCGTCGCCTAAAGCCCCGCCTGCTATCTCAAAGTTTTCCCCTAAAACCTTTTTTACGCCTTCTATGACAGCCAGGCCATCGCCGGCTAAGCCGTCTGGAAACATAAGCAATGTTTTTGCATTTTTTTTAGATGCCTTTTTAAGAATATTCTTTGCTAATTCACTGCCTGCCTTTATTTCATCCCTGCTGATATTTTTTCCGATGCCCTCATGGAATTTTATGCTTTTGGATTTAAGCGCCATTACAACAACAGAATTAACGCTGAGCCCATAAGTAGAGATTTCTCCTGCTGTTGTGCCGCCTACCATAGGGGTATTTTTAGTCACAGATGTTATGCCATCAAGCATCCTTTGCTGCGCAAGCTTTGGGGCAGAAAAAACAATTAGAGCATCAGGCTTTCCCGCGCCTAATTCTTCAACAGCCTTTTTTGCCGCTTCAGCGCCAGCATTAAAAGGAGCGCTCACAGCGCTTACGCCAATCCCAACATTTAAGTCTATAGACATATGCTCACCTCAACTTGTTTTGACTTTAAATTTTTTTACTTTTAAATTTTGTCACTTGCGTTCCAAAGCCCTCTTGGAGAGGTTTACTCACTAACGTTCGTAAGCCCTCTTGGAGAGGTTTCGGCGGTGCATAGCCGCTTTTTTTAACATAATCATCAAACCTGGATTTCATCTCCTGCTTATTAGTATGCGCATTTTTAAGCGCCTTTAAAAGGCTGGACTTTTCCTCCCTTAATTTGGCAATCTTTTTTGCATCATTCGGCCTTTTCAGCTTTTTATTTATCTCCTCCAATCTTAAAAGATTTTTTCTTCTTTCAATCTCAAAATTAATGACAGCTGCGCCTACAAGGCATCCACAGCTTTTATTTCTTGGCATTTTTCTATTAAATGTCCCCTCTTTTTTGGGCATCTCACAACCTTTTTGCTTGATGCAAAAAGCTTGACCAAAATAACCTTTTTTGGAAAAAGTTTAACCAAAAAATAATTTGCTCACCGCAAATTTGGAATTGCTTCGCAATTCTCTTTTTTGGATACCATAACACTGCTTATATAAAAATATTTTGCCATTTTTGCCATATTTCGCCCATCAATGATGCATAGCCTTTAGCTTGTACCATTTGCCTAAGCTTTGATCTACATCTATAATTTGCCCCATAGCATCCAATACACTTTTAGGCAAATGAGCTTTAAGCCCCTTATTTTTTTTTGCATAAGGCGTTAAAGAATCTGCTATTTTAATAGTTGCAGAATTGCCTATAACATTTTCATATTTGCCAACCAATGCGCTTATTGCATTTTTTAGGCTGGATTCATTTTTTACGATCTTACCCCTATTGTCCACCACCAAACCGCCCGTTCCTCTTAGAACCATATTTGCGTAATCTCCTAAGAGCGCCTTCATTGAGTCTGCAATTACATTAAGAATTTTAATATCTTCTTTTGACATCTTTTATCGTTTGCGTGGTGATAGGTTTTAATTTATAAGCTGCAAAAGCGAAAAATACAACGCCAATTATCATAAGTAAGTGATGTATATCAATGCCAGCAGGAATAGGGTACAGCTTAAATCTTACAAATATCAGTGTGTACGCCAATGCTAAAATTTGGGATGATATTCCATAAATTATATACCTGTAGCTTGCCCCTACAATACCGCCCACAGACTTTAGCATAGTGATCATAGATATTAATAATATGATACCTGCTGTTACACCAACTAAGTCAATGCCGATAATGACAGTTTTTGTTGCATCTGCATCAAGAGCCTGAACAGCAGCAGCAAATAACAGAAATGCCAAGCTTAAAATATATAAGCCTTTTTTATTATAGATTTTCACCACCTCTTTAATAGATATATTTAATATATTGTAATGCTTATATAAAAATATTTTGATTTCAAGATGAGCCTGTTCAATTTCAAGATGAGCCAAATCCAACGGATTTACAGGATCCTAATGAAAGAGTACGGACCTCAAGGCTGGTGGCCTGTAACAGAGAATGGCAGCCTGCATCCAGAATATTCCGGCGGGCCAAAGAGTGAAAATCAGCAGCTGGAGGTTGTTTTTGGCGCTATTCTCACGCAAAATACGAGCTGGAAGAATGCGGAAAAAGCGATTATAGAGTTAAACGAGCATAGCTTAATAGACATCAGCAAAATAGCAAAAATTGAAAATGAAAAGCTTGCATATGTTATAAAATCTTCCGGCTACCACAGCCAAAAAGCAAAAAAGCTAAAAAATTTTTGCGGGTTTTTATTAAAAAAGCATGATGGCAGCTTAAAAAGGCTATTCAGAATGGACATCAGGAATTTAAGGGAAGATCTCTTATCTGTTAATGGGATTGGCCCCGAAACCGCAGATTCTATTATATTATATGCCGCACAAAAGCCTATATTTGTAATTGATGCTTATACAAAGAGGATTCTAAGCAGGGTTGGCTGCGGGGAAAGCGATTATGACAGTCTGCAAAAATTATTTATGGAAAACCTTGAAAATAACGAAAAGTTATTTAATGAGTGCCACGCATTACTGGTAAGATTGGGCAAAAATATATGTAAAAAAGAGCCTTTGTGCCAAAAATGCCCACTCAATGCCCGTTGCGGCTATGCGCAAAAATTTCATAGAGCATGAAAATTTTTAAAATTTTTTAGACTCAAATGGACTTCACAATCATTATAGGGACAGTGATAGCCTACCTTATTTTTATGATAATTCTGCATAAGATATTTGAAAAATTCTTTATGATGCTTTTTATTGTCCTATCAGCATTGTTTTTTCTGGGCATACTTTATTTTGGATTAAGGGGAGTGTAATGGATTCATCCAAAAAATCAAAATATTTTTATATTAATAAAAAATTTAGCCTTTAAGGTTAATTTTTTCAAAGAGAGGTGCATAGATGGGATTCTTTGGCAAACTGGCATTTTGGAAGAAAAGAGATGAATTGGGGGATTTAGGCAAAGACTTAGGGCTTGACAAGGATTTAGGTCTGGATATCGGAGCAGGCCCTTCTCCAGACTTAGGCATGGGGATAGAGCCAAGCCAGAATCAGCAGCCATATCAGAAATACCCTTCATTCCAGCAAACAGCCTTTCAGCCGCAGCCAGCTTTTCAGCAGCCTTCCTACACTTCAAGCGATAGCTACATAGCCTCAAAAAATCTAGAGGTTATATCAAGCAAGCTGGACGCTTTAAGGGTTTCTTTAGAGAGCATCAAT
>Ga0137796_10001789_pt1 | contig 11943 bp, 13 predicted proteins | sample OV2TP3_FD_97704 | JGI IMG/M metagenome (GOLD analysis project Ga0137796, IMG submission 97704)
ATGTTATGCCATCAGCCGCCGTGCCGCGACAGGAAGTCGAGAACGGCCTCGTTGAACCGCTCGGGCTGCTCGAGGTTGGCGAGATGGCCGGTGCGTTCCAGCATGAGGAGCTCGGCGCCGGGGATGCGGCGCGCCATGTCGCGCGCGAGCTCGGGCGGGTACACCGTGTCCTCTTCGCCGGCGATCACCAGGGTCGGGACCGAGATTCTCTCGACCGGCGCCGCGCGGTCCTGCGCCACCGAGGCTTCGAGCGTCTTCTGGTATGAGGCCTCATGGATGCGCGAGACGCTGTCCAGCAGCTCCTCGTAGGCGGCGCGGCTCGCGCCGCTGCCGAGGAGCTGCTTCAGGGTCTGCGGCGTGCGCGAGCGGCGCTCGGTCACGAACTGGGTGACGCGGTCGGTCGAGAGCGAGTCGAAGCCGGGATGGGTGCTGATGAGCACCAGCGAATGCACCCGCTCGGGCGCGCGCAGCGCCACGTTGCGAGCGATGCGCCCGCCCATCGACAAGCCGACGAGATGGAGCTTGCGCACCTTGAAGTATTCGGCGACGCGCAGCACGTCGCCGGTGAAATACTCGAACTGCAGCGGCCCGTCGTAGTCGTCGGAGTCGCCGTAGCCGCGCGCGTCCCAGGCCGCCGCCTTGAAGCCGCGGCGCGAGAAGAACTCGAGCTGGCCGGCCCAGTTGCGCCGGTTGCCGCGGATGCCGTGAAGAAATAGGACAAGCTCGCCGCTGCCGGCGACGGAGAGCGCGAGCCGCGGCGCGGGATCGACGAAAACCGTTTCCAGGAGTTAGTCCGCCTTTGCTCCCGAGATTCTGACCGCACGCGCGCGGCTTTCGCTGTCCTTTTTTAAATAAATGACAAAATCTTCGGGCCGGCTGCCGACGACCTCGTAGCCCCTGTCGACGAGCTGTTTTTGCCGAAAGTCCGATTCCTCGAGGATCTTCCTCGTGTCCCGGTGGATGCGCGCCACCGCTTCCTTCGGCGACGCGGCGGGCACGAACAGGCCGAACCAGGCGTGCGTCTCGACCTCCGGGTAGCCGAGCTCGGCGAAGGTCGGCACCTGCGGCAGGAGCGCCGAGCGCTGCGCGCCGCCGATGGCGATCGCCTTGATGCGGCCGGCCTTGAGCTGCGGCATCGAGGTGGCGATGCCGGCGAAGGTGAGCTGCACTTCGCCGGCGATCACCGCCGGCACGGCGAGCGAGATGCCCTTGTACGGCACGTGCACCAGGTCGATGCCCGCCTTGTTCTTCAGCATCTCGCCGGCGAGGTGCGGCTGGCTGCCGCTGCCGTAGGAGGCGTAGTTGAGCGAGCCGGGTTTCGCTTTTGCCAGAGAGATCAATTCGGAAAGATTGCCCGCGGGCAATGCCGGATGCGCGACCAGAAGCTGGTGCAGCAGGACCAGCATGGTCACCGGCGCGAAATCGCGCTGCGCGTCGTAAGGCAGCCTGGCGTAGAGGTGCGGATTGATCGAGAAGGTCGCGTCCGAGGTCATCAGGATGGTGTGACCGTCGGGCACGGACTTTGCGACGGCATCGGTCGCGACGATGGTGTTCGCGCCCGGCTTGTTCTCCACCACGACGGGCTGGCCCCAGGCCGGGGCGAGCTTCTCGCCGAGCTGCCGCGCCAGGACGTCGATGCCGCCGCCGGGCGGGTACGCGACCACGATGCGCACCGGCTTCGTCGGCCAGGCATGGGCGGCGAAACAGAAGAGGCAAAGAAGAATTGAAAAGAAGAACCTCATTTGGACGATGATATCTTAGAGCCATGTTCCTCAACATGAAGCTGCTCGCCCAGCACACGCTGAACGGCTTCGGCGGCATGGGCGAGGGCATGTCGATGCAGCTCGCGCGCGACGGCCGCCGCGTGCTGTGGCTCGCGCACGAGAGCGCGCCCAAGAACTTCACCGCGGTCGACGTCACCGACCCGCGCGCGCCCAAGGTGATCGTGCAGACCGACCTGCCGCATGCGCAGATGCGCTCCAACTCGCTCGAGGTCGCCGGCGACCTGATGGCGGTGGCCTACCAGGTGAGCAAGCTGGGTCTCGAACCCGCCGGCTTCGAGCTATTCGATATAAGTACTCCTGAGAAGCCAAAGTCCGTCTCCTTCTTCGACGCGTCCGGCTCCCATTCGCGCGGCTGCCACCAGCTGTGGTTCGTCGACGGAAGCACGGTGCACATGGCCTGCGCCGACCCGGAGCTCAAGCCGCGCAACCCGAAGGACGACCAGGTCTACCGCCTCGTCGACGTGGCGAGCCCGGCGAAGCCGGTCGCGGCCGGGCGCTGGCACCTGCCCGGCACCATGCACGGCGACGACGCGCCGCCGCCCGAGCGGCTGCCGGCGCAGTTCGACGCCGGCTTCCGCGCCCACAACACCAACGTCTACCCCGAGCGTCCCGACCGCTGCTACCTCGCCTACATCGACGGCGGCGTCATGGTGCTGGATATCGGCGACCGGGCGCGCCCGAAGCTCGTCTCGCGCTGGACCAATTCGCCGCCGTACAACGGCTTCAACCACACCGCGCTGCCGTTCTTCGGGCGGGGCTTGCTCGTGGTGAGCGACGAGTCGGTGCAGGACAACGCCGCCGACTGGCCCAAGCTCGTGTGGCTGCTCGACGCGCGCGACGAGCGCCACCTGGTAAGCATCGCCACGCTGCCCGCGCCGCCGCTCGATGCCTTTCAGCACCGCGGCGGGCGCTTCGGCGCGCACAACCTGCACGAGAACCCGCCGGTGCCGGGCGCCTGGCGCTCGGAGGACATCGTGCTCGGGACCTTCTTCAACGCCGGCGTGCGCGCCTACGACGTGAGCGAGCCTTATTCGCCGCGCGAGATCGCCTATTTCGTGCCGCCGGCGCCGGAGCGCTCCCGGACGGGCGCCGTGCAGCTGAACGACGTCTTCGTCGACGATCGCGGCATCGTGTTCACCGTCGACCGCGGCGGCGGCGGCCTTTACATCCTCGAGATGAAGCTGTGATCCCGGCGTGCGCCATGCTTTCGACCGCTTCAGGCCCGTAAGGGGAGGCGGGCCCGCGCTGAAGGGGGGTTCGCTGAGACTTTTGTCACAGCGCAATTCTTCACACAGATCAGTTTTTGTCAGGCGAGCGCTGCGCCGATGCAGTCAAAGCTATGCTCGGCGCGTGGACCTCACCGCGCCCGTGCTGACGCCGCAGCCAAGCCCGCAAGCCCCGGGGTCGCGCGCGTCGCAGCGCCTGCGGCTCGCGATCCGCGAAAGCGAGCTGCGCAGCAGGCAGCGCCAGGCCGCGCATCTGCGCTGCCAGGAGAGCCTCGCCCGCTTCGGCCAGGCCGCGCTCGCGAAACGCGAGCCTAAAGAGCTCGTCTCGGACGCCGTCGAAGCCGTGGTCGAAGGCCTGGCGGCGCAGGCTGTCGTATACGTCGAGCCGGGCCCGCAGCCCGGCGAGCTGGTGCTGCGCGGCGGGGTGGGCTACGACTCACAGATCGTGGCCAGCGCGCCCGGCAACCCCCTCGAAGCGGTGCTCGCAGGCGGGGAGCCTTTCGTGGGCGCCGCCGCCGAGCTTCCGTTCGCCTGGGCACGCGCGCTCGGTGCCGCCGCCGTATTCGCGGTGCGCGGGGACAAGGGCGTGCGCGGCGCGCTGTGCGCGCTGGGCCAGCGCGAGGACGGGTACCTGGCCGAGGAGCTCGCCTTCATGAGCACGGCGGCGAGCCTGCTCTCCACCGGCCTGCAGCGCATCGACAGCGAGCGCAGGCTCGCTTTCCTCGCCCAGTTCGACCCGCTCACCGGGCTCGCCAACCGCACGCTGCTTGCCGACCGCTTCGCGCAGATGATCGTGCAGGCGAAGCGCCGCGGCGCGCCGCTCGGGGTGCTGTTCATCGACCTCGACGACTTCAAGCTGGTGAACGACCGGCTCGGCCATTCGGCCGGCGACGCGCTGCTCGCGCAGGTCGCGCTGCGCCTGCAGGCGACGGTGCGCACCGGCGACACCGTGGCGCGCATCAGCGGCGACGAGTTCGCCGTCGTGCTCGCCGACCTGGGGCGGCCCGACGACGCCGCGGTGGTGGCCCAGAAGATCCTCGACCGGCTCGCCGAGCCGGTTTCGCTCGGCGGCGAGCAGACGTTCGTTACCGCCAGCATCGGCATCGCTTCTTTCCCCACCGACGGCGACTACGTCGATGCCCTCCTCGGCGCCGCCGACGCGGCGATGTACCGCGCCAAGCAGTCGGGGCGCAACGCCTACCAGTTCTTCACCGCCGAGATCACGCAGCGCACGCGCGCGCGCGCGCAGCTCGCGTTCGAGCTGCGCACCGCCCTCGAGCGCGGCGAGTTCGCGCTCGCCTACCAGCCGAAGTTCGACCTGGCGAGCGGCAAGGCCTGCGGCGCCGAGGCGCTGCTGCGCTGGATGCATCCCCAGCGCGGCATGGTGTCGCCCGCCGAGTTCATCCCGGTTCTCGAGGACACGGGGCTCATCGTGCAGGTGGGCGAGTGGGTCATCCGGCGCGTCTGCGAGGACCTCAAGGGCTGGATCGCCTCCGGCCTGCGGCCGATGCCGATTGCGCTCAACCTGTCGGCGCGCCAGTTCCGCCAGAAGGATCTCGACAGCCGCATCCGCGGGCTGGTCGCCGCCGCCGGCGTCGACCCGGCGCTGATCGAGCTCGAGATCACCGAGAGCCAGCTGATGCAGGATCCCGAGCACGCCATCCGCATCATGCGCTCGCTGCGCGACGGCGGGATCCGCATCGCCATCGACGACTTCGGCACCGGCTACTCGAGCCTCGCCTACCTGACGCGCTTCCCGGTGAAGGCGCTGAAGATCGACCGCTCGTTCGTCGCCGACGTGTTCAGCGACCACGCCGACGCCGCCATCGTGCGCACCATCATCGAGATGGCGCACCAGCTCGGCTTCACCGTGGTGGCCGAAGGCGTCGAGACCGACCGCCAGGCGGCGTTCCTGCGCCAGTTCGGCTGCGAGCAGGCGCAGGGCTTCCTGTTCGCCCGGCCGATGCCCGCCGCGGAATTGCTCAGCGCTTCAAGCATTCACTGAGGGCGGCGATCTCGGCGGGGATATCTCGCCTGAAAGGGCGCTTCGCCCTGCGGTACCAGGAGCGCGCATTCGCCGCATCGCCTTCCATCAGGTGCACGATGCCGTGCGCCCAGCAGGCGAGCGCCGAGCCCTCGTCCTTCTGCACGATCCCGTGCGCCGCGCGCCAGTCTCCCTTCTCGAGCAGCGCAATCGCTTCGCTCAGCTCGCTCCGCGTCACGTCACCGCCAGGTTGACCCAGTAGCCGGGCGGGACCTCCACCGGCCGCAGCGCTGCGATCGAGCGCCGGTATTGCACCACGGAAAGGGCGCTGAGGATCACGCCGGGCACGACGAAGGCGAGCCCGATCCGGAAGCCGGCATCGCGCCCGGCGCGCGCGCCCTGCGCCATCTGGAACATCAGCCACTGGAGGGTCGGGTAACGAGTGGCGGCGGGGAGCAGCCGGCCGGTCTTCTCCGCCAGATAGATGAGAATCGCCCCAGATTCGGCGAGGGCGAGCCCGCCGTCGACGATCGCCGGGATCTTCTGGTTCGGGCTGATGGCGGTGAACTCGGGAGTGAACTGCTCGCCCTTGGCGAGGTTCACTTTCACGACCTCGTAGGGCAGGGCGAGCTCCTCGAGCATCACCGAGACCTTGCGGCCGTTGGGGGTATGCCAGGCGTAGAGCTTGATCACGGCTTGGCAAGAAAGCTAATTGACAAAGGTAATTCTGCGGCGGAAGATGTGGCGCGTCAATGGCACGCGCCCGCAAAAAGGCACCTCCGCTGACCGTGTCACGCCCCGCGCTGCTCGCCCGTGGCTCCGACAGCGAGTTCCGCAAGCTGATCCACGACCTGATCGCCTACAGCCACAAGCTCGACGCTTGCCGCGACGCCTTCGCTGCCATCGCCGGCATCTCGGGGGCGCAGTACGAGATCCTGATGCTCGTGAGCCGCGCCGACGGGCTGTCGATCGGCGCGGTGGCCGCCCGCATGCACCGCTCGGGCGCTTTCATCACCATCGAGGCGAACAAGCTGGTCGAGCGCGGCATCCTCGACAAGGCCGCCGATCCCGGCGACGGCAGGCGGGTTTTGTTGAAAAACACCTCCAAAAGCTTCCAGCTCCTCGAGCGCCTCGCGCCCTATCAGCAGCGCATCAACGACGTGCTGTTCGAGGTCCTCGATGCGAAGCGCTTCCGCCAGCTGCGCGCGCTCGCGGCCGAACTGGTCGGCGCCGGCGACCGGGCGGTGGCGATGCTCGAGCTGCTGCTGCGCGAGGCGGAGGCGGCGTGAGCGTTTCCTATTTCGTGCGCTACGACATTACCGCGCCCGAACTCGAGGGGTTTCTTGAACGCTACAAGAAGGTCCATGTGCCCCTGGTTGCAGGCTGGCCCGGACTGCAACGCATGATCATCCATACCCCGGTGGACTGGAAAGATCCGTTTCCGGTGAACCGCGGCAAAGCGGTGCTCATGGCGCAGCTCGAATTTGCGAGCGAGGAAGCGATGAATAAGGCTTTCGCCTCGCCCGAGCGCGCCGCGGCAAGGGAGGATTTCAAGCGCTTCATGACGTTCGAGGGAACGGTGACGCACCAGGCGATGAGGAGCGAGCAGGTATGGCCGTGAAACCGAAACAGCATCTGGAATTCGTAAGCGTGGACCTGAGTTGCGGCTGGGAGACGCCGCCCGGATATCCGCCCGGCTTCTACCAGAAGATCCTCGCTTCCGACCTCGACGAGGAGAACAAGAAGGGCAGCCGCACGCGGCTCCTCAAGATCGAGCCGGGAGCGTTCTCCACCGAGCCTTTCGTCCACGACCACTGGGAAGAGGTGTACCTCGTCCAGGGCGACCTCGTGGTCGGCAACGACCCGCAGGGCAAGGGCGGCGAGCAGTGCTTCGCCCCGACCTACGCCTGCCGCCCGCCCGGCGTGTACCACGGACCCTTCGCCTCCCGCGGCGGCTGCATTCTTCACGAGATTCACTACTATGCTGAAAACCGGAAATGAACATCTAGAGTCCCTGTGTGACGGCCGGGTGGTGTACATCGGCTCCGAGCGCGTCGCCGACGTCACCACGCACCCGGCGTTCAAGAACGCCGCCCGCACCGTCGCCTCGATCTACGACCTGAAGCTCGCCGAGCGCGAGGCGATGAGCTTCGAGGAGGGCGGCGAGCGCTGTTCGATCTATTTCCTGCAACCCCGAACGCGCGAGGAGCTCGCACGCCGTACGCGCGGGCATCGCCTGATCGCTGATTTGACCTACGGCATGTTCGGCCGCTCGCCCGACCACGTCGCGAGCTTCGTTACCGGCATGGCGATGAAGCCCGACGAGCTCAAGGCGCCGTGCGGATACAAGCAAAATCTCTTGAAGTTCTATCAAGAGATAAGAGCGAGAGACGATTACGTCGTCTACGCGGTACTGCCGCCGCAGGCCGCGCGCAACCCGGAGTTCTACCAGCGCCAGAACATCCCCATCCCGACGCTCTCGGTGGTGCGCGAGGAGGACGACGGGCTGGTGATCTCGGGCATGAAGATGCTCGCCACCGGGGCGGTGTTCGCCAACGAGGTGTGGATCGGCAACGTGCTGCCGCTCGCCCCGGACCAGAAAAAGCAGGCGATCACCTGCTCTCTGCCGGTGGCGACGCAGGGGCTGTCGCTCTGGTCGCGCAAGCCCTTCGAGCGCGAGGCGAAGTCGGAGTTCGACGCGCCGCTCGCCTGGCGCTACGACGAGACCGACAGCATGGTGCTGTGCGACGAGGTCAAGGTGCCCTGGGAGCGCGTGTTCGTGCACGACGACGCGCTGCTCTCGCGCGACATCTACGTAAGAACGCCGAGCCACTGCTTCGGCAACCACCAGTCGAACGTGCGCTACTGGTCGAAGATGCGGCTGCTGCTCGGCGTGTGCAGCAAGATCGCCCACGCCACCGGCGCGATCGAGGTGCCGGCGGTGAAAGAGGTGCTCGGCCACATGGCGGCGGTGGAAAGCATGATCGGCGGCATGGTCAACGGCCAGATCGAGGCTTTCGAGCGCTGGCCCGACGGCTACGTCTGCTTCAACCGCCGCATGATGTACGGCGCGCTCGAGTGGTGCACGCAGAACTACTCGAACTTCGTCGAGCGGCTGCGCGAGCTGTGCGGCGGCGGCGTGTTCCAGATGCCGGCCGACATCTCGGTGGTGGAGAACGAGGAGCTCGCCCGCAAGTTCACCACCTACTTCCAGACCCCGCAGAGCGGCGCGGTGGAGCGCATGAAGCTCTTCAAGCTCGCCTGGGACATGGTCGGCTCGGAGTTCGCCGGGCGCCACCTCCAGTACGAGAAGTTCTACGCCGGCGCCTCGTTCATCGTGCGCAACCACGCCTTCCGCGAGACGCCCTGGAGCGAGTTCCACAAGCTCGTCGACGACCTGATGGCGGGCTACGATGTCCCGAAGTCCCAGGCGAAAAGAGTCGCATGAGCTCCGTGGTGAAGGAGCTCGTCATTGCCGGCTGGACCGGGCGCGACGAGGCCGCGCTCCGGAAGCACATCCGCGAGCTCGAGCAGATCGGCGTAAGAGCGCCGAAGACCACCCCGATCTTCTACCGGGTTTCCGCGGATCTCTTTTGTCATTCGGGAGAAATACAGGTCTCGGGTCCCGACACCAGCGGCGAAGTCGAGTTCGTCCTGATAAAAGGAGAAGAGCTGCGTGTCGCGGTCGGTTCCGACCACACCGACCGCAAGGCCGAGGCGATCGGCGTCTCGCTCTCCAAGCAGCTCTGCGCGAAGCCGGTCTCGAAAGAGTCCTGGCGCTACGACGAGGTGAAGCCGCACTGGGAGAGGCTCGTGCTGCGCGCCTGGGCCGACGGCGAGCCCTACCAGGAAGGGCCGGTCACGGCGATGCGCTCGCCTGAAGACCTTCTTCGAAGATATGCTTTGAAACCCGGCTGGGCCATGTTCTGCGGAACCCTGGCTGCGAAAGGCGGCATCCGGCCGGCGGAGCGCTTCACGATGGAGCTGGAGGACCCGGTCTTGGGGCGAAAGCTGCGTCACGAGTACGCGGTAAAGGTCTTGCCCGTCGAGGGATAGCTCTTCTCGCCCTTGCCGCGGCGGCAACGTTCGGCCAGCCGGCGGACGAACGCGCGGCGAAGCTGCGTGCGTTCGAGGCCTGGCGCGCGGGCTATCTGTTCCATCTGCAAGGACAGTACGAGCGCGCGGTCGAGCAGTTTCGCGCCTCGATCGACGCCTCCCCGACCGCCGAGGCCCATACGTTCCTCGGCTGGTCGCTGAGCCACCTCGGCGAGCTCGAGGCGGCGATCGCTCACTGCAAAGCCGCGATCGCGCTCGATCCCGACTTCGGCAACCCGTACAACGACATCGGCGTATACCTGATCGCGCTCGGCCGTCCCGAGGAAGCGATCGCGTGGCTCGAGAAGGCCATTGCTGCGAAGCGCTACTGCTGCTACCACTACCCCCATACCAACCTGGGGCAGCTACTCCTGCAGAAGGGCCGCCTCGAGGAGGCGCGCCGGCACTTCGAGCGCGCGCTGGAGTTCGAGCCCGGCTATGCGCCTGCCGTGCAGGGCCTGGAAGCCATGAGGGGCAAGGCTCCTTCCTAGTAGCGCACCAGCACGCGGTAGCGCAGCGTCGTGCTGCCTTCGGCGGGCACCCGGACGCGCCACTCGGCGGTGCCGGCGGCGACCTTGGCATGGCGCTGGGTCTCCTCGAGCATGACCCAGTCGCCCGGCACCGGCTCGCGCACCACCACGGTCGCTGCCTCCTTCTTCGCGTTGCGCAGCGCGATCTCGTAGGCGCTCTCGAAGACGTAGCTCGCGCGGTTGGTCGGCTCGCGGCGCCGGAAGCCGGTCTGCTTCTTGTCGGCGGTGACGTCGAAGGCCTCGCCGAGCTTCAGGCGCACGGTCTCGTTCTTCGGCGTGTGGTCGATCCTGTCCTCGCCGACGAATTGCGCGTTGCCGGCGCTGTCCTTCTTGTAGACGCGCACCACGCCTTTCGGCATCGGCATGCCCAGCCGGGACGACTCCCGGTTCTCGAGCTGCACGTACACCCCGACCTTCATCTTCTGCCCGATACCGCCGACGCTTGTCCGGTAGTAGTAGTCGCTGCCCTGCAGGAGGAGCTCTTTCGCGACCGGGACGCGCTGCGCGTTGAGCAGCGCAACCTGCTTGGTCTGCTTGTCGGCGATGGTGGTCGGGCGGGCGAGCGTGTAGAGGTGATACTCGAACAGCGCCTCCTGCGCCATCTGGGAAGGCTTGGATTCAGGAACGGCTCTCGCGAGGTCGGACCGCATGGCGGCTCGCATTTCCTCGCGCACGCGGTTGACGTCGCCTGCCACGAGCTGCAGCTTGGCGTTGGGATAGGTGGTGCCGCTGGTGTTGGTGAGAGTCACCCAGCCGTTGAGATCGAGCGCGGTATCGGCGCCGTTCAGCTCGGCGACGTAATCGGCCTTCCACGACAGGCCGCCGGAGAGATAGGAGAGCTCGACCGCCTGGGTGCCGGCGCGCGCGGCTTCGAGCTCGGTGACGAGCGTCGGCCGGTCGCGCAGGTTGGCGGGCACGCCGTCGTAGACGATGCGCCCGGGGAGCCCGGTCTCGATGCGCTCGCCGATGCGCAGCACCACGCCCGCGCTCGCCGCGAGCACCGTCGCCGTCTCGATCGACTCGGCGCCGGTGGTGGGATGCGTCCTGACGATGCGCACGTTGCGGCCGACGTACTTCTCGAGGAGCTTCGCCGGCGTGAGCAGATCGAAGTCGAAGTTCTGCTCGACCAGGGTGAGGGCGCCGGGGTGCGACAGGCTCCTCAGCATCGCCGTCTCCGGGCGCATGCGGCCGCTCACCTCGCGCAGCGCGAGGCGGTTGCGGCCGGCCTCGAAGGTCACCCGCCGCTGGTCCTTCACCAGCGCGAGGCTCTCGTTGTAGATCGTCACCGCGACCGACTGCTGGTCGGCGAGGGTGCTCGGCTTCTCCGCAACCGCGGCGTAGGCGGCCGGGCAGAGGGCCAGGGCAACGGCGGCTGTGACTTTTTTCAAATTGGGCATGGGCATGACCTCCTTGGTACCTCCTTAAACGGCACTTTCCTTGCCGCGGGTTAAGGAGGAGGTAACTCCAAGAAAGCCGGCACGCTAGCGGCGCAGGACCAGGGCCAGCGCGGCCAGCACTAGCGCGGCGCCGGCGAGCATGCCGAGCGTCACCGTCTCGTCGAGCAAGAGCCAGCCCCAGAGCACGCCGAGCACCGGCACGGCGAGGCCGACGGTCAGCGTGCGCGACGGGCCGATGTCGCGGATCAGCGTGAAAAAGGGCAGGTAGGCGACCCCGCTGCATACGGCGCCGAGGGCAAGCAGCGACAAGCCTGCCTCAAGGGTCCAGGTCGCGGGACCTGGTGCTTGCATCCATAACGGTGCCATCAGAACGGCGGCGAAGGCGATCGAGCCGGCGGCGAGCCCCATCGGCGGCAGCCGGCCCGAGCGCTGCTTGATCAGCACGCCGGCCCAGCCCCAGAACGCGGCGCCGGCGACGCCGGCGAGCGCGCCGAGCGCGGTGCGCAGGCCGAGCTCGACGGGGCCGAGGTTCACGATCAGCGCCACGCCGGCGATGCCGAGCGCGAAGCCGGCGATGCGGCCGAAGCCGAGGCGCTCCTTCAGCACCGGGACGGCGATGATCGCCGCCCACAGCGGCACCATGCCGTTGATGATCGCGAGGTAGCCCGCCGGCAGCACCGTCGCCGCCCAGGCGAAGCACACGAAGGGAGCCACGTTGTTCACCAGCGCGACGGCGAGGTGGTCCTTCCAGTGCTCGAGCGCGCCGATGCGCTGGCGCGCCACCCAGGCGACCCACGGCAGCAGGAAAGCCGCCGCGAACAGCGCCCGTCCTTCGGCGACCGCGGCGGTGCCGAAGACCGGCACGGCGACGCGCAGGAAGATGTACTGCAGCGACCACATGGTGGCGAGCGCGAGCCACCGTGTGGC
>Ga0137796_10001791_pt1 | contig 11922 bp, 10 predicted proteins | sample OV2TP3_FD_97704 | JGI IMG/M metagenome (GOLD analysis project Ga0137796, IMG submission 97704)
TCCACCTCTTGGCCAAGGGGAGGCGGGGAACAGAACGATCTGCAGAGCCACTCGGAGGCGAAGAGCCTCTCCTCGTCCTCCCAAGAGCAAGAGGTGGATCGGCGATTCGATCGCTCCGCCAAGCCGCCCACAAGGGGGGATGGCAGCGGCGAGGGCGCATCTGCGGCGTTGCTCCTCCTCGACAGCCCTCTGCAAGGCTCCTCTCGTCGTCGCGCCTTGCATCTGCACCCTCGGCGCCGCCACCGCGGCCACGATGATTCGTCAGACAGAGCCTAGTACGGCAGGCTCACAGATTGTCTCCCCTTCTGTGATTTCTGTGGCTTCGGAGCAATCCATTGCTATAATGCGCTCCACTTTTGGCCGGAGTTTGAGAGCGTGATGTCTCCTCTGATGTTCCTCCTCATGGCCCAAGTGGGCGGCGGAGGCGGAGGCGCCGGCGGATTCATCCAGTTCGGCGTCCTCATGGTCCTCATCTTCGTCGTCATCTACTTCATGATGATCCGGCCCCAAAAGAAGCAGCAAGCGGAGCGGGAGCGGATGCTCTCCAATCTCAAGAAGAACGACCACGTCCTGACGTCCGGCGGGCTCTACGGAATCGTCGACAAGGTCCGGGACAAGGAGGTCGTTCTCAAGCTCGACGAGAAGAGCGACCTGCGCGTGCGGGTCACCCGGACCGCCATCGTGGGAATCGTCAAAGACTCCGGCGCGGAAGAGAAAAAGAACGAGCCGGAGCAGAGCAAGAAATGAGTCCGGGGTCCGGCCTTCGATAAAACCCATTTCATCGACGAGCAACCATGGACACTCGAAAGTGGTTCATCCTCACCCTGGTCGTGACCCTCGCCGCCGTCATCGTCGTCATTCCCGTGGGGAAGAAGCCCGACTTCCTCAAGGACATCAAGATCACTCCCGGAATCGACCTGGCCGGCGGAGCCGATCTCACGTATCGCATCCTCTACAAGGAAGGCGAGAAACGCGATCCGAAGAAGCGCCCCGAGGCGGTCAAAGACGTCCTCAAGAAGCGCATCAACCAGCGCGGACTCAAAGAGCCGCGCATCACGACGCTGGACGACGACAAGATCGTGATCCAGATCGCGGTGCAGTCTCCGCAGGAGCTGAGGGACTACAAGAACCTCCTCGAGCAGGTGGGAAAACTCGAGCTCAAAGCGGTCGCCTCGAAACAGATTCATGAGGACTGGCTCAACCGGCCCGGAACCAAGGAGGGAAAGTGGGAGTTGAATGCGCCGGCCGGCTACAAGGCGATTCCCAATAGCGAGAAACTCTCCGGGGAATACGACTATCTCGGGCACGAATTCCTCCTCGTCACCCAGGATCCGGTGGTGACCGGGGACGAAGTCAAGAACGCCAACCCCGCCCAGACGATCGGCGAGGGGCGCGGCGGCGGGTGGAAGATCCACTTCGAGCTATCGGAGGAGGGGGGAAAGAAATTCGACAACGCGGCCAAGGACCTCTACAAGCAGAGCCCCAAGGGCCTCATCGCCATCATCATGGACGGGGTGATCAAGTCCAAGCCTCGGATCCAGAGCGAGAAATTCGGCGGCAGCGGCGAGATCACGGGGAGCTTCAGCAAGGCGGAAGCGGACAATCTCGCGGTCATCCTCCGGAGCGGTCAGCTTCCCGTCGAGATCGGCAACGGCAAGGGCGAGGTAGGAAAGCCCGAGTCCGAGAATTTCATCGGGCCCACCCTGGCGCAGGACTCCCTGCGTCGCGGCGTGGCCGCCTCGATCGCGGCGGCGCTTCTCGTCACGCTCTTCATGCTGTTCTATTATCGGATCGGCGGCGTGATCGCGGTCTTCACCCTCGTCTGTAACATCACCTACCTCCTTGCGATCATGGCGATCTTCGGGGCGACCATGACCCTGCCGGGATTGGCGGGCCTCGCCCTCACGATCGGCATGGCCGTGGACAACAACATACTCATCTTGGAGCGCATCCGTGAAGAAATGGCCAAGGGGAAAACCGCGCTTCAGGCCTTCGAAGCGGGCCACACGCGGGCCTTCTCGGCGATCCTGGACGGCAACGTAACCACTCTCCTCGCAGCGTCCGTGCTCTATTACTTCGGGACGGACGCGGTCCAAGGATTCGCGACGGTGCTCGCGATCGGCATCTTCACGACGATGTTCTCGGTGCTGGTGGCCGGCAAAATGTTCGAGAAGCTTCTCATCCAGTCGCAAGTCATCCGCGAATTCCGGATGCTCAAGCTGTGGAGGAACATCAACGTCAACTGGGTGTCCAAAATGCCCGCGGCGGGCGTCATCTCCTTCCTTCTCGTCGTAGCCGGGATAGTGGTGTTCGCCGCAAGGTTTCGCGACAGTCTGGGGATGGACTTCAAGGGAGGAGTGCGCGTCATCTTCAACCTCCGGGATCAGCGGCCCATCGAGCACGTGCGGGCCAAGCTGGACTCCATCAAGGGGCCCGACGGACGCCCGCTCTACAACGACATCGAAGTCACGGCGATGAGCTCGGAGGCGGGCACGGGCGCGACCAAGATTCAGATTCTCGCGAAAACGGTCTCCACCAGCTTCCAGGTCCGGACCTCCAATCAGGATCTCGATCAGTTGAAAATGCGAATCCAGGAGGTCTTCGCGGGGGAGATCGCGCACGAGCCCTACGACGAGCCCGTCTTCGAGGAGGATGCCTCCGTCAAGTTCGTCGTATCGGAGGGAGACAAGCACGAGCAGGTTTCCGCGGGCGGATGGTTCGTCGTCTATTTCAAGCAGCCGACGTACGATCGGGCCGCCGTCGAGAAGAAGCTCGAGGAGCTCGGGAAGCAGGCGGGACTCTCCGTGGACACGGAAACCACCCCGAAGGTGAACGTCCGCTGGGAGGAAGCCAAGGAATCCCCTGCCGGCCTCGTCAAGGGCCGAGTTCTCTTCGCGAAGCCGGACATGAAGCGGGAGGGCGCGAAGCACCCCGAGAAGTTCACCTCTTTCCTGAAGAAATTCGTCAAAGCGGTCGACGACGGGGACCTCAAGCTCTCCGAGAACCCGTTCGTGGCGCCCGGGCGGATGGGCCCCACGGCGGCGGCCGACCTTCAGTACTCGACCATTTGGGCGCTCGGCGTGGCGTGGATCGCGATCATCATCTATGTGGCGATTCGGTTCGCCTCCTGGAAGTTCGGTGTAGCCGCGGTCGTCGGCCTCGTCTTCGACATCGCCGTTTCGATCGGCTTCGTGGCCTTGTGCGGATGGATCGTGCCGAAGTCCTGGGGGCTCTCCTTCGAGATGAACGTCACGACCCTCGCGGCGGTGCTGACCGTGATCGGGTATTCCGTCAACGATACCGTGGTCCTCTTCGACCGGGTCCGCGAGAATCTCGTGCTCATGAAGAAGGACTCCTTCCGAGACATCATCAACACGAGCGTGAACCAGACGATGTCGCGGACGATCCTGACCGGCGTGTCCGTCCTCGGGACGTGCGTCATTCTCTACGTCTTCACGATGACCTCCGCGGGCGGCGTGGCGGAGTTCGCGCTGCCGATGTTCGTGGGGGTGCTCGCCGGCACGTTCGCGAGCATCTTCATCGGATGCTCCATCGCCCTGGCGCTCTCCGGAGGTCAAAAGCCGGCGATCGCGAGATAGGCGCGGTCCCTCGTCGTATTCCGCTCCCCAGAGCCGGTCCAGGATCGTCTCCCAGGGGAGGATCTCGATGCCGTCCACCCTGCGCGGGTGTCGTTCGAGAGAGACGACGAGATAGTGCCGGACCTGTTTTTCCTCGCGAAATGCCCGCAATCCGCGAAGGTCGCGTTCGCCGATGACTTCCTTCGATTTGACCTCGATGGCCGCGGACTCCCCCAGGACGAAGTCCACCTCGAATCCGCTCAAGGACCGCCAATACCGGATCGACGGACCGCTCCGGTAGTCCGACCAGGACCTCAGTTTATGATGGATCCACGTCTCGAATGCCTCCCCCACCTCGGGGGACCGTGCTCTGAGGCGACCTCGATTCTGGAGAGAGCGGACGACCCCTCCGTCGAAGAAATAGATTTTCGAGGTGGCGAACGCCTTGCGCTTGACGGTCGCCCGCCAGGGGGGAACCTCCTACGTCAAGAGAGTATCCCGAAGGATGTCGAAATGCTCCTGAACGGTCGTGCGGGGCACCCGGGCATCGCTCGCGATCTGGGCCTGGCGGTTCTCGATCAGGCGATGTACTTCGTCGAGGAGAGACGGGAGCTTTTGGATCTCGTCTACGACAATGACGTCCTCCCCTTTCGGCGATTCCTCGCCCAGTCGCGCCGGAGATTGTGCGAGCGCCAGAAAGGTCGCACCATCGAGGAGGTCGAACACCCGAGCTCTCGGAAGAGAATGTCGAACGAGCATGCTCTTCCCCGTCTGACGGGGGCCGAAGAGGAACAGGGACTTCGGCTCCGCCGGATTCAGGGATCGATCGACATACGGATTCATCGGCATTTTTCATGAAATCCGCCGACATCGTTCTCAACCTCCGCTCGCGGGCCGCCCTCCTCTTGCGCCAATAATTTTTATAAAGTATAATTTATATCAAGATCGGCCCGGGATTCGGCCGATACACCGGTGGAGAGGAAACGGGGAGGGAGGCATGGAGAGAAGGGGAACGTCCGCCAACGCTTCGATCTCGAGCATCGGCACACGCGGACAGGATGCGTCTCCTCCCGCGCCCATCCGAGGGTGATTTCGCTCCGGTACCGGTTCCACCTAGACCCGCCGAACGAGGAGAGAACAGATGAATATGAAAGTAAAGATCGCGATCGCGGCCGCCATCGTCGTGGCCCTCGTCGCGCTCATCATCATCGATCGGAAGACTTCGAGCGGCGACAAGACCGCGACCGCCGCCCAACCGCAACAGCCGGCGCTCTTCCCCCAACACAACTCCGGAAAGATGCCCGCGGACTATTCCGAAAAGGACGAGAAGACCTTCGAGGGAAAAAAGACCGGAGGAGTCACCACCGAGAAGACGGAGAACAAAGACGGCCTCAAGGGCACCGGAAACGAATCCAAAGGCACCGAGACCCTCAAGCAAACCGAGAGCGGGGATGGAGGTACTGAAGAATACGTGATCAAACCCGGAGACACCTTTGCCTCCATCGCCGAGCGAAAATACGGCGACTCCGGACTCTGGAAGGTCATCGCCGACGCCAACCCCGCACTCGATCCGCGCAGGCTTCGTCAAGGTCAGAAGATCAAAGTCCCCGTAAAACCGGCCCTGAAGACCGACGAGACCGCCATCACGTCGGATGGCGGAAAGAAGGTCTACATCGTCCAGGTCGGCGACGATCTAGGGAAGATCTCCAAGAAAGTGTATAATACAACTGTACATTGGAAGAAGATCTTCGAGGCCAACCGGGACAGACTAGAGAATCCCGACGATCTCCAGGTGGGGATGCGTCTCCTGCTCCCCGATGTTCTTCCCTCGAAGGACGTCGCGCCCAAGACCGACGGGAAAGAATCGGATCTCGCGGGCAAGCGAACCCATAAGGTCCAAACCAAGGACGTGTTGTGGAACATCGCGGAGAAGTATCGCGGCGAGCGCGGAATCCTCGAGATGATCGACCTCATCGTGAAATCGAACGGCGATAAACTCAAGACCGCCTCGACGCCCCTGAGGATCGGCTGGGTCCTCGTGATCCCCTAACATTCCGCGTGGAGGTACGGTGGGTCCCCTCGCCGTACCTCCACTCCTACCGTCGTCGGACTACCCGCCACGCTTGCGCGCGGTCGTAGACGCCGCTCCCGATCGGTTCGAGATGGTGCGCGCCCACCATCTGCGCATATCGGCGGGCCGCCAAGAGGCTTTCCCGCTCTGCCGCTCTTCGTCCGGAAGGACCCCCACATCCCAGCCGGATGCCGAAGCAGGTCCTCACAATCCTCGCCTTCCGATGCGGTTTTTCGCACACGAGCAGCCGGATTCCGTGCTTATTCAGAAAGAAGGGAGACGGCCGATGCTCCACGACATCACGGTCCTCGACGCCTCACAATCCGATGCCGTCACGTGGCTCAGTGGAGCCACGACTCTCGGGGAGGTCGACATCCACTCCGTCAAAGACATGGTGAACAAACTCCTGGCGAGGGTGAAGGGACAGGACAGACTTCGAACTCTCACCATCGTCGGCCATGGCGGCCGGTGGGGAATGTACGTGGGGAAGGACGGCCTCTCCCTCGACACCCTCCGCTCCCACGACCGGGAACTCCGAAGGCTGAACAGCCTCTTCGCCCCTTCCGCCACGGTGGAACTCGGGGGGTGCTTCGTGGGACGCGACCCAGAGTTCGTGCGGCGCCTCTCCGCGATCTGGTACGGAGTGACCGTGAAGGCCTATTCCGCGGGCCAGCGGCCCCTGATCCCCGGGAACGAGGGTGGAGAACGCTCCTGCGTGCGAATGCGATGCGCCTATAGCGGTCGGACCTTCGTGGACAAGATGGACGAGTTCCTGAACCTCGTGCAATGATCGAACCTCTCTCCTCTTTCTGAACCCGGACGGAAGCAGGGGTACTTACGGACTCATCGCCACCACCACCCCCAGGGGCGGAACCTCCACCTTCGTCCAGCCCAGCTCGACGATCCGCGCGGGTCCGCTCACCTCCGTGGATACGAGCACGACGGTACGCTGTCCCGAAGGGCTCCGCCATCCTGTCGCAATCACGGGAGGGACGACGAGCTTTCCCGAAAGGCCCGTGGAGTCGACCGCGACGATTTCTCGAAGGTCTCCACCGGGGAGATCCACCGGACCCTCGAAATCGCCGAATACAAGAACCTCCGCGTGCTTCTTCCGCAGGACGGCCAGCGAGAGCAAGTAGGTTCGAATGGTCGAATCGACGAGGGGGAACCAGGGGAAGCCAGGCATGCCACCCCATGCGAAGAGCTGCGCCTGCTTCGCCACTTGCGCCTCGAGAGATTCGCTGGAATAGATCGTACGCCCCAGAAACTGCGCGCGGTCATGGTAGACGGCCATGGCAAGCGGAGCGGCGTGCTCCACTGTGATGTCCCAGACGAGGTACCCTTCGATGAGATCGAGATACGGCTCGCTGAAGCTCTCGGAGTAGAACGCGGCTTCCGGCCTCGACACCTTCACCGCCATCCGCGCCTTTTCCAAGAGAGCTCGATATCCCTTCACCCACGATTCGCCGTCCCCTCCGGGATGGCCGTGATTCGCCGCATGACACCTCCGAGGCCGATACGCCGTCACTTCGTCGAGATAGAAACCCGAGACCGCATGGTTCTTCGCCAAAGTCCCGAGCACGGCCTCGACCTTCGACTGCCACAGGGGAGAGGCAGGACACATCCGAGCCGCATGGATGTACGGGACGCCCGGACCTGGATTTGGAGGAATCGGGAGGTAGGAACCGTCCCCGTACATGACCATCGCGCCTTTCTCGTCGCGAATGGCCGCCGCCTCGCCGCTCTCGGTATCCCACGGATCGGATTCTGCCAGGTCCAGAATCGTGTCCCACATCGTCGGATTGAAATAGAGCGCCACCGCAGCCCCCTTCTCCCGGGCCGCCGCGAGATCCGAATCCAGAGAATCGAGGGGGGTGAGCATCGGGGTGTCGTTGACGAGAGATTGCTTTCCCGGCATCTGGTTCGCCTTGTCCCAACGAGGGTAGTGCCAAAGAACCGAGCCGCTCCCACCCAGGAGGGATTGCGTCTGGAGCGGAATGCCCGAATAGGCTCCGGGAAGGATGAGTCCGGCATCGGCAAGCCATCCCGGCTTTACCGCGGTCTGCGCCCAGGGCGCGGTGAGGGCGAAGTCACGATAGCGACGCGCGACGTCGTACCACGTCCCGTCCCGTCGGGCGATCACCGCCGGCCACGCCATCGAGGAATCGTACCGAGCGACCTCGACATCAATGGCGGGATCCTCCCCGGATTTCGCCGGGCGCGAAAACCGGAACGACTTCAGCGAGGCCGTCGGATCCTCGGTCGCAAAGTAGAGTCCTCCCTGCCGCGTTTCGCGATTGACGAGACCGAACCACTGCATCGACATGTGCTTGCTCGGGTAATGGTTGGCCACGGGCAGCGGCGCCGAGTAGGGATTCGGAATGGCGCGCCCGATCGAGGAGTCCGGGACCAGAAGAGAGACCTGTCCCGGTGCGCCCACCCAAGGGGCCAATCCTCCCCATCGCGGGAACACCACTTCACCCAGGGTCCAAAGCTCGCTCTGAATCTTGACGTCGATTCTGCCCTGAATGGAGTCGGTCTCCGGGACCGTCTTGAATCGCACGGCCACATCTGCGCTGCCGGACGAAGGCAGCGGGATCTGTTTCCATCGCAGAACCGTTTCTCCCGACTCGATGGTCGCGCTCGTCTCGGCGTGCAAGGCAGCCGTGTTGTCGATCCAAAGCGGCATGGGCCCCCGAAACTGGATTTGCCAGAGACGCCGGGAGGGCGCGAGAGCGGTGCGCCACGCCCCTTCGGCGAAATCGACGATGCCGTCCGTACCGAACCCGTCTCCGGGTCCCAGCAGCCGCAGTCCAAGATTGCCGGATACGATTTCCACGCCGGTAGGATCGAGTCCGTCGCGGAAGAGCTGAATGACTTGTCGATGAGCAAGTTCCCGGTCGTACGATCGAAGGAGATCGGCCCGGAACGCCCCGTTCGCCTCGACGACATTCGTGTATCGCTTCGAGCTCAATAGGTATAAGGACTTGGGCATGTTCTGCGCCTTCGGGAAGAAATCGCCTCGGAGCGCCTCGCCGGTCAATCGTCCATCGACGAAGAGACGAATTGTCGAGGCTCCCCACGTCACGGCCACGTGATGCCATTCCCCCGCCGACCACGACAAAATGGAGGTCTCGATCAGAGGCGAAAGCACCGACACTTGAGCCCACGTCAGAGAAGTACCCGCCGTCCCGTTGCTGGCGAAGAACTGGAGTGTTCCCTTTCCGTTGCACATCAGCCGAAAGGACCAGCCCTTGCCGTCGTTGTCCGAGTCGATGAATCGGAAATAGCCTCCGCTCCCTCCATAGAAGGTCTCGGAGGCGAGCCAAACGGAAACGGCGCCTTCCTCCAAAGAGAGGACCTCCTTTGCCGGCATGGAGATGAACCCCGATGTCGGGCGAACGCCGGTCTTCCGTCGGCCCGCGGGCCATGAGACGCTCCCGTCGATGGCCCCCCCCTTCTGCCCCAGCTCGGCTGGATCGTCGAAATCGAGCGAAAAGCGAGGGGTTGGAAGCCATGCGTTTTCGATGGAAGGCCAAGCCCGAACTTCCCGGTTCCGGATCGGCTCCGTGGAGTCGCCGCTTCCGCCCCCACATGCAGCGAGCGCCATGAGGATCGCCGTCCCTAGACATCTCATCCTTGCACCCCCAGTAGAATGAGGCGAGGAGGAGGCAAGTCCTATGCCAGCGGAATCGGACAAATCCGGGCCTGAAATGGCTCCACTGCGGATCCGGGGTTAGCGGACGAGAGTCCAGACCCGGATGAGGCGGTCGCTCCCGACGGAGGCGAGGGCCTTGCCATCCGGTCGCCCTGCCAGGGCGGAAACGAAAGTCCCACCGGGCGCGAGTGCATTCGATTCCGGGGACTTCCGCGCATCCCGGAGCCGGAGGGTTCCGCCCGTCTCGACCCACGCGATGACCGGCTCGCGGCCGACGTAGGTCAGCGGACAGTAGGCCAGATCGAGTTTGCCTCCGAGCCGGCGAGAGAGCTTGTTGGACTTCGTATCCCAGAGCTCCACCGAAGTCCCTCTTCCCCCGCAGGCGATCGTAGATCCGTCTGCGGAGTAGGACAGGTACACGCAGTACCCCTTGGATTCGAGCGAGGCCAGTTCACGTAGAGGATCGGCAGTCCAGATGCGAAGCCGACGGTCGCGGAATGGCCCGAAAGGCTCGAGGCAGGTTCTCTCTCTTGCATCAAGAGGAGGAAGAGGAGAATCACCGAACTCTATTCGGGCAGAGCCTTCGGGAGTTCGGGGGAATCCGTTACGCCATCGGCGGAATCTGATTCGGCTTCTGCACGACGGCGGGCGCAGAGAGGGAGCCGTTGGGCGGAGGAGGTTGAGACCGGAGCGCCGCGATCCTTCGATTGAGCGTCTCGATTTCGCAGCAGAGGTGGTAGATCCGACCGTTCAGGTCGTCGGCTTGGTCTTGGAGCTCCAGATAGGAGTGGATGAGGCGTTCCTTCGAGGCCTCGAGCTCCTTGACCAACCTCTCTTGCGTTTCGTCCATCACGGAAATCCTATCACAGGATGGAAGGCCGATCAAACCCGAACGGCCGCCGCGGCGTGCTTTCGGTATTCCACCATCGCCGAGCGCACCGCCTCCTCTACCGGACGAAGGCGGATTCCCTCCCTCTCGATCTTCACGGTGCTGAGAACGCAGTTGCTGCGCCCGGTCTTGACGCGACCTCCCAGATTCTCCATCGAAATCGTCTCGAAGACGAGCGAGGGATCCACGATCTCCCGATAGAGTTCGAGGATCCGCGGATGGACGATGGCGCCTGGATTCGTCAGGTTGTAGATTCCCGTCCGCCGGCGACGCACCAGTTCGATCGCGGCCGGCAGAAAATCGTCGAGCACGCTGACGGAGTTGGGAATGCTGATGACCTTCCCGTAGCCGGCGAGTTTCGTGATAAGGTTTCGAGGCCCCGGCATGCCGTCGATGGGCATCCGGAGTCGCAGGAGGAGAACCGGGAGCTCTCGGAGCGCCTGCTCGCTCCAGAGTTTCGTCCGGCTGTAGTAGCTGCCGAAGAAGTTCGGCGGATCGTCTTCGCCGTACCCCGCGCCGCCGTTGTCCCCGTCGTAGACGCAACCGCTCCCGACGTGCGCGAAGAAGACTCCGCGGTCCAAGCACTCGCGCGCCAGCACCGGGGGGCCGATCGTGTTCGACGCGAGGGTCTCGAGCTTGTGCTCCTCGCACCAATCGATGTTGGGACGGCCCGTCTTTCCGGCGCAGTTGAGCACGGCCGAGGGCGCATGATCGGCCAAAATACGGCGGACCGCCTGTCGGTCGGTAATGTCGGTGGCCGTGACCGCGGAACCGGGAAGGCGTGCCGCGAACTTGTTCCCGATCCAGCCGTTGCCGAAGATGAGGACGCGGGCGAGCATGGAGGTCAAGATCACAGATCGAGGATCAAAGATCAAACGAAAACGCGGGTGAGTTCGATTTGATGCTCCTGACCCGACGGGGTAGCATCAGGCCGATGATGACCACCTATACCGTCGTCCTGGACCGCGAGAATGACGGCCGCACCATCGCGAGCGTACCCGGCCTTCCCGGGTGTCATGCCTACGGCCGATCTGCGGCGGAAGCGGTTTGGTAGGGTTCGCTCGGCCGTGAGATTCTATCTGCATCAGCTCCATCGAGAGGGAAAACGACCACCCCGGCAACTCAAGCCCATTACCGTGCGTATCCACATCGCGGTGTAGTCTTGGCGGCCCTTCCGTCCATCAGCGCAAGACATCTCCTCCGGGGACTCCTGAAGTGCGGATTTCAGATCGTACGTTTTCTTAGGCATCAGGACGGGAGGACCATTCTCTTCGCTTTTCACGATCGCGAAACGATCGGGCCGAAGATGCTCTCACGGGTCTTGAAGGATGCAGGAATCACCGCGGAAGAAATCTCATCGCATCTGTAGGAGTTCCCTTACGCCCCGTCGCAGTCCTCTTCCTTGACCTGCTCGCCGTCGAAGGTCAGCAGCTTGGGCTGGTCGTCGAGGACCGTCCGGAGACTGACCGGCCTTCTCCAGATCTTATAGAGGTTCCGGAGGGTGTCCCGAGCCTCTTCGAGTTCGAGGTCCATGCTCTCGTGACGGTGCTTCAGGAGCAGCTCCGCGCGGTTCCGAAAATTGCCGTCCTCGACCACGATGATCGGATGTCCCATGTTCGTCAGCCGGAAGAGGAGGCTCTTCTTCACGGCCTCGAAGTCCGTGTCGCTGATCTCGTACTGCCCGCTCTGCGGATTCAGTTTGAATACGAAAAGCTGGTGCTCCTCG
>Ga0137796_10001794_pt1 | contig 11914 bp, 12 predicted proteins | sample OV2TP3_FD_97704 | JGI IMG/M metagenome (GOLD analysis project Ga0137796, IMG submission 97704)
TACATTCAAATGTACTAGTAACTCGGAGAGGTAAAAATACAGGATATAAAGCTGGAAATTTAAATTATATGTTAAAATTCACAGACAGCGAGATAATTGTAGTTTTTGATTCTGATTTTTTGCCTGGGCCAGATTTCTTAAAAAGAATTGTAACCCCTTTTATCTATGATAAAGATCTTGCAGGAGTACAAGCACAATGGAGACCTTATAACACATCACAAAACCTCACTACCGTACTAGGAACGACCATTATAAATGTATTCCATCATGTGATATTACCGTTTGTGAAAAAAATAAGTGGAACTGTTAATTTCTGCGGTTCTGCTGAAGCAGTAAGGCGGGATTTACTTCTGAAGCTTGGCAGTTGGAAAGAAGGGGCTTTTACTGAGGACGTTGAATATACAATGAGGGTGTTTAAAGCGAAGAAACAGGTACTTTATTTAGACTACTTGAAATGTGACTGTGAAGTTCCTTATACTGTAAGAGATTTATGTAAGCAGCAGATGCGCTGGGCTTATGGGAATATTACTGCTTTTAAAGAGCATAGCTGGAGCATCTTTAAGGATAGAGAAGTTAATTTAGGCGTTAAAATGACTATAATTACTTTTGCATGCGCTTATGTGATGACTATGCTCATTTTATTGCTTACTATAACTGGATTTTTAAGCTTTATTACCCATCCTCCAGGCCCTATCAACTTTGTTGACTTTTTCACAGATCTAATAAAAAACATTATATTGAGTAGCGGTTTAATTGTTGCAAGCACTATAGCAATTATAATCTCTAAGATTAATAAATTAAATATCTTTAAGATGTTGTTAATTTCGTTTACTTCAGGCTTAATAGTAACGTATTCTGTTAATCTAGGGATTATAAAAGCCCTGCTAAACAGGCCCATGGAATGGTTTTTGCTTCAAAAAAGTGGCAATAATTTATAAAAGTGGTGAAGCATGGAAGTTGCCCAGACAAGCACAACCACCCAACCAAAGAATAAGATCATTGCAATAGCCTCCTTTGTATTTGGTTTATTCTTCTGGATCCCCCTATTAAACTGGATATTTGGACCTATTGCCTTAGTGCTTGGAATATACGCGTTAATACAGATAAGAAAGAATCCTGAATTTTATAGTGGGAATTATTTTGCCATTATTGGAAGTTTTTTAGGTGGATTAATCATACTTTTGAATATATTGGGATTATTTTCTCAATAGCCTAATAAATTTAAACATCTAAATTCCGCCAGTCCATCGAAAATCAAAGTCCTAAAAATCACGTAGTGATTTTGGGAAGCGAGAAAATGCAAAGCATTTTCAGCTCCAGAAAACAACAGTTTTCGTAGGACTTGAAATCTTTAGATTTCAAGTATTTTCGAGTGTGCTCGGAAATCGCCTTGCGATTTGCAAACATTTGACTGGTGGTTTTTGACACTTAGAAAAGGTAGTGAACTTTATGAAGCATGAAGAAAAGGCTAGGGGCCTATTCAGGAGTCTCAAGGCTCAGGTAGATGATGCCGCTGTTGCATTATCAAATACGATTGTGAGCCATGTTAAATTTACAAATAATATGATTAGTATAATTAAGGATTGGGAAACGACCTTGTTATACGTGTTCATTGCTTTAAATAAAAGTGTTGTGATAAGCACTATTAATGATATGACAATAGATCAATGGGTTCTAGCAAAAAGGTTTGTAACACTTGCAAAAGTTACTGCGCCTAATAAAGAGTATTATGGTATTGCAAGTGGTCCTTTTAAGTATAAAAGAATAAAGGAATCTTATGATAAAAAGGTATTAGCGTTGAGTACGAAATTAGCTGATATAACTGAGAGGGGGATTCAAGCTGCGTTAAGTGCTGGCGCTAAGAGGGTAGCTGGTGTTCTTGAAGTAACTAATACAGAAAGCATTTTGCTAACTTCTGGTAATGTTGATACAACTGAAAAAGGTACTGAACTTTATTTTTCCATAAGAGCTTTTGCTGATAAAGATGCTTCTGGTCATGATATTGCCGTGTCAAGGGTTATGAATAAGTTCAATATTGAAGAGACTGCTAAAAAATCAGCCAGAACTGCTATGATGGCAAAACATCCAATAAATGGGGATATTGGAAAATTTGATGTAGTCTTTGCCCCTTTGCCGTTTGCAAACATACTTGAGAAGGTTGGTAGTGCTGCTTCTATCTTTAATGTAGAGGCTGGTTTGTCTTTCTTTACTAATGCACTTAATAAAAGAGTTGCTGCTCCTTTGGTGTCTATATATGATGATGGTTTGTTGGAGAATGGCCTGCATTCTTCAAAGTGCGATGCCGAAGGTGTACCAAGTAAGAGAACCGCAATTATAGAGCATGGTGTGTTAAATAGTTATCTGCATAATACCTCAACTGCTAAGAGATATGGTACAGAAAGTACAGCAAATGCTGGAATTATTGCACCAGAACCAAGGAATATTGTCTTCCAGCAAGGAAAAGATACACCTCAAAAACTGATAGAGCAAGTAAATAATGGAATTTATGTAACTAATGTTTGGTATACAAGAGCACAAAACTTGCTAACTGGCGATTTTTCTACTATTCCTAGGGATGGTATCTTTTACATTAAGCGTGGAAAGGTACAACATGCGATTAAGAACATTAGAATTAGCGATAACATGCTACACATTTTAAGGAATCTATATGCAATTGCAAATAACAAGCAACAAATACGTGGCTGGGAAGTTGAAACTCCTGTAACTACGCCTAGTGTTTTAGTGAAAGATTTAAATATAACTAGACCCTTAGAGATGTAAGATGGAAAATTCTGATTTTAAGGGGAAGGACAAGGAATTGTTGGATAATGTTGTATATAATTATGCAATGCATATTCCTCAGCTAGAAGAAGAGAATAGGTTGCTGAAAGAGACCGTTGAAAATCTTAAATTTGAATTAGACCGATTTAAGAAAACGCCTTTAATAGTCTGCGAGATTCAGGATATAATAGATAAAAATGCTGTAGTACGATTGCAAAATGGGAATGAGTTTTTAGTAGAGGTCTCCAATGATTGTAAGCTTCTTAATGTAGGAGATACTGTACTTGCAGAACAGAAAAACTTGACAATTGTCAAAAAAATAAATTGTACTAAGAAGTTTAACGTAGAAAAATTTGTCATTATCGATAATCCAAAAGTTGCTTGGGAGGAAATTGGGGGGTTAAGCAGACAAATTGAGGAAATTAAAGAAGTAATTGAACTTCCTTTAAAGTCTCCAGAATTGTTTAAGAAAATAGGTATACAACCTCCGAAAGGTATCTTACTTTATGGCCCTCCTGGAACTGGAAAAACTTTGTTGGCTAAAGGTGTGGCATCTTCTACAAACTCAACTTTTATAGAAATAGTTGGCTCTGAATTAGTTCAAAAGTTTATAGGAGAAGGAGCAAAATTGGTTAAAGAAGTTTTCCTACTTGCTAAAGAAAAGGCACCTTCAATAATATTTATTGATGAGTTGGATGCGCTAGCAGCTACTAGAATAGATATTGGTACTTCTGGAGAAAGAGAGGTACAGAGAACATTTATGCAATTGCTGGCAGAAATTGACGGGTTTAAGCCATTGGGAAATGTTAAAATAGTTGGTTGTACTAATAGAAGAGATATACTTGACCCGGCAATAACTAGGCCTGGGCGTTTAGATAGATTAATAAGAATAGATCTACCGGATAAAGAAGGTAGGAAACAAATTTTAAAGATACATTCTGCAAATATGAATTATGAAAAAATTATTGACTTTGATGCAATGATAAACCAGATGGAAAATTTTTCTGGTGCTGAGATAAAGGCTGTGTGCACAGAAGCTGGATATTTTGCTATAAGAGAGTCCAGATCAAATATCTATGCTGAAGATTTCAGAAAGGCTATTGAAAAAGTAAAGAGGGAAGAAGAACTAGAGGGTAAAGACTATTTGAATATGTTTGGATAGGCATCAAGTAGCCTCTTTTGATATATAGATTTGAACTTTTTCTCTAATTTTTGGATGATGTATAATTGAACTTGGAAATTCGGTGTCAAAAATTTCATGAGAAAGCAATTGTTTTGTAAGTTCTTTTTTACTTTCGCCAGTTATCATAACAATAATGTTTTTAGCTTTTAGGACTTGTTGGTGACCTAAGGACATACCATACTTCCTAAATTCTGCGCCTTGGTAAGCTCCACTTGCTTTTGTGTGTGCCTCAATAAATTCTGGAATTAGTCTTGCTATATGAAATCCAGTATCTAATGGTGTTCCTGGCATTACTTGTGCATAATGTCCTCTGGCGCCAATTGCTAAAATGAGCAAATCTATTCCATTATGCTCTTGTATCATTCTATCAAAAGCCTCTAAGTCTCCTAAATCTGGTTTGAGAATAGTCCTATCAATATCGTTAAAATATCTTTGTAAAGGATTTAGTAATTTTTCTCTTGCAAACCTTTCATAACTAGCTGTATCATTTTGGCTTACATATGAAAATTTGTTATTTTTATCTAACTGCTCATCCATTAAAATAAATCTCAATTTATCCCAATTTTCGAATGAGGCTGCATTGTCAATAATCCATTGGTATAGAGGAAGAGGGGTGCTTGATAGTGGTGCTGAAACTAAAAATAGTCCTTTTCTAGTGTATTCTTTTTGATACCCCCTCCATCTCTCACCTACAAATGCTGCTAATGTGTTTGAATTTTCAAATAACTTATACATTTTGAATTTTATGTATTTGTCTTTTTTCTGAATAATTACCCTGGTTTTGCATGCACTCAGTAGTTACTTCCGTCTTTCATAGCTTTTGCTCAATGGGTGTTCACTCAGTCATCATGCATATTGCACCAAAAGAGACATGCTCTAACACAGTTTAAAAAGTTTGTGCAATCTATGGCTCTGTAGAAAATGTTAGTTTCGCCATCAATTCCAACGAAGTTGGTGCCGAACTTTGTTCAAGCATTGCGAGCATTAATCTATCAACACCTTGCATTGACAAGGGGGAAGTCCCTTACGGGGAATCATGGAAATCAAGGATTTCCAGGATGGCAAAACCGAGCAAAGCGAGATTTAGGACAGAGCCGCAATCTATTTCAATAAGAAGTCGATGCAAACCCTATAAACTCTTGGGGAATATTGGCCGCATTTGACCATATCTATGATTTCACAGCCTCTTCCTAATAGCTTAATAGTATCTTTAATATTTAAAGCTGAATGCTTGACATTTTCTATGGTTGAAAATGTGTAATAGTGAAGATAGCAAGGATTTTTAGCTACTGTCAAAGCTTCTTTAATAAAGCTCTTTGAATCTTTTGGGAGTGGCATGATTATTCTATCAAATTTTTGACCAAGGTTATTAATAACCTTTTTGACATCTCCCTTTATTAAGGTCACTCTTTTTTCCAGTTTGTTTAATTTTATATTTTTGACTGCATATTTATGCGCTATAGGGTTTTTTTCAATTCCATAAATAAGCTTTGCCTGTGAATTCTTTGCTATTACTAATGGGTATGGGGCACAACCTGAAAATAGGACTAGAATTATTTCCTCTGGCTTAGCTAGTTTAGCTATCCTTAGTCTCTCGGTGGCTAGCCTTGGCGAGAAATAAATCTTTGCTATGTCCAATGAAATTCTTGTTGAATTTTCTTTATATAGAGTTTCTGTATTTTTATTACCGATTATAACTTTTATCTTTTGTGTTCTGTACACTCCAGAGTGTGTACCAATTTTTTTCGCAACTGTCGTAATATTTTTATGTTGCTTGACTATTGATTGTGCAATAACTTTCCCTTTTTTTCTAAGTTCTGATGGTACCTCAATAATGGCTATATTCCCTATAATATCATAACTAGCTCTTACCAGGTCAATTTCTTCTTTACTTAGTACTGACTTAAGTGTATCTTTTAAGTTTTGTCTAGTCAAAAAAATCACCTAGGTATTTCTGTTTCTTTTTAGAATACTCTAAAAAAGGATCAAGTAAATTATTAACCCTTTCCTCAGAAAAATTATGTTTCTCAGTTAGCATTTTGAGGATTTTATCCTTATTTGGGTAAGCTTGTTTTGTTGTATATTTCTTGGTTAGGTCTATATTTAAAAATAAATTAAATACGTCTTCCCAAGGATAGTTGAAATGCTCACTCCATTTAGTTTCTAAAAAGATTGAATTATAACTCTTACCGTATTTCTTAACTAGGTTTAAAGCTTTTTTAGGCCCTATTTGTGGTATGCCGCTGTAATTATAATCTGTACCGACAAGCATAGATAATATTATCAGTTGCTCGTATGTAATCCCCATATGAGATAAAATTTTTTTTAAGTCAAATAGTTGAGGACTAATATTTACATACCTTGCTTTTGACGTTTTACGTACCCCTGAAAAGGTTAAGTTTCTTATAGTCCTTGGAGAGCCAAATAATAAAGAATCTGTATCTTGAGATCCTACTGCATAAGCGTCATTATTTTTTACTAAAAATGCTGCCTGAGCCTCTGCTTCTGAAGGTGCTTGTATAATTGGTATGCCTAGGGCCCGCAATAATTCTTTTGATTCTTCTACCATCTCTTCTGTTAGTTTTGAAGTCATTGATGCATATTTTCTCATTTCATCTATATTATGGGATTCAACTGCAACTTTATACGCAGCTTCGGCTTTAATTTTAGTGTCTTGCCTCTTTTGCCGCGTGATTAGTTTTAGTTGTGGGGGCTTGCCATCAAAGATGTATACTAAACTAACGCCGAGCTGCATTAGCTTTAAGCTTCTGGTAAAAATACCCATTAGATGTGAGGTTACTCTTCCTTCTGAATCTGCTAATAATGCTCCATCTGGTTGTCTTATTACTGAAAGAAATTGATATATCCAATTAGAGGCGTCAACTGCAATTATTTTGCCTTTGATAGTTTTAAGACTTATTTCGCTTTTTACGAGAATTTCTGTAAGATTAACCCCCATAAGAACTATGCCTCTATTTTTTTATAATAGATAGTTTTAAATTTCTCTAACATTTGATTTGCCTTTTTGCTTATATCCCCACTTGATAAAATTATAACCTGCAAATTTTTCAATTGACCCTTGGCAAGAGCCTCTCCTATGTCTTTCTCTGTAATTGTTTTTTTATTTTTAGCTATATAAAAGAAAGTTATGGTGCCTATGGCCGTGTTTATATCAAGGGTACCCTCATACTCTGATTTTTTCGTCTTGCCAAACTCTTTAATATTAAACTTGGAACTCTTAAAGAAGGCTTCTAGTTTTATACTAAAGTTATCCTTTTCCTCTTCTTCTCTTAAAAGGGTTTCATGTTCTGCTTTTTGTGTCTTTTCTTTTTTAAATTTAATTTTTGTATCTTTTACGTCTTGCCCAAACTTTACATGATTGGGAAATTTTTCTTTGGTGGGAGAATCCTCTTTAGATGTATCTTGAAAAGAAGTTAATACTTGTTTTTGCTCTAGTATTTCTGTTTGGTTTTCTGAATGTAAGGCACCTTTGATATAAGTCTCAGCCTCTTTATTATCTAGGCTATACCATTTCCAGAATATTTCTTTGTGATCATTGAAAGATACCTCTAGTGGAATGGCAAAGTCTTTAATGGCTCTCAAAGCCACTCTATTTAGAGGTGGCTCTTCTTTGTCCTTTAATAACCTCTTATTTTTAATTAAAGAGTAAGCTGCCTTCTCTTTTTCGTTTAGCTTGTCTGAAAAATTCTCAAGCAAAGTTTCTTGTCCTGGAACATAGTACAATGGACTTCCGCCAATTTTTAAATGTGAGACCTTGAGTTCTCTACGAGCTACAAGTTCAGAGAGCATTGCAGATGCAAAAAGTATGTTTGTGCCAATTTCTTTCGAGATTTGTGATGGTATAACTGGCCCCTTATCTCTTATTATTTTTAATATCTTCTCTCTGCTCATGGCCTCATCCACCGAATCTCATAATATGTAACGTCTCCTTCGTCATCTACAATCCCCACTAATAAACGCTTCTTTGTGGAATGTGCTACCCGGTTTTTAGCTGCAAATTCGTACCATGTAAGGTGCTCACTCTCGTGAACTGGATATATTATCCATCTTGCGTGATCTTCACCCGGCTTGACTCCCCTATCATATACTCTAAAGTCTGCCCCAAATTTTAGTGCTGTCTTAACAATATAACCTCTATTACGCATGTCTTTATAAACGCTATACTTCACCCAAAAATTTTTATCTATCTTTTCAGCTTTCTTTGCAAATTTTTCATTTGTTATCAGATTATTTTTATTATCAAATACCGCCAATCTTTTTTTTCCCAATAAATAAAAAGCTTCTATTAGTGAAAGTTGTATTCTTCCATCATCTAAAAGGATGCCATACCTACTTTGTTCATAAAGATCTTTTACATCACTTGAAGACTCAGTAACAACTTTCTCTCTTGAAATGATAGCTTTAATCTGCTTTTTTTCTTTATTATCATCCCCTATTTCTTCTTTCTTTTTAGTCATAAGATTGATGTAATCTTTAATTATATTAAAAAGGTTTGCACAATATACTTATTTTCTATATGGTAAATAAAATGAAAATATTAATTTTGTATAAAGCTATAAATAGTATCTAATTTTATAGGGGTGATATGTTTATTTTAAAATTTTTGGGAACCTCTTGTATGAAACCGACAAAGGATAGAAATCAGTTCTCTCTCTTTATTACTTATAAAGATAAAGGAATTTTGGTAGATTGTGGAGAGGGTACACAAAGGCAACTTAAAATTGCTGGAATAAGTTTAACTAAAATAAGTAAAATACTTATAACACACTGGCATGGAGACCATGTACTTGGAATTCCTGGTTTGTTGCAGACTATGAGTGCAAGTGATTATAATGGCAAACTTGAGATTTATGGCCCTATAGGAACAAAGAAAAAGCTGAGCTATGTATTTAAAGCGTTTGAATTTGATAATAAAATTCATATTAAAATATATGAAGTAGGGGAAGGTGTTAATTATGAAGATGGTTCTTTAATTATTGAGGCTTATCCAATGAGGCATAGTGTTAACTGTGTAGCTTATTCCTTAAAAGAAAAGGATAAATGGAAAATAGACCCCATTAAAGTAAATTCTTTGAGCATACCAGGATATTTGGTTGGAAAGCTACAGGAAGGAAAAGTTGTAACGCACAGAAGTAAAGAAATTTTGCCAGAGAATGTAGGGTCTCTTAAAAAGGGACAGAAGATTGGAATAATTTTAGACACTCTTGCTAATGAGAACTGCTATAATGTTGCTAAAGACTGTGACATTTTAGTTTGTGAGGCTGTTTATTCTTCTGAGCTAGATGACAAAGCTAAGAGGTATATGCATCTGACTGCAAAAGATGCCGCATTAATTGCCAACAAAAGTAATTCAAAGAAATTAGTTTTGGCTCACTTTAGTACAAGATACAAAAATACCCATGATATAGAGAAAGAAGCTAGAGATTATTTTGATAATGTATTATCTGCTGAGGATTTCATGGAAATAAGAAGTTAAACTCATAGATTTAATGAAACTAAAAAAAGAGGTAGTTAATCGTGGCAAATAAAAATAAAGGTAGTAATGCTGAAAGGGAACTTGTTCATCTATTCTGGAGCGTGGGAATGGCGTGTATAAGAAGTGCCGGAAGCGGTTCAATGAAGTATCCTGGCCCTGATTTAGTTGTAGGTAATAAAATTAGGAAATTAGCAATAGAATGTAAATCTACAAGAAATAAAAAGAAATACCTTAATAAATACGATGTTGACCAGCTTAGAGAGTTTTGTGACGTTTTTGGTGCTGAGCCTTGGTTTGCTATTAAATTCTCAAGAACTGACTGGCTGTTTTTAACACCTGAGGATATAGAGAGAACTGAGAAAGGGTACGTTATTGATAACAAGGTTGCTGAAAGAAGAGGGTTATTATTGGATGAATTGATAAAGTAATCACTCCCATAATTATTGTGGTTTATTTTTATAAGTCTCTGACCAACCTAAGGCTAGTCCTAAAAAAGAAGATGGAGTTATTTCTATTTTTTTTGTTGTTTTAGTGGTGAATTCGTTGATGGTCAATGCTTTTTATAGCATTTACAATTTTTATTTTAATGTTGTTATATCTGCTTTTAGAACTTGTATGTGTAGTTTACTAAAAAATTTCTAAATTTTCTTTTCCTGTTTATCAACAAAACCTTTTTTATTAGATGCAAGGTATTTTTTCCTATTACTTGTAAATCTGCTAAAATAAGGGGGCTATTACTTGAAAAGTTAATGGAAAGTTTATCGTCTTGACTTTTTAGGCTTTCTTGCTAAAGATCTTTCAATTTTAAGTTCCTCCTTTAAAACCTTGTTTGCTATATTCTCAAGGTGCTCTTCTACCCTTGCCACTCGCCTTTCCATTAAAACTAATATTCTTAAAGAATAAACAATTGCTGCTAAAGTTCCTATTATGACAGAAAGTGTAACCCCTTGTAAATCTAAGGCCATCTTATCCCTCCTTTTTATTAATACTTAAATATAATATGGAATATGTGTTTTAGTATATAAAAGTTTTGGATATGGATGTGGTTTATTGTTTTATATAACTACTTTAAGAGTCTTTGGCTCAGTATAAATCCTAAAGGTAGTGCCAATATGCGAGGCTCTTAAATTATAGATGCAAACTGACAAAGTGGATGCTCCCTACGGGAAATCGTGGAAATCCTTGATTTCCATGATGCCAAAAATGTTCCATTTTTTAGCATTTCAACCTTCTCATTATGCATATAAGCCGAGCCTGGCACTACCCGAGCGAATGCGAGAGGATTTCTACTGAGCCGAGTATTTATTTTTTCTTTACGTTTGTATTTAGAGTTATACATAATGTCAAACCCCCTGTTGAAAACGTCCAAAATGTTTTCTAGCGTGCTCGGGGGGGAATTTTTGCATTTTTAATATAATTTAAAACTTTCCAACCGATAGTATATACTGCGGAATTCCTAAGTTTAAAAGAATTTACTTTAAAGCCTTTTGGTTTTCCCACTCTTTATTGAACATGGCTTCAATTGCAGATGTAAAAAAAGGGGTGTTTACCCAAATCGCTGTATCATAGTTGGAATGAACTTGTTTGTCATCCAATAACATGAAAGTTATTTCCTTGCCGTCGATTATCACGTATCTAGCGGGATTGGGTTTGTTCCGTATTTCTGCTATGGCAGACAATTCTTTAATAGCTTCTTGGCTTTCTTTGTTTATGGTTGTGAAAATTTTAATTTTTACACCCATCCGATTTGCCTTAGACAAAGATTTCTGTAAATATGGAACTTTTCTAACTAAGCCTTGGGCAGATGTAGATATTATTATTGAACTCTTAGCATTTTTAATTCTGGACTCTATGTGGGAGTATAAATTCTCTCTACCCTTAATGGAGCCAGATAAATCCTGTGGTTGAATAAGAACTACACCTTGTGAATGTAATATTTTAAGATCTTCCAAGACCGTGCTCTGTTTTATACTTTCAATTATTGTCAATTTTTCTTCTGTCATCCGCTTTATTCTTTTCTTAACCCTTTCAAGGACCTCTTCTGGATGCACCGCTATATATTTTATAGGCTTTCCTACCTTTGTCATGACAAAACCTTTTTTTTCTAGGCTTTCGAGAACGTCATAACTTCTAGATCTTGGAACATTGGCCATATCAGATAACTCTCCTGCCGTACTCACTCCTCTTGAGAGTAGCGCGGTCCACAACCTGCTTTCATAAGAGTTTAATCCAAAATCCCTTAGTCTGTTTAAAAGTTCTTTTTGTACTATCATTTTGATATATATACGAGATTCGTGCCTTATATATAAATCTTTCTACTTTGTTGTTACTTTATAATAACGACTATACACCTTTGGCGAGTACGTTGCTGTGTTGCATAACTAAAAATAGCACCTTCTTCCAGAATCTATCTTGGTGATTAACATGGATAGAGACTGGAAGAAAGTAAACAA
>Ga0137796_10001795_pt1 | contig 11913 bp, 8 predicted proteins | sample OV2TP3_FD_97704 | JGI IMG/M metagenome (GOLD analysis project Ga0137796, IMG submission 97704)
TCCCGACAGCTGTTCGTTGACTCCCGCATGAAGGACGACCACGATGATGAACGAACCGTAATTCGCGGCCGAATCGGCCAGGGCAAGGACTTCGCGAGCCAAGGCCAGGTGGTTGGTCTGGGCCGCGGTGGATGCGTCGTCATAATTGGATTGGTTTTTGGAAACCGTCTGAGTTGCGGAATCGAAAACCGTGTAGGAGAACCTCATCCGATTGTAGGAAATCGCCCGGTAATACGTGTCGACCCGGCTCATCATCACCCGGACCGAATCTCCAACCTGCGTGTCGATTCCTGAAAATGCCTTGTCCGGAAATTCCGCCAGCAGGACCGCCACGCGGACGGTCGTGTTGGCGTTATTCACGGTCTGGCTGGGTCCAAAGAATGAGACGGCCGAATCGGATACGGCCGGCGGCGCCAATCTGGCCGATACCGCTGACCAGATCTGACCCACGCCACTGGGACAGCTCAAGCCGCATGTGTCCCCTTTCGCCATTCGATCGGCCAGAACCGAATGATGCAGCGGCGCGGCGAGGGCCTGTGGCTGGTAAATGGCGAAAAATCCGGCGAGACAGAATAAAATCCTCATTTCTGTCGCTCCGCGTGATCCACGATCAGTATCGGCGTCCCGCCGCCCAGACCGCCGCCCTCGATCCGGCCGTAGATTCTGACTGGGACGCCCATATAGGATGCCATCGTCTCCGGCGGCCATGTGCCCCCCTGCCGCCGGATCTCGTCCACCGCGTCCGGATGATAGGGCGCCACTTCCAACGCCAGCCACGGCCGAACGGCGACTTCTCCGCTGGCGTCTTTCAAAAAAAACTGCGGATTGGAAAAATAGTTTCCGGACCGATTCTCCACTATTCCCTCCACCGCGATCGCCGGACAATGACACGTCAGGGCCCTGGCGATCGGCTCGATCTTGATGGTCGATTTGCAACCACACAGCACCGCCATAGCGACAAGAGCAGCAGCCGCCCGGGACCGGATCATTGCGGCTGCTGGAGTCCCAGCGATTCCAGATTGCCGCGAGCCAGCGCATGGCCCGGATCCAGATCCAGCACCTTCCGCCACTCCAGGCCGGCCTGAGCGGGGTCGTTCAAATAGTAGTACGTATACCCCAGATACAAATGGCTGTCGATATCCCCGGGGCTGAGCTGAATCGCCCGCCCGTAGGATCTCTTCGCCTCATAATAGCGACGCCTCATGAAATAACTCGTCGCCAGATTGTAATGCAGCGCCGGATCATTGTCCTTCAGATAAATGGCCGCCTCATAATACGAAATCGCCCTGAGATAATCCCCCTTGCCAAATGACTCGTCCGCCATCGCGATTTTGGCCGCCAGATCCTCTTCCTTCGATTTCGGCCGGGCCGACGGTGACGCCTCCTGGATCGTCCGAACCAGCCGCTCCTGGTCCTCCTTGGTCGGCGACCAGAAATCGGATTCGTCGGCCGAATCCCCGCCGGACACTCTCGGCCCAACGGACCCGATCGCCGGGCGGCCGCCCAACATCGAGTTCATGCCAAGCCGAAACTGAAAGGCCGGACTGCCGGAAAAAATTCCAAGACCCAGACCCGTCAACAGATGAAACCGGTCGGTCACCGCGAATCGCGAGCCGATGACCATACTCAACATGTCGTTTGAGGAAAACCCCGATCCGGCCGCAAAGGGGGACGTCGCGCCTGATAGCTCAACACTCCAGTTCAGCCGGCTGGTCCAGGGATGAACATATCCGATGCCGAAAAGAATTTGATTTTTGTAGTTCTCCGCGCCGGAACTTACCCCGTTGTCGTTCAGATCGGCCCCGCCGGATTTGGCGATGAGGCCGGCGTTGAACAGGATATCTCCGCCGCCCAGCCGAGCGGCGGAGATCCAACGGACTCCCAGCTCCAGCCCGTCGCTGCCGCCCATGAGCGTGTTGTTGCCGGCAAAAGAGAGGTCCACGGCCCAGGCGATGCGGCGGCGGAATTTCCATTTTCCCGACAGCCGCATATTCTGCAAACCGCCGGCGTCCAAAAATGTCCCGGTCACATTCCCGGTCGTGATCTTCTGCCCCTTGTCCAGTTCCACCGCGGCCAACCAGCCGATTTCGGACCTTGGGGACAGTCCATATCGAACTTCGACTGGGATCTTGACATAATCCACTTCGATCGGATTCTTGGAACTCGCTGATAGAAACGGCCCCTCGATCGGCTCCGCGCCCGATCCGAAGTCCACGCCCATCCGCATGTCCCACATACCCGGGTCGAGCATCAGCGGATTTTCCAGGTAAACCCCATCCATGGGGTTGGCATAACCGGCCGTCGACCCGGCCAGCACCGCTAGACCGATCAACAGAGAATGACAGACACGTCCAGCTGAAAGCAGATTCCGGCTGTCCATTCAGCTTATATATCATGATCGATGGGATGATTGAAGATGTCAGACGGACGTCCGGTGGTGGGTGGGAACGCGGAAAAAAAAGACTTAACGCAGAGGTCGCAGAGGATGATCGCGGAGGACGCAGAGAAAAACCTCTGTAAGGTTTTAGGGTCATCCAAACCCCTAAAGAATTCTCTGCGGCCCTCTGCGTACAATCTCTGCGTCCTCTGCGTTGAGTATTTTCATTCTTCGCACAGGCCCCTGGTAAACCGAGGGCTTACTCCCCCGGTCAGAACGGCGGTGCAGGCGGAACGTCGGCGGGTGGGGTAACCGTTGCAGGCGTTTCGGTTGTTGTGGTGGTGGTGGTCGTTGTCGTCGTCGTTCCGGACTGCTCGACGACGGTGTTGGCCGTCACCGGGGCGTCGGCGACGGTTGTCGACGTGAGAACCTGCGCTGCCTCGGCGTCCGACGTTCCCGAAGATGTCACATCCACAATCGCCTGCTGAACCTGAATCTCTTGATAGGAAACAATCTCCGCTCCCGATACGACGGCTACTTCCTCACCGGCGCCCACAAGCTGAACAAACTCAAATGTGGACTGGTCAGTCAACGTAAATTCCGTGGGCGCCACAACCGGCGCCGCCACGACCTCCACTGGAGCAACGCCCGGGGCTGGAGCTTCTCCCGGCGCCGCGGCTTCGACCGGCGGCGCCAAGGGAGCGTCGAAGGTCTGGACGAGAGCGTCCATGCTGGCGGTGAGAAATGCGCTGAACTCCGCAGCTGCGGCCGCCGCACTCACAGGCTCGGCCGCCGGCGCTTCCACTCCCGGAGCCGGAATACCCGCGGGCGCTTCTCCCGGAGCGGGCGCGGCCTCGACCGCAGATGGCGGCGGGGCCAGATCGACAAGAGGCGGGGCGGCGGAAAACGCCGCCTCACTGGCTGAAAGAGATCCCTGCTGGACGGCCTCCTGAGTGACCTGAGCCATCACAACGTCGGCAATCGCGGCCGCTGATACTCCCTCGGATACGGCCTGCTGGGCGGCTGATGCCGCCGCGGCGGCAATTTCGCCACCGCCGGAAATCCCACCGGCGGCCGCGCCAGCCGCCGCTTGGGCCATGACCGATGCGTCCGCGGCTGATACTCCCTGCGAAACCGCCTGCTCAACCACCGCGCCGGCCGCCGCGGCCGCGCCAACCGACGCAGCCATGGCCAGATCCCCGCCCGTCGCCGCGGACGCAGCCGCCTTGGCGGCCTCACCCGCAGCCTTGGCGTCTCCGCCGGCCGCAAGAACCTCTTGCGCTGCAGCCGCGGCTGAAGCGCCCGCGGCAACCGCTGACGCCTGCTCCGCGGTGACAAGCCCCACCGCGGCGGCTTTAGCCGCCTCTCCGGCAGCCTTGGCGTCTCCGCCGGCCGCCAGAGTGGCGGATGCCATAACCTCGGCTGACGCCGAGGCCGCGATCTTGTTGGCGCCCGCGGCGCCCACCATCTCTGTAGCTGCAATTTTTGCCGCATCCCCAGCCGCTTTGGCGTCGCCGCCCGCTGATACCGCAGCACCGGCAGCAGCGCCAGCCACTACCGCCGCCGCAGCGTCACCCTTCAAGCCGGCCGATTTGGCGGCCTCCTGCGTGGCTGCCGATGCAACCGCGGCCATCACTTTGGAAGCATTAACAGCGCCAGCCGCACCCGCTCCGCCCGCGCCAGCCGCCACAGCCGCACGCACCGCCTGCTCAACCTTCGCGGCGGCTGCGCCGGTCAGGCCGGCTTCTTTGGCCACCGCTTTGGCGGCCTCGACAGCAACTCTCGTGGCTTCACCTCGCGACATCGACGCCGCGGCAGCCACGGGAGCGCCGGGAGCGCCGGCTGCGGGCTTGGCCGCGGCGCCGGAAGCAATACCGGCGGTCTTCATCGCGTCGGCAATTACTTTGCTCGCGGCGTCCGCCGCCTTCTCAACTTTTTCGACCTTCTTGGCTTCCTCTTTCTTCTCTTCCTTCTTCTTGACCTCTTCCTCCTTCTTCGCCGCCTCGACCTTCTTCACGTCCACCTTCGGCTTTTCCTCTTCAGCGGGCACCAGCCCCATCATCGACGCGACGCCGGGCATCATCTGGCTGGGCGGCGGAGCCGGAGCGGTATATCCCTCTCCGTCCCTGACCTCGACTTTGGTTCCAAGAGCCGGCGTGTGCTCAACGGTCTGGACAGTTCCGCGTACACCCGCGACGGCCGTCGGAGTGGTGACGGTAAAGCGGTTCTTTTTCCCGCTCTCCTTGTCGACTTTCGATGTAATTTTTCCCACCGCCAAGAACATTTCGGTGTAATACTCCTTGTCGCCTTCAATCGTCCGGCCGACGATAAACTGGCTGAGCGGCTCAATGACCGTCTGGCTGTTTTCGTATCTGACACTGACTTTGCCGTCGATCCCGGTGGATATCTGATCGCCCGGCGTGACGGTCATCCCGTTTGCGGCCGGAACAAAATCGGGCGTGCCGCGCTTCTGAATCTCCACGGCGCCGCTGATGTCCGACAACACACCTTTCATGATCTCCGCGGCGTCCGATGTCCGAGAGGCAACAGGCAACAGGCAACAGGCAACAGCCAGCAGACATGAGATGAACCCCCATGCACGATCGCAACGGAACTGTCCGAACCCTGTATGATCCATTCTATTCATAATGACGTTCCACCTCAGTCTCAGTCTTTTCATTTTCGGCGCCCCGCTTTCTTGCCTGTTGCCCGCAGGCCTGCGAAAGACGCCCTATTGATCCAAACTACAGGACTTTATTTTGAACCCTCAGATTCGCCCGAACCACCCGTTTTTTGCCTCTCCGTTTCCTCCAGAACTTTTGCCAGCAACGTCAACAAATCGCCGCCGCTCATGGGATCGTCCACCGTGCTGTTGTCCGGCAACATCTTCATGAAAACCGCCTCCCGGAGCGCAAACCGCTGGCTGTTGGGGAACAATCGAAACATGAACCCGCCTTGATACCCCATCGCCGACAGCAGGATATGCACCGCGTTGCCCTTCGTCAGAGGCCTGTCCTTCATCTGCTCGATGTCCGGCCGGAACTTGATGCCCCGCTGATACAGATACGTCAGCTCCGCCTTGATGTCGGAACTCGCCTCGTACCCCTTGTACCGCGCACAGGCCCGGACAACATCCTCAATCGTCGCCTCTTTCTTACGCAACAGCAAGCGATAATATTCATTTTTACTTTCCGCCAGGGCCAACGCGCCGGTGGTGTCGAACAGGAACACACCCAACACCGCCACGCCAACCAACCATCTGATGGACCCGGCCCAACCCCTAAGCTGATTCATATTGTTTTGCCGTTAAAAATCCTCCTGATCTACCGCCATCCACCCACCTGAAAAACTTAGCGTTTAAATGCCATCCTTATAAGTCAATCGCGATTTTATACTTCCAGTACGTCTCCGAGGACTGCGACGAATAGGCGCTGCCCGGGCTGAAATGACCCCACTTGAGCTGATGCACCAGATCGCTCATCTGCCTCCAAGAAATACTGAGGTCAATCTCGTCTCCGATCCGGTTGGTCGAGGTGGCCTGGATCTGGGCGTCGTTACCGGCCGCGCCGCCGCCGCCCAGACGGCGCCGATAGACGTAATACTCGGGCTGAATCGAAATATCCTGGAGCGACCGGCTCACCGACCGCGCAAAAGGTTTGATGCTGCCGCCGATTTTGTAAATTTTCATGTTGGTCAACGTCGGCGACAGGGCAAGACCCATGGAAAGGCCTCCGAACGGATTAAACCGGGAATCATTGGTACCGGGAGCGGAACCGCCGCTGGTCGAATTCGACGATGTGGCGTCCGGGTCGCCGCTGGCCTGGGCAAACTCGGCAAACACGGTCGGCTTCAAATCGCCGGAAAAATAATATTTCAACCCCGTCGTCAGCATGCTGGCCCTGATGTTGACCTTGATGCTCGGCCGGGCCGCCGTTCCCGTGCTGTAGGTCCTGCCCCGCTCATGAATGGCCTCATACCAGTACTGCAAATCCTTGGTAATACGCCCCTCACCCACGTGCCCGTAGTACTGGGGCTCAAACATGTGCTTCTGGAACGCGCTCGTTGGACTTTGCTCCTCGTTGTGGTCCTGCACATAGACCGTATATAAACTCGCCTTCCACTTGGGCAATACCGCGTACTTGCCGCGAATCCCGTAAAAGAATCGTTTGGTCCGGCCCGACCCCGCGGAGGAGGCGTCAATATTGTCGTCGCCATGATTTTGCTGAAGGAGAAACCACTTGTACTCGCCTTTTTTCTTCTTGCCAAGACCGGTGACGTCATAGAGGAGGCCGTCGGCCGTCAGCGCGAAAGCAATCCCCCGGCCGACCTGGGCAAACTGCCGGCCAATGGTCATTTTTCTCTTCGCGGCGCTGCCCGCCTTGGGCGCGAACTCCTTTTCCCAGTACACCATATCCACCGTCGGCTCGATGTAGTTGTTCCCGCGAGTGCCCGCGCCGGGGCTGCCGGGCCGGCCGTTTTTGGCGGTCGACGTGTATTTGGTCGTAGCGCGGAAATAGAACTTGGATTTGCGGTCCTTGGTCGTGACGTTGATGAACGGTTTGACCTCGTAATCCATGGCGTGCTCCGACGCGTCCGACACGGCATAACTTCGATCCGACCCGTTGTCGCCGCCGGTCCAGGAGATGCTGGAAGCGGCGCCATAATTGAAAATCCAGCCGGTGCGCCGGCCGAGTTCGCCGAACAACTTGGATGACCCGCCGGAAATATTTTCGGTGGACTGGAGAGCCTCGATGGTCTCCATGCGCTCGCGGCGGAGTTCCTCGTCGGACATTTGAGCGTAGACGACCGGTTGAGAGGCAAGAAGCGCCATGCAGGAGGCGACGGTGACGCGCAACGCGGCCATCAGCGGTCTGAATGCCGCAACTTTGGAACGACCCAACTGAGATAGGCAGTACGATTTCATTGTCCCGGCCTCCCTTATTTGATCCGAATCGTCAGGCCGACACGATGCGTCTGGCCCAGATCGTCATGAGTGCTGTAAGCGTAATCGAGAGCGAGGAATTTGATGTTGAACCCAAGCCCGGCGAGGAATTCATTGGTGTCGGTCGCGTAACCGCCGCGGATGCCCAGTACCTTGGAAAAGAGCCGCAACTCCGTGCCGAACCGCCAGCTCATGTCACCCTCCTCGTTTTCGACGTCGGCCGCGAGGGTCATCCAGGTGAATGGATCGAGGCTGACGCCGCCGCGGATGCGGAGCGGGAATTTCTCGTCTACGGACTTGAAATGGAATGTCGGCGCGATCAGGTTTTCAACCATGACGCCCATTCTGGCCCACTCGGCCGGCAGGAACATGAACCCGATGTCCGCGCCAAATCCCGTCGAGGAATACTCGGCAATCTCGCCACGGACCCCCTTGAAGTTCGCGCCGACGGCGGCGCGTTTCCGGCCGTCGTCGCCGCCAAATCCGGAGCCGACCGAAAAATAAAGGGCGCCGTCCCGGCTGCCAAATGTCTGTCCGGTCAGATTGCCGGCGGCGTCAGCGCCGCGCAATTTACCGGCGTCGAAGAATACACCTGATAGACCATATCCGACATGACGGTTGGGATTTCTGTGAGCAAAACCGACGGTGTGGTACTGCAGATCGTCAACTTCGGTGTAGGGCTGGCTGAAAAGGGAGGTGACTTCCGTGCCTTCGATGAGTCCCATTCCCGCGGGGTTCCAGTAGAAACTGCCGGCGCCCATGGGAATGCTGGTCGCGGCCTTGCCCATACCGACCGCCCGAACGCCCGCGCCGTGCCTGGTGAAGGCGTCGATACCGGGCGCGCCGGCGTAAGAAGCCGCCGCCAGAGAGAGACAAATGGCAACTGTAAGAAAACCCCTGCCGCCTGATCCCACCTGATAAGTACTCCTATCCTTCAATCCCAAAGGCACGTATCGCATTATCCGAGTAATTGTAACCACACCCTTTCCTCTTTGCAACTGTTTTTTTAACTTTTTTTCCCACCGTCGGGACTCAACGCACCCTTCGACGGGCACGATGACATCCCTGTCAACGCACAACCGCAAGCTTGTCGGTCAGCTTGCTGCCGTCGGATTCCAACTGATATAGGTAAACGCCCGATCCGACCTTCTGGCCGGAACGGTTCGTGGTGTCCCATGGAATGGGCGACGCCGATCCGCTGAGTTCCTTGACCATGCGGCCGCCCATGTCGAAAATTCTGAGTTTGACAGTTCCGGAGATAACATTGTGTTTGAAATAGATGAGTCCCGTCGACGCGTCCGGGCCGGGATTCGGATAGACAAATGAGTGCTCCTTCGATAACGGGGCCGCCAGAAGCCCGCTGACAAATTCCGAGAACCCGACGGCGAGAGTCAAAACGGATGAGTGATTGACAAAACTTTCCGCCGGGAGAATGACCGATGGGGATTTACGAAGATCAATGGCGCCGGACGGAGTCGCCAGGTAGGCGACGAAATTGTCCGGGAGATTGGCCACGTTGTCCCATGCCACCGTCACCGGCGCGGCCAGATCACTGTAGACTTCAACCTTCCACGCCTTGGCCGTCGTTATCGGCGGCGCATAGGCCGCGGCCTGTAAAGCCGAAATGCCGGCGGAGACGTCCGGGTCCCGGACACCCAGGGTCAGAAATCCGCTCGATACCGCCGGCGGCTCATATAGACTCGACTGCGACGCGGCGGCCGCGGTTGGCAACACACCGACATAATTCTGCAGGTCCGATACCCCGTTTGACTGCGCCGTGATCTGAATCGCCCAGGACTGGACGCTGCCGGTCAGGGCGTGGCTTTGGTAGTAACCCGACAACATCCCCGCGCGGGCGCCGCCGTTGTAGGAGGGGGCCTGATTGAGAATCGCCGCCGAATCGACCGGGATTGCCGCCTTGGGAAGAACTTGAAACTCGACGTTGTCCGTCTCAGCGTACAGCCAGAATCCGGCCATCGGTTTCATCTGGACACTCGGGAACACGGCGGTGTCGGGGCCGAAATGATAATTGGAGATCGACTCGTCCCACCAGTAAATCGCGTTTTTGATCAAACCCGAATCCTTCGCGCCCTGAGGCGTCAACAAAGTCTCGGTGTCACCCGGCGGCCGGAATCTCACGCCGGTGGCCCAGTCGACAAAGAAAAACTGGCCGGATCCGACCATGTTCCAGCCTTTGGTCAACGTCACCGCCACGGTGACCGACGTGTCGGGCGTTGGGCCGTCGACGTCCAGAACACCACCTTCGATGTCCTTGACCCAGTACGCGCGGCCGCGCTGGACGGAGGGCGGGGCGAAATATTTTTTGTTGTTGAGAGACGAGTTGTCGGCGCTGGAAGCCTGCCACTCGTAGACCGAGACGTTCGATCCTAGATCGTCATGAAATACGCCCGACACGCTGCTGGGAGACGGAGTCCGGTTGGGCGACCACATGCGCCATCCTTTGCCTAGATTCGCGGCGGTCGTGTCCTTGCCGGGAATGTTCAGGCGGCTACTGTAGGCATAAAAATTCTGCCGCGCGCCGGTGGCGGGGACTTCGGCTTTGATCCGGTAAAAACTGCTGGCCGACGCGCCCGAGAGACTCGCGACCGACGTGACGCGGCCGCTGCCGTCGGTCTGGCCGCTGGTGACGCTGAGACCGAGGTCGTTGCCCGACGCGGGATGGGTGACGCTGAAATTGACCTGGGCGTTGGGGACGACGATTCCGGTTTCGTTTCGGACGATGACGGTGATGCTGATCTGCGAGGATGTGTCGTCCGCCAGAAGATGCGATTCGGACAGGAACGCCACCCGGGTCGCGGAGCTTTCGGAGGCCCTCGACGATACGGCGGCCAGCGAAACATATCCGTCACCGTCGCCTGCGTATGAGTCGGCGTTGTTGCCCAGATACCCGCCCGGATCGCCGCCGGCGCCGGCTCGGGCTTTCAGGGTCAACGTCAATCGCAGCGTGTCTCCTTGAGGAGCGGAGGGATCCAAAAATACGGCGACTTTGAACGCCGCGGCGCCTTCGGCCGGAAGGACCACGTTCGGAATGGGCGCGGTGCCGGAACTGTTCCAAAACGATACGGCCACAAGATTCCCGGCCGAACCGGACAGGTCAAATGACGGGGCGCTGGAATCAAAAAGGATCGTGTCCGTGGTGTTGCCCTTGTTGGCGACGTGCAAATCGATCCACGCCGTCTCGCCCGGGAAGGCGCCCGCGAATCCCGATGAAAGCTGTCTCACCGTGTCGCCGAAAATCGCCGACACCGTGTCGGATAGGATACCGGGTGAAGTGACAACCCGTGTGTCATCACCCTGGACCGACGTCATGCTGGCAACGATGTCGCCCGGAAGATCGGCCGTGTCCGACCCTCCGCCGTTGCCGCCAAACAGGATCGCGGATCCCGCACTCGTTCCAGCCGCATGGACGGGAGAGACCAGTCCCGGACTCGCCACACATAATATGGAGAGGAGGAGAAGGGACACTTGGATCGTCAAAGTCCGGTCTTTGGGCGCAAGTGGCTTAACCCCACGGCCTTCGACTGTTGACTGACCCTTATTTGGCTTTGCCTTCCGTCCTATACGTCCGCTCATGCGGAACTCCTTCCTGCTTGCGTCACGTGATCCGTCCTATTCTTCGATACTCTACTCCGTCTGCCCGCTACTTGATGTAGACCTTAAATTTGACAAATCCCGCGTCAACATCCGACGTGGTGGCATCCACCGAACTGCCCGAATCGCCGTTGTTGGGAGCTACGCCAATATTGTATGTCCACCGAAGACGGCTGGCCGACGGATCTGTCACCGTCACCACGGTTCCCGTATCGTTCATGATGGTGACCGTAACGGTCGCGCCGGTGTGGGGCGAAAGCAGAGCCGAAGCGGTTGGCGAGTCCAACCCGGTACCCAGCGTTGTGTTCGCGGGCAGCTTGGTGTTCAGGGTGAACCCGACCGCCGTGTCGTTGCCGTCGTTGTCGTATCGGATGACATAGGTCAGCGTCGCGCCGGGAACGGTGTCGCCCATCGGGCCGTTGTAACTGGTCGGGGCTGACGTCACTTCCTGCTCGACTTTGATCTGGACGTTGATCGAGTTGATGTTGACGGTCAACGTCACTTTGGCGTCTCCGTCACCGGCATAGGTCTCGCCGTTGTTGCCCAGATATCCGCCGGTGTCGCCGCCGATGCCGGAATTCGGAATCGTCAGGAGATTGACCACCGCCTGACCCAACGCCGTGGCCGATGAAACGACCTCAACCGTGACGGTCGTGTCGGCGCCCGGAGGCAGAGCCGGCAGGGCAAACTGGGGAAAACTATCGTTACCGTTCTGGTAAATCAGCGCCCCGTTGACCCGGATCGTTATCGAATCCTCCGAAAGGCCGCTCACATCCTCCGTGTCAGATTCGATCTTGATCACATCCGTTTGGTTCGCCCAGTTGACGATCCTGACCGTAAAGGTCCTTGTGTCGCTCGGCGCCATGCTCTGGGACGAAGCCCCAACCACGGCCGCGGTGTCGCCGAATACCGGGCGGACCTGCGCGGTCGGATTTGTCCCGGAGTTGGTTTTGAAAATTGTGTCATTGCCGGCCGTGCTGGT
>Ga0137796_10001796_pt1 | contig 11912 bp, 6 predicted proteins | sample OV2TP3_FD_97704 | JGI IMG/M metagenome (GOLD analysis project Ga0137796, IMG submission 97704)
CGACGCCGGCCGGATCAGCCGCTCCGCGGCCCCAAGTGCCGGCGTCTCCGACGCCGGCCGGATCAGCCGCTCCGCGGCCCCAAGTGCCGGCGTCTCCGACGCCGGCCGGATCAGCCGCTCCGCGGCCCCAAGTGCTGGCGTCTCCGACGCCGGCCGGATCAGCCGCTCCGCGCGCGGCTAGAGCCGCCTCCATCTCCACCGGCGGATTGCCCTGAAACACATGGCCGTCAAAAAATGCGTTGACCGCATCCACCAGCTTCGGATGACTCCGGTAGTTCTTCTTCAGCTCAAACGCCGCTTGCCGGTCGGCCATGTCCTTCCATAGCCTTTGAAATTGCTCAACGTCCGCTCCGCGAAACCGGTAGATCGATTGTTTCGGATCTCCCACCGCAAACAGCGCGTGTGGCCGCTCGCCGGCCGGATCAGCCGCTCCGCGGCCCCCAGTGCCGGCGTCCCCGACGCCGGCGAGCGCCCGGATGATCCTCGCCTGGACGATGTTCACGTCCTGATATTCGTCCACCAGAATGTGCTTGAACCTCTCCTGATACGACGCGCTGATCTCCGGATGCCGCTCCAACAAATCCAGCGTCTTGATCTCCAGATCGGCAAAATCCAGAACTCGCCGCCGGCCCTTTTCCTGCTCCGCACGACGCCACATCGCGGACAGAAGCCTCATCAGGGTCGACACATGGTCTCGTTCCAGATCCCCGGCAGCCGATTCGGCCAACGCCGATCCTGCGGATTCCACCCACTGGTACAATTCCTTTTCCGATTTCTTGAGCGGGCCGCCCGGTTTTAGCCGCCCGAGGGTCTCGTCCCACCCGGCCGCGGCGAGTGTTCGAAGAACCCGTTCCGGCGTGAGATTCGGTTCCGCCAGCCGGTGGACCACGGCTTCCCACACGGGAATTTTTTTCTGAAGTGTCAGGCCGGGCCCGGGCACGTCGCATATCTGCCGCAGCGCCCGGCTAAGATCGGCTGGATCAACTCGGCCGCCGCCGTCGGGCGGCTCCAGATCCTCCGGCCGGCGGCCCATCGACTCCAGTTGGGACTTGATGGAAAGCAGAACGTCGGTGAGGCTTCGACCCCGGCCGCCCGCGCCCAGGCCCAGCCGCAGGCTCAATTCCCCCACCCGCATGTCCCGCTCCGCCTGCTCTACTATGCCCGCCATCGCCGCCGATTCCCACAGCATGTCCGATTCCTGTTCCGGCAGCATCTCAAAGCCCGGGTCGATCCCCGCCTCCGCCGGGTGCTCCCTCAGAATCCGCGCGCCCAGGGAATGGATCGTCGATATCCAGCCGCCGCCCAGCGTCATCAACTGTTCCTCCAGACGCCGGCATTGGTCCGGATCAGCGCCTCCGGCGCCCCCAGTGCCGGCGTCTCCGACGCCGGCGGGATCGTCGTCGACTGCGGATATTCTTTCTCTAAGCTGCTTGCGGATCCGGACCTGCATTTCCGCCGCGGCCTTCTCGGTGAACGTGATCGCCAGAATTTCAGCGGGCATCCGGTCATACTCGATCAACAACTGGATGTATTTCTCCACTAGCGTCCTCGTCTTGCCGCTCCCCGCGCCGGCCGACAGACACAGATTGTCCCGGTGGTCCAGCACCCGCTGCTGTTCCGGATTCAAACTCACAGACAATTTTCCATGCGCTGGATCAGCGCCTCCTTCGACCGAAACGCCCATGCTCATTCCTCCTCCCGCTCCGCGTCGACAGCGCCCAGCACTTCCTGCACACGGCAGGCCCTTCGAAACTCGCACCCTCGACACAGCGTCTCGTCTTCCGGAGTCACGTCAAACCGGCCGCTCCGGATCGGGTCGAGCAGTTGATCGGGCCGGCAGAGCGCGGCCAACTCGCTCACGGTTCCCTCCCAGGCGTTCCACTCCCGCACGGCTGTGCGGATAGACATGTACGTCAGCACGATTTCATTGCTCGAAGAAAGCCCAAGCTTCCGAGCAAGGGCATGCGCGTAGACGGGAAGCTGGATGGCGGTTCGGCCGATTTGATTTTTTTTGGATCGGAGCGTCCCGGGATCGGTCATTTTGTAATCGATGATCCGTACTCGCCCGTCCGGATGCCGGTCCATCCGGTCGATTTTCCCCTGGAATCGCAGCGGCATCACGTCCCGCGCGCCGCCTTCGTCCACCTCCAGATCGATGCCCGCCTCAATCATCTCCGGCCAGTATCCTCCGGCCAGATGAGCCTCCTCCTGCTGGAGCAGGGATTCAACAAAATGGATCAGCGCCCGCTTCTGCCCCTCGAATAACGCTCCCTCCGCTCCACGGTCCGACATCTCCCGGGCGGCCTGGTGAATCGCGGCGGCGGATATTTCCCGGGCGACGGTGAGGATGTCCTGAATGTCCGAATGATTTTGATCGTAACGTTTTTTCAGGTCCGACCAGAACAATTCAAGAAACCGGTGCAAAAAAGATCCCATGTCCTTCGCCGATAGAGCCTCCACCGGCAAATCCACCCGGGACAGACCCATCGACTGACCCGCAAATCCTCTGAAGGGACACCCCGCGTACGCCTCCAGCGCCCGCACCGCCATCTTCTCCTTTTTCCAAAACGGCCCCGGAATCGTCAATCGGCCCGTGTATTCAAACGCAAGACTCGGCCGAATGGCCCGGTCCCGCTCCAGAAAGAAGCGCTCACGGCGTGTCTCGATATCCGCGCGCCACGCAAGCGCCGCTATCCGGTCCGGGTCCGGAACAAGGATTGTCCGGTCGCCTCGGCGGATTGCCCGCATCGCCATCGCTTCCCGTTCGTCATCCGTCACGGGCAGTTTCGCGTCACCTTCGGGGCCTTCCTTCAGCAGATCCGGACTCGCAAACTGCTTGTACAGCTCATCGATGTACGGCGAACACGGAACCGGCCGGCCCGAGATGTCCAGGGTGGGATACGAGAGCGTGAGACTGTGAACGGGCTGCGCCAGACACAGGAAAAATAAAAAATTCTCCCGCAGGCGTTCCTCCCGGGAGGTGTCAAACGGACGGTGGCCCGCGAGTCTGGGGCCCCATCGGTCGCGGTGGATTTTAGAATAGGCCGCGCTCACCTCCCGCCGCTCCCAGTCCTTTAAAAATACCTCCTGCTTCGGCTCCTGGGGAAACGATCCCGCGGTCATCCCCACTATAAACAGGTGATCCACCTCGATGGCCGCTATGTCCTGCGCCGCCAACAGCCGAACCCCGCCCCGACGGTCCCGGGATGGTTCCGCCGGACAAACGGCCAACAGCAAATCGTATAATACACCCGGCGATAGTTCCTCCGACCAGCCTTCAAACACTTTCCGGAGTCGCGCCAGAATCTCGCGGATCAGCGCCTCCGGCGCTCCACGTGCGGGCCGCGCCCGCGCCGTGCCGGCGTCCAAACCGAATAATCCGGTCTCCGCCAGCACCGTTTCCAGCTCGGCCAGATACCGACCGGCTGGCATAGATCGGTCAATTCGCCGGAGCGTCGACAGCAGGTCATCGATCGATGCGGACATCGCCGCCTGCCGGGCCGGATCGATGCCCCGGCGCGCCCACTCCTTTTGAAGTCTCGCCGATACTTTTTTCATCCGGCCCTTCATAAACCGGCCTTCTCTCAGAAATCGTCCTAGATCCGGGTCACTCAGCGATGCTGACAGGTCGCACCGGGTTCGGCCCAACCAGCCGATCAATTCCTCCCGATCGCATCCGTTCGCGGCCAGCGCCGCGATGCTCAGCATCTCGCCTACATCGGCACTCTCACTCCACGCCGCCTCCAGGTCCGCGGATATTTCCACCGGTATCCCAAACGCGTCAAAAGCCTCCAGCGCGTTCGGGTAGGTCTCGGGTTGCCGAAACAACACGGCTATCCGCTCCGGCTTCGCGCCCTCCTCCAGACGCAGGCGGACTCGCCGCGCCACTTCCATGATCTCTTTGCCTGGATCGGTCACCTCCAGTATCCGCAGCGGCATCGGGCTCTCAAACGGTGGCAGGCCCTTCTGGCGAAGCGTGGCCCGAGGGACAAAACAGCGGGGCAACAGATCCGCAAGCGCTCGGTTTAGCTGCAGATCCTCCGATTGGATCGTCAGCCCATCCGGCGCGTCCTCCCCGAGATACTCAAATTTCCGGTACGTCCATTCCAGCCACAGGATGCTCCGCGGATGATCCTTGGGCAGCGGCAGAAAAACCGTGGTTGGGATGTGGCGGGACAATTCCAGAATCCATTCAAAGGTCGACGGCTTGATGTCGTAAATCCCGCGGATCTCCACCGCGTCGATGTCGAAAAAAAGCGGAATCCTTCCGTAGTCGGCCCTGATCGTGTCCGCCAGGCGACATTCCGCGCCTACCGCGTCAATCGCGCCCATCCGGTCCAATCGATCAAGATAGGAGTCGTAAAGAGATCCCAGAAGTTCCGCGCGGCCCGTATCCACACCGCCCGACCCCAGAACGCCGGGAAGCTCACCCCGCGAAAATCCCGCCAGCCGGCATTCATTTAAAAAACGGTGCAGACTCCGCCAGAATCCTGACCGGTGCCTCAGCCCCGCGTACGTTGCCCCAGGCCGCTCCGCGTAGAATTCGCTCACCAGCCGCGCCAGAACCGCCAGACTCTCGGTCTCACTCAGATACACCAGATCCCCGTGAACCGATTCAAATGCCTGCCGCACCATCTGGGTCCGGTTGAGCGCCGCGGGGCCCAACACCGCGCCCTTCCCATCCGCCGCCAGCCCCCAGTCCCTCGCGGATATCGTTGTCGGTAAAATGGTGAGTGTTCGCATTTTCGTCTCCTTCGACGATCCCCGCACTAGATGTCAATCACTTTTAGAGACTCGATCACCGAGAGGTTCTTTGTGGGAAGACAAATGACGCGATCTCGCCCGTAATCCTGCCTTAGTGCGCTCAACACCTCGTCGAGCCACGAAGGGCCTACGGAAACGACGCCGTCGAAATCAAGTTCGATTTTTTCGCCGCCGGCCGGCTTGACGTGAGTTTTCATGGCCAGAGCCGCCTCTCTGCCGGCCGGCCGCGACGTTAAGATGGCACCGTACTGTTTGAGATCTATCTTCATATCAATCCCCAGAGGACCAGTGTCATCGTGCCAACGGGGGGGTCGGGATACCGGGCAAGTTCGATCCGGCAATCCCGACCGAGCGGTCCGTATTCCACCAAGCCGGCTCCGGATCGACAGGCAATCCCTCGCTTTGCATCCGCGACGATGATATTCCTCACAAACTTCAATCCATTGCCCCTGTTCTCCGGTGATCGGCCGGATAGGGTCTTCTCAAAGGCGGTGATGAGGGCCGCCTGTTCGTCGGGGATCGATGGGTCCACTCGATTCAAGGATCGAAAGACCCCTTGTCCCCGGTCTGCGATGCAGATCCAAAGCCGTCCCGCCGTGGATTGTGTCTCGAACCAGCACCCCGGGACATCCCGCCAATTTCCCAGGTTGTGATCGAAGCAGTTGTTTCCGATCTCACCCGCCACCGATATAACGAGCGGCAACTCTTCCTCTTTGAGCCCCGTTTTCGTTAAGGCGCTAAGGTGGCTGAGTCTGGCCGTGAATACATCGCGCGTCTCGCAAAGGTTCTCCCTTGGGCTCTCTGCCGGATTGGCGACCGTAGCGCACCAGTGTAGCGCTTGATCGAGCTGGGGTGCTCCTGCAATGTAATAGCGAGTCTTCGGGCCACGGCCTCGATGTTCAATCTGGCCGGCCTCTACCATGTATCTCAAGTGCCGGTGGATTGCTTGAGGCGATATGCCCAGTTCCCTCGTCAACTCGCTCGGTCGCGTGCCCCCGCTCTTCTGGATGATTTGCAATATTTTGCTTCGAGTCTGCGTCTTCATAGTTTATGATTTATTATAAACTATAAATAATAAAAATCAAGACGTGAGACAGAATTGAATGGAACCGTCCCAGACGACGGACGGACGGAAATGTCCGGGCGTCCTTGGGCGATAAGTCTCTCGTGGTCCGAGCGCCGGGTCTGGATGTGGGCTGGACGATTCAATTTGATTTTCCGGCGGAAGAGAAGGCCTCCTTCAAAGCGGCCGTCGGTGATCGTAAAAGCTCCGTGAACTCCTCCCGCAGACGGAGCATGTCGTTTTTTTTGAATCCGTCGAAGTTCGACGATTCGGGTGTGTCGATCACTGAATACACCCTTGAATTTGGCTTGGGCTCGAAATCCCGGGAAGCTGTACAACTCCGCAAATGTGCGTTTGGTTTTCATGATGAAGTGGATTGTACAACTTTTCCAGCGTCATCGGCAGTCTCATCTCACTATGCTCCAGCGTATTATGATTCAAAACCTCGAAAATTCACCCACAGGAAAACCGGAAGAGGCCATTTTTGTTGGTGTTGACAGCACCGGTATGCGCCGTGCAGGCCTGTCAAATCGCGGAAAAGATAAACGTTCTGACTCGATATCTGGCCGATTACCAGCTTATCGACACCGGCTGCGCGGAATGGGAACTGGCTATTTTTGAAGACAGCATGCCTTTTGCGGAACGCGAGCCTCTTTTGAAAGAGGCGGTTCTATCCTCAATCGCCGCAACAAAAAATTTGAGGGAGGCCCAAAGACAGCAACAGGCCTATGACGTGGAAATCCGCAATCTGCGTGAGAAATCCGACCGGGACACCCGGCCGCTTTTGCCCCTCGCCCGGCAATTCGACGTTGAGGTGGCGTCCGCCAAAAGGCTGGAAAAACAGTGGTCCGAACGAATCCGCCGACTCGTCGGCGCGGCGCCCGCCGCCGGCGGCAGAGGCGGGAGCGCGTAGCTTGATTCTTCGCCTGCCCTATGGTCAATAGATTCCGGGGGGAATGATGATTTTGCCGTCTGACTGAAAGGTGGCGCGAATGGCGCGTTTGCTTGATTCGATTCACACGCCTCTGGAGCTGAGAAAACTTTCTAAAGAACAATTGCCGCTCCTTGCCCGGGAGGTCCGGGACTGGATCATTGAAACCGTGGCCGATAAAGGCGGCCACCTCGGCGGGGGACTGGGCGTGACCGACCTGGCCATCGCCCTGCACTACTGCCTCGACACGCCCAACGATTTCCTCGTCTGGGATGTCGGCCATCAGGTCCAGCCGCACAAAGTCCTCACCGGCCGAAAAGACGCGTTTCGGAAAACGTTCCGGGAATACAAGGGCATCAGCGGGCTCGTCAACGCATCCGAAAGCCCCTACGATCCCTTCACCACGGGCCATGGCGGCCCGTCCATATCCGCCGCTCTCGGCGTGGCGGTCGCCAGACGCCTGAAAAACAAAAAGTCCCGGGTCGTCGCCGTCATCGGCGACACTTCGATCGCCAGCGGCATGGCATTCGAGGCCCTCAACCACGCGGGTCACCTTCAGGACAACATCGTCGTCATCCTCAATGACAATAAAATGAGCATCTCGCCGTCCGTCGGCGCGCTCTCCAAGTATCTCAGCAGGGTCCTCTCCGATCCACGGTTCAATCACCTCCGGAATGAAATCGAAAAATTGGTCCGAAGCGTCCCGAAAATCGGCGAGGAGATGCTGAAGAAACTCAAACACGTCGAAGAAAGCGTCCGGCATCTGCTCGTGCCCGGCCGGCTCTTTGAGGACCTCGGCTTTCGGTATGTGGGGCCGCTCGATGGTCACAACGTCCTCGAATTGGTCGATATCCTCCCCAACATTTTTAAAATGCAGGGCCCGGTCTTGGTCCATGTCCTCACTCAGAAGGGCAAGGGTATGGACATGGCCGAAAAAGATCCCGTCCGCTGGCATGCATCCACTCCATTCGATGTCCGGACCGGCGAACTCAAAAAAAAGTCGGCGGAAACGTCATACACAAAGATTTTCGGCCAGACCATCTGCCGCTTGGCCGATTCCAATCCGCTCATCACCGCCGTTACCGGCGGCATGCCGGAAGGGACCGGTCTTTTGGCTTTCGGAGAAAAATTTCCGGCGAGGTTCTTCGATGTCGGCATATCGGAGGAACATGCGGTTACGGTATGCGCCGGCATGGCATTCGAAGGGATGCGGCCAGTCGCCGCCATCTATTCCACGTTCCTCCAGAGAGCCTTTGACCAGATCATTCACGATGTCGCCCTCCAGAACCTGCCGGTCATGTTCTGCATCGATCGCGCCGGTCTCGTGGGGGAGGATGGCCCAACCCATCATGGCGTGTTCGACCTGTCCTATCTGCGTAAAATCCCCAACTTGGTCCTCATGGCCCCGCGCGATGGAAAAGAATTGGAGGCCATGATCGCGTTCATGGTCGCCTGCACCGATCATCCAACCGCCGTCCGGTATCCCCGCGGCGCCGTCGCCGAATCGGTTTATCCCGCACTGGCTGACCTCCCGCGTTCGGCAATCGAACTCGGCAGGGGCGAGCGTCTCCGCGCGGGAGACGACATCTGCTTCGTCGCGGTCGGCAGCATGGTCGGCCCCGCTCTGGAGGCCGCGCGCCTTCTGGAATCGGACGGCATTTCCTCGTCCGTCATCAACGCCCGATTCGTCAAACCTCTCGATGAATCCTTGATCCTTCGCGAAGCCCGCAACGCCCGATTGGTAGTGACCGTGGAGGAAGGGTCCCTGCCCGGAGGATTTGGATCTGCTGTGCTCGAATTGCTGGCGAAAAACGGCGTCGACGTCGGACACGCCCTGACGCTTGGCATCCCGGACCGGTTTATCGAAGCCGGCAGCCTGAGTATCCTCCTCGATCTGATCGGCCTCACGCCAAATAAAATTGCGCAGTCCGCCAATTCCGCATTCCGCCGTCTTGCCTCATCGCCCGCCCAGGTCGATCCGCTCAATCCGGTTGCAATGGCATCGGAAAAAAGCTAAATATGCCCCTTATGAAGCTGGCTTCTGGAGTGCTCATCCTTTCTCTGGCAATCTCACCGGCCTGGGGCGCCGATAAGGCCGCTCCCGCCGAACCCGTTCAGCCGCCCGCGGCTAAAGCGCAGGCGGCCAAACCCAAATCGGCCGATTCCCTCACGGGCCGGCAGATAGTGGACAAAGCCAAGGAATTGCAGGAATCCCCGTCGGAATTCGAGGCCCAGACCATGACCCTCATCGATAAAGCCGGCAGCAAGGAGGTCCGGACCGTCCGGCGGTTCGCGCGCAAGGAAGCGGGCGACCGGTACAAGTATCTGGTCGTTTTTCTGACCCCGCCAGGTGTCAAGGGCGTCGCGCTTCTGACCTGGCAGAACCCGGGTGGCGAGGACGACCAGTGGCTGTATATGCCTGCTTTCAAGAATCTCAAACGGGTCGCCAAGGGCAGCAAGAAAAATTATTTCATGAGCACCGATTTCACCTATGAGGACCTCGTGTCGGAGGACCGTGACAAATTCCGCTACACGCGGCTCGCGGACGACGCCGGGGATGGTTCGGATGCTTACGTCGTCGAGGTCGTCCCGACCGATACCGTGGTCGCGGAGGAAAGCGGGTACAAGCGACGCGTCGTATGGATCCGCAAAGACACCTTTATGGCCGTCCGGACGGAATACTATGACAAGCATGACAGGCTGATCAAACGCCAGACCGTCGGCGATCTCGTCAATGTCTCAGGGTCGGTTTGGCGGGGAAAATCCACCATCATGGATAACTTCCAGGAAAAACATAAAACCGAAATCCTCATCGAAGACCGGTCACTCGATCCCAAAGACGTCCCGGAAGAAAATTTCCAGCACCGGTACATCACCTCCGGCAAACACACGCGCTGATCCGGCGGCTCTGAAGCTGAACTCGCGCATGGCCGCCGCCGGATCCCCCTGACACACATGGTCGAAAAAATCCTTACCTTCGGCGCCCGGCACCGCATCATCTCCGTCCTGCTTCTGGCCATCCTCAGTTTCATCGGCATGACCGGCGCCGAACGGCTCCAGATCGACACGAGCTACGACAGCCTGATGTCCGGCAGCGACCCTCAGCGCGACGCCTACCACCAGACCGTCCAGACATTCGGGTCCGACAATACCACCATCATCTATTTCCGGGATCCCGATCTCTTCACCAGGGATAAACTCCATAAAATCGAAAACCTTACACTCGCTCTCTCCGAACTAAAAGCGGTTGAACGGGTCGAAAGCGTCTTCAGCGTCATCCACGTCCGGAATATGGACGGCGCTATTGAGATCAAACCGCTCCTCGAGGTCGCGCCAAGAACGGATGCCGAGGCCAAGGCCGCCCTGGCGGCGGCTCTCACCAACCCCCTCCTCGTCGGCAATCTGGTGTCCCCGGACGGCACGGTTATCGCCGTAAACGTCACCATCCAGCGCGATTTCGAGGACAAACGCTTTAACACCGAATTCACCCATACCATCGAGTCCATGATCCATCCCTTAAGAGGCGCATTCCAGGAAATATTCCAGGTGGGTCCACCCAGGGTCAACTCCGAAATCCAGCGCGCCATGTTCCATGATCTGCAGACCGTCACGCCGCTTGCCGTCGCCGTCCTCATCACCGTTATCATCATCTCTCTCCAAAACGTCACCGCCGCCGTCATCCCGCTCGTCACGGCCGGGCTGACCATCCTCTGGACGCTCGGGTTCATGGGGTTCATGGGATATCCGCTCACACTCCTGACCTGCATCGTCCCTTCGCTGGTCATCGTGATCGGTTCGAATGAGGATACCCACATGATCGCGTCTTACCTTTCCGGCGTCCATGCGGAAAAGGGCGATCGCATGAAGGCCATCGAGTTTATGGCCAAGACGGTCGGCCTGCCGATTTTTATCACCACCCTCACCACGGTCCTCGGGTTCGCCGCCAATGCTTATTACGACATCATCCTCATCCGGCAATTCGCCATCGTCTCCACCTTCGCCATGTCCTCCAATCTCATCGCTACCCTCCTGGCTTTGCCGGCCATCCTCCGGATTCACGGACCCCGCAAGTCACGGGTCGTCGATTCGATCGAGGGTGAACCACGGGGATTTTTCGCGTGGATCATCCGGCTCTGCTGGGCCGTCACCAGCCGTCATCGCCGGGCGGTTACGGTGTCGGTCATCCTCTTTGCGATTGCCATGGGGTATTACTCCTTCAAGGTCCAGGTGAATAACGATCCGCTGTCCTATTTTCGCAAGGATTCCGCGCTCGTCAAACAGAGCCAGATCCTTCATCGCGACCTCTCCGGAATGCAGATTTTTTATATCACCCTCGAAGGCGCCCTGCCGGGAACATTCTGCGAAGCACCCAATGTCCTGGCTATCGAAAAGGTCCAGAAGTACTTAAATGGACTGGGTCTCTTTGATAAAACCATCTCGATTGCCGATCACATTTCTTTTGTCCACAGGGAAATGAATGACGGAAAACCCTCGTTTTACATGGTCCCCTCCGAGGAAGGATCCATCTGGCAGTATGTCATGCTCTTTCAGCGCTCGGACCTTGCACCCTACATCTCGGCCGATCACCGCCAGGCCAATATCATCGTCCGGCACAACATCTCATCGTCCCTCGATCTTAACCGCGTCACGCGCCTGCTGAATAAAGACATCCCGCCGATGCTGGGCGATGGAATCTCTTTTCGCGTCACCGGCGAAAATCTCCTCATTAACTCCGCCGCCGAATCCCTCTTCGTCGATCAGGTCCAGTCACTCTTCGTCCTCATCGCCGTCATCTTCGTCATCATGGCGCTCCTCTTTACCTCCACCCGCGCCGGCCTCATCTCGCTTATCCCGAACACCATCCCGGCATTCGCCACCTTCGGCATCATGGGTTTCCTCGGTATTCCGCTTAACCCCGGCACCGCAACCGTCGCCATGATCGCACTCGGTATCGCTGTCGATAACACCGTCCATTTCATGTCCGCTTTCAATCACAAAATGCGCGAGTGCGGCGTCGAAACCGAGGCTCAGTATAAAACTCTCCAGCATGAGACCCTCCCGGTCATTTCGAGTTCCCTGGCGCTGGCCGGCGGGTTTCTCATTTATCTGACCTCCGACTTTTCCATCCTCGTCGAGTTCGGGCTTCTGTCCGCC
>Ga0137796_10001801_pt1 | contig 11891 bp, 10 predicted proteins | sample OV2TP3_FD_97704 | JGI IMG/M metagenome (GOLD analysis project Ga0137796, IMG submission 97704)
CGATCGCAGCGGCCAAGTATCTGCAGGCCCTCTATGACCGGTTCAACGACTGGTATCTGGCGGCGGCCGGCTACAACGCCGGGGAGGGGAAGATCGGTCGGGCAATTCGGAGGTATCGGACGGAAGACTTCTGGGTGATGTCCCGCCAGCGGTATCTGAAACGGGAGACGAAGGACTACGTCCCGAAGATGATCGCCGCCGCCCTGATCAGCAAGAATCCCAAGGAGTACGGTTTTGATCATGTCCGGTACGAGGAGCCGATCCCGTATGACAAGGTGGCAATGGAGACGCCGACCGATCTCCGGGTCGCGGCCCAGTGCGCCGGCGTCAGCTACGAGGCGATCAAGCTCCTGAATCCGGACCTCAAACGCTGGATCACACCACCGAACTATCCCGGTTTTGAGTTGAGGGTCCCTGCCGGGACGGGCGATCTCTTCCTGATCCGCTATCAGGTCTTGACCCCGGAGGAGAGGATTGCGGACGAGGTTTATACCGCCCGGGCGGGAGAGACGGTCACAACGGTCGCAAAAAAACAGGGGATCCCCGGCCCGCTTTTGGCGGCGATCAACTCCGTCTCTCTTCACAAACATCTGTCGGCCGGTGAGACGCTGCTTATTCCAAGAGAACCACCCCCCGGCGAGAAGTTTCATCCCGAGAAGGATCAGTTTAAGCCCTCGACCCGCGGTCAATATGTCTATCGTGTCCGGCGCGGCGACAACCTGTTCCGGATCAGCCGTCATCTTGGGGTTCGCCCCTCCAAACTGAAGAATCTGAACCCCCATGTCGATTGGGAGAAGCTGCAGTATGGCCGGACGCTCCGGCTCGCGACAGGGGCGGTCCGGCATGCAAGCGTTCAGGCGAGGATCATCCCTCCTGTCTCTGACGGGCCAGTGAATGAGGGGGAGTTCCTGATCCACACGGTCCAGGAGGGGGACTCCCTCTGGACAATCTCCCGTCGTTATGGCGTCTCCGTCAATGAGATCCGGAGATTGAATCAGGTGAGGCGGATGATCCACCCCGGACAGACCCTCCGGATACCACAAACTGCGAAGGCAGTTTCCCACGAGACATGAAGATTCGCCATGGCCGATTGTTTCTCATCTGTCTCCATTTTCTATCCGTTTCCCTTTTTGCAGATGAAAAGGCCCTTGAAGGGACGAGTGACGTCGAGCGTCTCAGGAAAGGTGAGGTCCTTGCGGAGGGGAGTTATGTGGGGCGGGATGTCGTGGGGCGGATGCGGGGAGTCATTGATGCCGCTCCCTCCCTCGTTTGGGAGATTTTTATCGAGGCCGACAGGTGGCTCGATTACCGGATGCCGACACTGATCGACAGCCGGATCGTCCCGGAGGAGGTCGCGAGGAAGAGCGCCGATTCCAAATCGGTGCGTGACTTTTATAAGGTTTTGGGGAGTCAGGTCTTTCCGGTGGAACCGATCAGGAAAAAGGGGAGGGAGTGGGAGCACCTCGCCTTTCAGTACTATGATGTCCCCTGGCCGGTCCGAAACCGGTGGATGATCTTGAGGACCAGAGACAACGAAACGAAGGCCAAACGGGGGAATTTTCGGGCCGTCTGGAGCCGGGCCGCCGGGAATATCAACACGATCGAGGGGTACTTCCTCCTGACCCCGTTTGAGGGGAACCGTCAAAAGACACTGCTCGAGTATTATGTGAAGACCGACCCGGGTGCGCATGTCCCACGGTTCATGATCCGGTGGGGTGTTGAGTTGATCATGCCGGAGGTGATCAAGGCGATCCGCCGGGAGGCGACTCGTCGCGTAGCGACCCGCCGCGTGGCGACCCGTCGCGTGGCGACCCGTCGCGTGGTGACCCGTCCCCCCTCGCCGGCCTCCCAAAGACCGCCCAGCTCTTCAGGTAGTTCAACGCCGCCTGCTTCTGGAAATCCTCCTCGGCAGTCTCCGGCCCCTCCCCCTTGATCCCCGGCACCCCCTTCTTTTCCTGTTTCAGGTGCCCCCTGAGGTCTTTTTCCCGGACAACCCCTTTTTCCAGTGTGATCGCCTTGGCCGACTCGGGCGTCGCAACGATCACGTCCGGTTTGATCCCCTCCACCTGAATCGACCGGCCGGATGGCGTGTAATAGCGGGCGACAGTCAGTTTGAGCGCGGCGCCGCGGCCAATCTCAAAGATCGTCTGGACCGATCCTTTCCCGAAACTCTGGGTCCCGAGGATCACCCCCCTCCCGTGGTCCTGCAGGGCGCCGGCAACAATCTCTGAGGCGGAGGCGCTCCCGCCGTTGATCAGGACGATCACCGGATAATCCGGTTCGTTCCCGTTGTTGTGCGCCTCCCGCTTGTCGACCTCCTGATTCCGGCTCATGGTCGAGAGGATCAACCCCTCTTTCAGAAAGGTGTCGGTGATCTCGAGCGCCTCCTCCAGAAGGCCACCCGGATTATTCCGAAGATCCAGGATCAACCCGCCCAGAGACTTGTCTTCCCCCACCTTCTTCTCCAGGGAACGGAGTTCCTTCAAGAGCTCCTTATGGGTCCCCGACTGGAACGAGGTGATCCGGACATAACCATACACCCCCTCCAGGAGCTCCGACCGGGCGCTGCGGACCCGGACGATATCGCGTGTCAGTGTCACGCTGAACGGCTCCTTGACCCCCGCTCGCTGGAGGGTCAGCGTGATCTTCGAACCTTTGCGGCCTCTCATCTTCCGGACCGCATCAGAGAGCGTCATCTCGTCTGTCGGGCTGTTGTCGATCTTCAGGATCTTGTCCCCCTCGCGGATCCCCCCCTTCTGGGCCGGGGTCCCCTCCAGTGGGGAGACGACCGTCAGGATGTTCTCCTTGACCGTCACCTCGATCCCGACCCCCCCGAACCACCCCTCGGTGTCGACCCTCAGCTCGTCATAGACCTCGGGCGGGAGGAAGGCAGAGTGCGGGTCGAGCGTCGCGAGCATCCCCTGGATCGCGCCATAGATCAGTTTTTTGTCCGGGAATTGCTCGACATAGTCGTTCTGGACATGGGTCAGGACCTTCGTGAAGAGGTCGATCTCCTGATAAAGCCCCTCGGACGACTTTTTCTCTTCCGAAAACCCGATCCGACCGATGCCAAGCAGGATCAAGAAAAAAACCAGACGGGACCGCTTCACAGGATGCATGGCGGGGGATCCTGTCATGGGTCCGGAAAAAAGTATAGAGTCATCTCAAAGATTTAGGTTGCAGCGAATCGGCAGTTCGGTAGTAGAGGAGCCTCTATGCCGGGGAATGATCTCGAAAGGCTTGCCCGACTGGTCCGTTACCATATCCTTGTCTCCACAACGGAGGCGGGATCGGGGCACCCGACCACCTCGCTTTCGGCCACCGATCTGATGACGGCGCTCTTCTTCCGGTTTCTCCGTTACGACCTGAAGGAGCCGAAGAACCCGGCGAATGACCGGGTGATCTTTTCCAAGGGGCACGCCGCCCCCCTCCTCTATTCCCTTTACGCCGCCGCCGGGGCGATCTCTGCTGAGGAGATCAAGCAGTTAAGGCGAATCGGGAGCCCCCTGGAGGGGCATCCGACCCCCCGGTTTCCCCATGCGGAGGTGGCAACCGGGAGTCTCGGGCAGGGGCTCTCGGTCGGTGTCGGGATGGCGCTCTCCGGGAAATTCATCGACAAGATCCCTTACCGGACCTTTGTCCTGTTGGGGGATGGGGAGCTTGCGGAGGGGTCTGTCTGGGAGGCGGTGCAGCTTGCGGCCCACTACCGTCTGGATAACCTGATCGCAATCGTTGATGTCAACCGCTGGGGCCAGAGTCAGGAGACGATGCAGGGTCATGACATTGAGTCGATCGCAAAAAAGTTTCACGCCTTTGACTGGGAGGCGGTGACGCTCGACGGTCACTCCCTCCCCCAGATCACGCAGGGTTTTGAAAAAATCCTTTCTCTCTCCGGACGCCCGAAGGTCCTGGTCGCCAAGACACTCAAGGGGAAGGGGGTCCCTGAGATCGAGGACAAGGGGGGCTGGCATGGGAAGGCGCTTCCGAAGGGGGATCTTACAAAGGCGCTCTCTTCCCTCGGCCCGGTCGATCTGGATTTGAAGGGAACCTTTCTCAGCCCTGAATCGGCTCCCCCGCCACGTCGGGAGACTCGAAAGGCGCCCCCTGCAGAGTACCGGTTGGGGGAGCCTGTCGCGACAAGAAAGGCGTATGGTCTGGCGTTGTCACGGCTGATCCCCCAGTACCCGGAGGTCGTCTCCGTGGACGGCGATGTGAAGAATTCAACCTTTGCGGAGATCGTGCAGAAGAATCATCCCGATCATTTCTTCGAGATGTTCATTGCGGAGCAGAACATGGTCGGTGTCGCCGTTGGGCTCTCGAAGCGGGGGAAGATCCCGTTCGCCTCCAGCTTTGCCGCCTTCCTGACCCGGACCTTTGATCAGGTCCGGATGGCGGCGGTCTCCGGTGCGAATATCAAGCTGGTCGGGTCGCATGTCGGGGTCTCGATCGGTGAGGACGGCCCGTCGCAGATGGGGCTTGAGGACCTCGCTATGTTTCGGTCGATCCACGGGAGCACGGTGCTCTATCCTTCCGATGCGGTCGCGACCGAGTATCTTGTGGAGGAGGCGATCAAGAGGCCGGGGATTGTCTACATCCGGACCAACCGCCCGGCGACGCCTGTCCTCTACCCTGCCGGAGAACGGTTCCCGGTTGGAGGGTCGAAGGTGCTGCGCACCTCTTCGTCCGACCGGATTACGGTGGTCGCTGCGGGGGTCACGCTGAACGAATCGCTCAAGGCGTATGAGATCCTTCAAAAAGAGGGGATCGTGATCCGCGTTATTGACTGTTACTCCGTCAAGCCGATTGACGAAGAGACATTGAAAAAGGCCTCCCGTGAGACAAAGGCGATCCTTGTCGTTGAGGATCACTGGTTCGAAGGGGGGCTCGGCGATGCGGTCCTGAACGCCCTGGCCGAATCGCGGTCGGTCCCGGTTTACAAACTGGCGGTTTGCAAGATGCCCGGTTCCGCCAAACCGGAGGAGCTCCTAGAGGTTGCCGGAATCTCGGCCGCCTGTATTGTGAGGAAGGTCAAAGAACTGATCTAACCGTTCCGCAGTCCTTCTCAACTAGCAACTTATTTGGACACTGGGCCGAAAGAGGTTGAGTCATGAGTCTTGAGATGATTCAAGGGGCCCTTTTTGCGGCGGCCGGTCTGATGGAGGCGACCCGTGGGCGTTGGTTTCCCGCCTGGCATGCGGTCCCGAATCCGGGCGTCGTCTTTTTCTCTCCGCAGTTCGGGTTTTCGGGAGAGGCGGCTATCCCGCCGGGCTACAACCTGGAATCGTCGGTCACACGACAGCATTGGTTCTACCCGCAGGCGGGGGCACGTTTTGCGGCACAGTATGGGTTGCAGATCCTCGGACTTGGGGCCAACGTGTGGGTCGGTGCGGGGTCTGCAATCCGTCTTTTTCAAGGGGATTCTGCCAGAGAGGGAGAGACGATTGAGGATTCGGCCCTGTTTGTCGAGTCTCTGCTTGGGGTCTTGAGCCTTTTTGCAGGCAATCGTTTAATGGCCTACAGGGCCGGATCGATTTCACTGATTGCCGGTTCCCTCGGGGCGTTGTTGATGATGGGCAAAGGGATTCAGCAGGGGGAGACACCGCATCGGGCGATCCTGACGCTCCTCGGTCTCTCGTTTCTCAACTTTTCGCTGGGGGGGTGTCTGACGAAGGGGATCGAGGCGGATCTGGCGCGGGATCTTTCCAGCCTGGCGAAACTGCGCCGTCTCACCTCTGCCTCTCATCCGGAGATGAGGGCGGTCAAACATCATCGGGTGGAGACAGTAAAATATGCCCGGGAGGTTCAACCGGGGATCTCTCTTCAGGAGCTCCCCTGGTCGGTCGATCTCTTTGACATGCAGACAACACGGTATCATTTTCTGGAGCGGGTCGGCGAGGGGGGGAGGAGACAGAGGTGTGTCGGGTATCTTGAGGTCCATGAGCCTCACTTTGAAGGGAGACGGGTCGGACTCCCGGAGGTCACCGTGAAAATATTCCCCCCTTATCGGGACGACGGGAGGACCCTCCTGATGCGGGAGGCGTTGCGCCAGAGGTACCCGGATGACCTGCCGGCCTGGATCACGCAGACGACCGCGGCCCAGCTTGATTCCGGGGCGAGGTATCAGAGGACCCTGCCGCGGGGCTTGAGGGTAAAGGATCTGAGGGTGACCGCCTCGGTTGCCAAGTGCGAGTGGACCCATGACGGGATTTCGGGAAAACCGTTCCTGTTGAACAGCCCGATCAAGATCGTGCGTCAGGATCATCGTGTGCAAAACGGTTGGGTTCGGGGGAGAGTCCTGAACACGCTCGATTCGGCGAGGGATTACCGGCTCATCTTCAGATACCTTCGTGAGGCGCCTCGGGGCTACCCCGGACTGGCGGCCCATCCGCAAAGGCCGCCATTCACGGCGCGTGCCTTCCGGTTTCTGGTCGGTAGGAGAAATCCGATGCTTGACAGGCCGACTGACCGGGCGCCGCTTCCTCAGCCACGATGGTGGAGGGATCAGTGGCGACGGTTTCACGGACAGGACTCACCCCCGATTGGGGCGGGTGACTGGGAGACGCTTCCGTCAGCCGATTTTCTGAGAAGATGGGGTCGACGGAAGGAGTTCAGAAAGGGGGCGACGCCTGAACGTGTCAGGACTCCGCTCGTTGTGCTCGATCATTGCTGACATTCTCAGTTGTCTAACCTCTCCTTCAACACCCTGATATGCGCCGGGGTTGTCCCGCAGCAGCCACCGAGGTATTTGACCCCGAGCGCCGCGATCCGTACCCCCCACTTGGCAAACTCCTCCGGCAGGACCGGTCGCCCCGGGATGCCGGCCGCCGGCCTTGCCGCCCACGGGCCGGGATCAACGAGTCGGAGGCGGTTCAGAAAATCAAACGCCTCTTCGGGGTGCGTCCCGCAATTGATCCCGATGGCATCGGCCCCCGCCTCCCGGAGCGTCTTTGCCATGAGCCCGAGGGTCCCCGTCTTCAGACGCGAGACCCCTCGCGGAAAGGCGAGGGTCACGATCAGGGGACGATCGGAGACCTCTCGCACCGCATTGACCGCCGCCTCCGCCTCGTTCAATGCGGTGATTGTCTCGACCCAATAACAGTCAGGCTTTTCCTCATCGAGCGCACGGATCTGTTCAAGGAAAATCTCCCTCATCTCCCGCGGTGTCATCTTTCGGGCGGAGAGACCGAGCGGCCCGACCGAGGCAAAGACAGCGGCATGCCCGGAGACCGCCTCCCGCGCCAGGGAGACTGCCAACCGGTTCCATCGCTCCAGTCGTGATTTGGGAGACCGAAAAAGCCGGCCCAGACGGATCCGGTTCGCCCCGAAGCTGTTCGTCAGCACCGCCTTGGAGCCGGCCATCAGATAACTTTTGTGGATTTCAGTGAGGAGGGAGGGACGTTTCTCAGAGATCTCTTCAAGACAACTTCCGGGGGGAAAACCATGCTGGAGGAGAAAGGTCCCGAGCGCCCCGTCCATCAACAACATATCAGCGCCGGCGGCGTTTCCGGCCCAGTCTTTGCCGCATCTGATCCCGGATCATCTCGCGGTTGAAGTGATCGATCCTCTCCTCAAGCCGCGCGATCCTCTTTTGATAAGACTCCAGCTGTTCACGGGAGGGGACACTCATCATCTTCAAGGCCTCTTCGATATTTTTTTTGAGCAGGCGGCCGATCACCTCTTTTGTCTGGAGGACCTTGACGACCGTCTCCATGAAGTGCCGGTTTGTGACGAGATCGTTCAGGACCACGGAGCTTAAAACCTGCTTGACGATATCTTTTTTAAGCCTCTCCCCCCTCTGAAGGGCGTCTTCGATAACCTCGCGGAGCATGGTCCGGGATTACGCCTGCGACTAATTCAAAGTCAATCCCTTTCTCTTCTTGACCCCTTCCTGTCGCTATCCTAATCCCAGGGGTATCTTGAAGGAAAAACTTGAAAAACTTCGGGAAATCTTGAGGGAAATGGGGTCGGTCCTTGTCGCCTACTCCGGCGGCGTCGACTCCGGGTTTTTGTCCAAGGTGGCGGTGGACCTCCTGGCCGGGAAGGCGGTGGCGGTGACCGCCGTCTCCCCTTCTTTCCCTTCTTACGAGAGACAGCATTGCGAGGAGTTTGCCCGATCGATCAAGATCCGACACCTGATCGTCGAAACCCATGAAGGTGAGGACCCGCTCTACCGGGCAAATCGGGGGGATCGTTGTTACTTTTGCAAGTCGGAGCTCTATTCGGTCCTTGCGCCATTGGCCGGTGAGCTTGGCCTTGCCATGATTGTTAATGGCACCCAGGCGGATGATCTCCGGGAGATCCGGCCGGGAATCAAGGCGGCGGGGGAGAAGGGGATCCGGAGTCCGCTGCTCGAGGCCGGTTTCACAAAGGCGGAGATCAGGGGGGAGTGCCGATTAATGGGGCTCGATCTCGCCGACAAACCGGCGAACCCCTGCCTCGCCTCGCGCCTCCCGGTCGGGACGGAGGTGACCCCGGAGCGGCTCCGCCGGATCGACCGGATCGAATCGGGGCTCGCCTCCCTCGGGTTCCGGACGTTTCGGGTCCGTTTTCATGAGCCGATCGCCCGGATCGAGGTTGGGCCTGAGGAGCTCTCCCGGTTTCTGGAGAAGGGGATTCGGGAACAGGTGACCCGGCTCTGTCGCGAGAACGGCTTTGACCATGCCTCCCTGGATCTGGAGGGGTACCGTGATCATCGGGCTTCCTAAGGAGACAAAGCTTCATGAGTATCGTGTCGCGATGACCCCGATTGCGGTCAGCGACCTTGTCCAGGCGGGTCATACCCTCCTGGTCGAGCCGCGTGCCGGTCTTGCAGCGGGATGGGCCGATAACCTGTACCGCGATGCCGGTGCCCGGATCGTCAGCCGCAAGGAGATCTTTCGCCGGGCCGAAATGATTGTGAAGGTCAAGGAGCCACAATCTTCCGAGTTCCATCTCTTCAGGGAGGGGCAGGTCCTCTTCACGTTTCTGCACCTGGCGGGATACCCGTCGTTGATCCGTGTGCTTCAGAGGAGGAAGGTTATTGCGATAGGGTATGAGACGGTCGAGACGGCCGACGGGTCACTCCCTCTCCTTGCCCCGATGAGCGAGATTGCCGGGAGGCTCGCCTCGCTGATGGGGGCGAACTGCCTCCGCAAGGATTTGGGCGGCAAAGGGCGGCTTCTTTCGGGGGTTCGTGGAAAAGATCGGGGGAGGGTCACGGTGATCGGGGTGGGGCATGTCGGGCAGGCGGCGGCGGTGACCGCCCATGGTCTTGGGGCGGAGGTGAGGGTTGTTGATCTGAACGAGGAGAGACTGGAGACGATGCGACAGAAGTTTTCGGTAGAGACGTTCCGTTCTTCACCGAAGGTGATCTGCAGGCTCGTCCGGGAGACCGACCTCCTGATCGGGGCGGTTTTAGTCGCCGGCCGGCGCGCCCCGTGTGTGGTGACGAGGGAGATGGTCAAGGGGATGGAGCCAGGATCGGTGATCGTCGATGTCTCGATCGATCAGGGGGGGTGCGTGGAGACCAGCCGGGCGACCACGATTGAACGTCCGACCTTTACCCGGTTCGGTGTGATTCACAGCTGTGTCGCAAATCTCCCGTCACTCGTTCCGAAGAGCGCGAGTGAGGCGCTCTCCCGGGCGACGTTTCCGTATGTAAAAAAGGTTGCCGACTTGGGTTATGAGAGGGCGATCGACGAGGATCCGGCTTTGGCAAAGGGGGTCAATCTCGATCGTGGAGAGATTGTGCTTGCCGCCTTGAAAGAATGTATAGAAGATGGGGATGTTGTGGGGACGTAGATCAATTGGTTAGATCGCCGCCCTGTCACGGCGGAGGTTGCGGGTTCGAGCCCCGTCGTCCCCGATCCATCCATTCTTCCAACGCCGCAGTCATCTCATCGGCGGTCTGGTAGCGCTCTTTCGGCTGGTAGGCGAGCCCCTTTTTGAAGATCAGGTCGAGTGCGTCGAGTTGCGCCCGATCCGTGACGGAGGCGTCTGGATACCAGTGTGAGAGCGATATGGGAGGGTCTTGCAGGATTGCGCGGATCATGGAGAACAGTGTTCCTGTCCTGGAATAGTAATCAAACGGTGGCTTGCCCGCAATCGCCTCGTAGAGGCAGAGGGCAACGACATGAAGATCCGAGGAAAAGGAGACCTCGGTGAGATCGGGATCGATGAGTCCCATGAACGACTCCGGCGCCATATAGTTGTCGGTCCCCTTAAGATACAGCGAGGCGATAGAACGTTGGCCCGGGGGAATGAATTCGGCGGAGCCCCAGTCAAACAGGAATCCTGCAAGACCTATATTTTCCGGTTTGATATCGCGATGCAGGACCTCTTCCGCGTGGGCCACCCTGAGTCCTTTCAATACCTTTATAAAGAGCTCAACCCCCTCCTGCGGGGACAAGCGGGCCCTTGTATTCCGATCGGTCTCCCGCTGCAGATAGCGGGCCAGGTCGATCCCGTAGAACGGTTCCAGGACCAGGAATCGAACCCCCTTTTCATCCTGAAAATACCCGAGACCGCGCGTCACAAACGGTGATCTCCTCGGCGCGAGACGGCGGCAGACCTCGATCTCGGTCGTCATTGTCATCGCCCCCTGATCGACTCCTTCAGGCATCGGGATAGACTTCTCTCTCTTGATCACCACCCTCTGACCGGTCCAGCTGTCCCGGGCCCAGTAGATGTCCGAAAAATTTGTGCCGTCGATCCGATCCCTCAACGTGTCGAACTGGAACCGCTCCTTCGGAAAGGCGACAAATTCCCCCTCAGGCGCCACGGGGTCCGGCAGTCGTCTCAGGAAGACCCTGAGGACCCGGGTCATTCCCTCACCCAGGATTGCATCGGTGATCGCGCTCGACGCGCACCCGGTGAAGGTTATTTCCCTTTCATCGACCAGGGCCCCGATCCCGTAGGAGGTGCCTCCGATCAGCATGTTTGTACCGATCCGGTACGGAAGGGAAACCTGATCCGACAAGGTCATGAACCCGGCGAGACGGGTCCATTCTCCACGGAAGTGCGAGAGGTCGGCCCCCCTCGTTTCGGCAAGATGGATCATCCCCTTCGGAGAGACGGCCAAAACACCGACCTCTCGTGCGGCCGAGGCAAATACGGCAGCGCCTCCCGTGATCGCCGCCACGACACCGGCGCCGACCGCATCTCCCCATCGGAAGTCTTGGCGTCGATCGATCAGCCTCTGACAGAGGAGCTCTGTCCCGAAGGCGGAGAGGCCCGAAAACAGGGTCGTCGTCAGGGCCCGGATTGTTGCCGATCCCCCCCGGCCGGACCCCTTCGAGAGGATCCTTCCCAGACCGTTTCCCAGGGCAGATCCGCCGAGGCCGCCTGCCAGTGTCAGGGTGGTTCTCATCCCGAAGGAGGCTACTAAGCTTAACATTGCCTCCAAACTATCGAAGGTTAGTCAGAAAAGTTGCGATCTGTTTACCCCACCAACCCTCTAATCATCTTGACGCCCGAAGGTTGTTTACATAGAATCCAGACAAATTCTCGGAGGGTCCATATGCCGTACGTGATCAATCAGGAATGTCTGGGCGAACAGTACGCCGATTGCGTCGATGTCTGCCCTGTCAACTGCATCTATCCGGGGGATTATAAGGGGAAGCCGTTCATGGTGATTGACCCCGATATCTGCATTGATTGCGGCGCCTGCCTGCCGGAGTGTCCGGTCGAGGCGATCGTTGCCTCGGTCGAAGAGGCGCCGGAGTGGGCCAAGGTGAACGCCGAGCTGACCCCGCTCTACAAGAACAATCCGGCGGTCACGCCGCGCCCCTCGAACGATCCGGCGAGGGAGAAGCATCCCAATCCCGAACTCAAACCGTAGCCAAAATCCACGGATGGGCAGGACCACCTCCAACCGGATGCAGGGGCATTGGGATCAGGTCATCCCCTTCGTG
>Ga0137796_10001802_pt1 | contig 11887 bp, 7 predicted proteins | sample OV2TP3_FD_97704 | JGI IMG/M metagenome (GOLD analysis project Ga0137796, IMG submission 97704)
TCCCAGGAAAGGCCGATGAGAATCTCTTGGCCCCAGGGGTTTCGTTCGCTGCGGAACCACTCCATCTACACTTTGACCCCGCGGACGGACCTCTTGACCAGGTTCTTCATCAGCGGGACTTTGTAGTGGTTGTGATTGAGCGGCTTGGCGCCCCAGATCGCCGTCTGTCCGGCAAGCTCGGCGGTCTCCTCGCTCACCCGCTCCCCACGTAGGCTGTCCTCGACCGGCTTTAGCCTCAGGGGGCGGGCTGCGACACCGCCTACCACGATCCGCGCCTGCTTGATGGTCCCACCCTCGACGATCATGGCCGAGGCGACGTTCACGAGCGGGAAATCCCACGCCTCCCGGTCGGCTACCTTCTCGAAGTAGAAGCGCGCCCCTGCCCAGGTACCGGGGATGCGGATCGCCGTCAAGAGGTCCCCCGGTTTGAGTATCGTCATTCGGGTAATGTCCACCTTCGGACCGATAAAAAAGTCCTCCGCCTCCACGACGCGCTCGCCCTTGGAGCCGCGAATGACAAACTTGGCATCGAGGGCGATTAAGGCAGGAGCCGTATCCGAAGGGCTCACCGCAACGCAGCGATCGGCCTCAAACAGGCAATGCTCGCGGTTCATCGCCGTCGGGGTGTCGGCATAGCAGGTGTTTCCCCCCGCGCGGTAGCAGGGCATGCCGTCGCGGTAATACCAACAACGAGTGTCCTGGCTCACGTTGCCGCCGATGGTCCCCTGATGGCGGATCTGCGGCGTGGCCACCTTCCGCGCTGCCTGAGCAAGAAGACCGAAGCGCGACTGGATTAACGAGTTGGTGGAAACCTGCGTTAGCGTGGTCATGGCGCCGATCTCGACCCCATCTCCCTGCTGCCGGATGCCTTTGAGCTCTTTGATCTGGCCTAGATCGACCACCACCTTGGGCCTCTTGACGCGGTCCTTGAACCAGTCGAGGCTGTCCATGCCTCCGCCCAGCACCCAGGCATCCTTGCCATATCTATTGAGCAGAGCCAGGGCGTCGTTGACGCTTGCGGGCTGGAACAGCTCAAAGGCCGGCATCATATCTTGGATAATGGCCATCTCTTTACCCTCCTCTTAAAACGGTTGAAAAAGGCCCATCTGCGCATAGCTGACATCGACTCGGAGGCGCTTATCGCCGGAGGCGTCTCTCAAGCTCGATGCAATAGATTCGGGATACGCTGTACCGTTAATACGCTTGAATCTCCACGTCTGATGCATCGATCTTTCGATCCACCTCCGGCGTTCCGCCCCAGAGTGAGGGGGCTTGCCGAGCAAGCCGAAAGCACCAGTCGTGCAGGTTCAAAGAACCCACCGCTCTATTGCTTTCGGCGCGCGAGGCGAGTCCCCGAACGAACCTTTTTGACCGGTCTGCAATCAGGGTCTTTCAAACCCTCTTAGACATTGACCTCGAGCGGCTTATAAGGCTGGGGCCTCTTTTCCACCGCATTCAAGATCATGTCGCAGGTCACGGGCGAGCGGTTAAAGTAGATCCCTCCGAGGGCATCGGAGATCGCGCACAAGACAGCCGCTGCCGCCGCTCCCAACGGCGGCTCACCAATGCCCTTTACGCCAACAGGATTGTACCGATCGGGTTGATTGACGGCGTCCCACTGAATATCGAGCGGAACATCCAAATAAGTGGGAGGCTTGGCGGTGTAAAGCCCCTTGGTTGCGGCAAGGCCAAGCTTGTTGTCGAAGATATGCCGCTCGGTCAAAGCCAGACCGAAGCCCTGCACAGCCCCGCCGGTGAGCTGATTGCCCAGGTTCTTGGGATGGATAACGGTGCCGCAATCCGCTACCTCCAGGCACTCCTTGATCTCCACGTGGCCGGTCTCCAGATCGACCTCGACCTGAACAAATGCCGCACAGAAGGCGGGAACCAGCCCCTTGATCGGCAAAGTATCCTTGGCCACACCGACCAAGCCCTGACCGGCCAACCCGGCTGCAGCGCGCGCGGTTATAGGATTGAGGTCTTTCGGCAGCTCTTGACCGCTGTATTTGCCGCCCAGCTTGATCGCCCGCTCAGCCGCCTCAGCGAAGCTCAGGCCTCTCGAGGAGTCCGACTTGAGAAAGACCCGCCCGTTGCCCACGTCGAAATCGTCCGGCGAGCCGTTGAGCGCTTTCGCGGCGATCTCTTGAAGCTTTTTCTTCGCATCCACCGCCGCGACGTAGTTCGTGCGCGTCAGCGTAAAACTGGTATTGCTGCCGACTTGAGGGGAATTCCACGGCACGTTTTTCGCGGTATCGCCGGCAACAATCACGCAACGGTCCCACGGCATGCCGAGAACTTCGGCAGCCGTGCGCGAGGTGGCGGCGTAAGAAAATGTCCCCAGGTTGCCCGCGCCGCTGTGGATGTAGAGCTTGCCATCGGGCTTGATCAGGACCAATCCATCAAAGCCGTTGCGTCCGGCGGAGTGAAATGCCGTGCCCACGCCGATCCCAATGGCCTTGCTACCCTTTCGCTGGCCGCTGAGCGCCTGTTTCTTCGCCCAGTTAAAGCGCTGAGCTCCCTTATCCAGCGCTTGAGGCAGATACGAGCTCGTGACCGGACCCTGCTTGGCGCCCACCTTTCCGTCATGACCCGGTGCGTTGATGCGGCGTATAGCCACCCGGTCGACGCCGAGCTTGCGGGCCGCCTTGTCGATGAAAGGCTCGACGGCTGCGGCAATCTGATTCTCCCCAGGACCTCGCTGGGGATAGCGGGGCGGAGTGTTAGTCAGGACAGAAACGGCGCGCCAGCGCATCGCCATCGGCTGGTAGACCAGGGAGACGGCCATGCCGGAGTTGCGGAAATCGGGAAATCCCTCGTAGGGACCGTTGCTCTGGACGATGTACAGGTCGAGAGCCGTGATCCGTCCATCTTTGCGGAAGCCGATCTTCACCCAGCCTTGATAGCCTGGCCGCGCTCTGCCGAAGGCATACTCCTCGTCGCGGGTCACCCGCATCATCACCGGCCGCCCGGCTTTTTTCGCCAACAGGGCCGGAATACCCCATTGGGGATAGCCTGTACCCTTGGCGCCAAATCCGCCGCCGGTGTTTTCACTGATAAAGACCAGTTGCGCGGGATCTACGCCGAGGAGCTTGGCGACTCCCGGCACGACAAAAGATACGCTCTGCGAGGAGGCATGCAGGTACAACTTTCCGTTTTGCCAGTAGGCCATCGCTGTGCGCGGCTCCATGCAATGGTGCGACAGCGCCTGGGTTACGAAGCTTTCCTCCAATACAAAGTCGGCCTGTTTGAATCCCCCTTCCAGATCGCCGTACTGCCACTCCTCGGCGGGTTTCCCCATGGGCAGCTTGCCTTGGCTGATCCCGGCAAAATCACGTGCCGTCCATTTGATCGTTTGAAGCTTCAGCTCCCGGGCGGCGACGTTGCCGTCCGAGCGCGGATCCGGCCCGCCCGGTCTTAGGGTCTCAAGCGGGTCGATCACGAAGGGGAGCGGCTGGAGGTCGATCTTGATCCGCTCGATCGCTTCCGCCGCCGTTGTTTCATCGACCGCCGCCACAGCTAAAATCGGCTCACCGGCATAGAGGGGCTCGTTGGTGAGCATCGGCTCGCTTGGCGGATGAACTTTCGGGACCTCATCGGCGGTCACGATCGCCACCACCCCTTTTAGCGCCAGCGCATTGCGGGTATCGATCTTTCGTACCTTGGCATGGGGCATGGGGCTTCTCAGAAGCTTGGCGAAGAGCATTCCCGCTGGGCGAAAGTCCTCGGCATACTTGGCCTTGCCCGTAACCTTGCCCACGAGATCGGGAGGGGTGAAATCTTTCCCAATAAGTTTATAGCTAGCCATATCAGCTCACCTCCGCTGCGCGCATGACAGCGTTTAGGTAATAGTCGTAAGCGCCGCACCGGCAAAGGTTGCCCGAAAGGGCCTCCGCAGCCTGTGCCCGGGTAGGCTTTGGGCTGACCTTAAGAAGCGCCACAGCCGACATGATCTGTCCCGGCGTGCAGAAGCCGCACTGGGGCGCCATTTCGTCCACGAACGCTTTTTGCACCGGATGGAGCTTGCCATCCGGTCCGGCCAGGCCCTCGATCGTGGTGATTTTGGAATTCCGCACGGTATGGGTCAGCAGCGAGCAAGAATAACGCGGCACATCGTCGATGAGCACCGTGCAGTTGCCGCACTCCCCCCGGTCACACCCAAGCTTGGTCCCGGTCAGCCCGAGCTTATAGCGGAGCGTCATGGCCAGGGTCTCCTGCTTCATGACGTCAACCGGCCGCTTCTGACCGTTCACGGTCAGCGTGACCAAGCGTCCCACCGCGCCCGCTAAAGCGGGTTTGGCCTGGGCCGCCTCGGCTCCCCGGAAAAGGTAGCCGACCGATGAGACCGTGACCCCCGAGGCGATGATTCCCTTAATGAAGCTTCGCCTCGTAAGACCCGGTTGGCTATTGACTTCTTTGTCTAGCGCATCCATAGGGTCCTCCATTGAACGATCCTTCCCTATCTACCAACGCCCTATAGTCCGGACAAGGGCTTCTGTCAATAGAAAAATTGGGCGTGGCAACCGGGGTACCGACAACCGAACTAGATTTGACATAACGCCACATCATCGGATAGTCTCTCCGCCGGAAACGAAGCTAGGTGACTGAACCCTAAAAGGAATTTTCCATCATTCAGATGCGCGAGCGCTCACAGTTTCCGGCGTTCTCCGATGCGGAGATGGCCAGCCGCCATAGTAGCGCCATGGCGCTGCTAGAGGAGTCAGATGTAGACGCCCTGCTGGTTTACGGCGCCGGTCGATTCGCGTCGGAGATCTACTGGCTGACGGATTGGCCGGGGGGACGTGAGGCGTATCTGCTCTTTGAGCCGAAGGAGCCACCGACTCTTCTCGTGCAGCTCTATAATCATGTTCCGATGGCGCGTGTGCTATCGGTCGTAGGCGATGTCCGCTGGGCCGGACCTAACACGGCCGAAGGCGTGTGCAAGCTTCTTCAGGAAAGAGGCGTCGCGAACGGGCGGGTCGGACTGGTCGGAAGCATCCCCTTCCAACATTATCAAAAGATGCGCGAGAAACTTCCCAAAGCTGAATTCGTCGACTTGAGCGGCAAGTTTAGAATGCTAAGGACCATGAAGAGCCAAGCTGAAATCGAGCGCATCCGCCTTGCCTCCAAGCTCACTGACGATTCCATGCAGGCACTGGCCGATGGACTAAAGCCCGGCATGCGCGAGGACGAACTGCCGGCCTTGTTGGAGCCGGTCTACCTCAGGGCGGGAGGCTATGCCGGGATCCATTTCATGACCAGCATGCCGATGCGCGAGCCTCACTTTCCTGTGCCCGCTCAGTTCCAATCCAACAGGCGGCTTGAGAAAGGCGATTGTTTGATCACTGAGATCAGCGGCGCCTATTGGGGCTACAGCGGCCAGATTCATCGAACCTATTCTTTGGGCGAAGGTCCCACACCGGATTGGGAGCGACTGCACGACGCAGCGGTCGAGGTTTTCGAGGCCCTCGCCTCTGTCATCAAGGATGGAACTTCTACCCGAGAGGCCGAAGAGGCCGCTGAGATCGTTCACCGCCGCGGCTACACGATCTACGACGACCTGATCCACGGAGCCAACCAGTATCCTCCGATCTTTCAGACCCGCACGACGGCGCGCCACGAAGGGAGAGAAATCATCTTCCGCGAAGACATGGTGATCGTCATCCAGCCGAACGTCATCACCAAAGACGAAAAGATGGGGCTTCAATTCGGCGAGACCCTCGTGGTGCGCAAAAACGGCTGCGAGAGCCTGAACTCGTTCCCACGGGAATGGATCGTGTGCGGGGGCTGATAAGGCAGGAACCCGATCAGCGCTTCCCTTCCATCTCGTCTCTGACCTCCCTCACGAACCGGAGACTCAACACCTTCTCCGGGGATATCTCCTCCTTGATTTTAAGAGGAGCCCTCACGTCAAAATCGAGCACATTTTTTATCCCTTGCTGAGAGGGCAGACCAGGAACGCCTTCGGGCAAGGCTTTAGCAAAGCGGCGAATCCCTTCGAGAAGCGTGGGTCGGCTCACATTCCCCAGAGGAAGTTTTTTCAACGCTACGTCCGCGGCTTCTTCCGGCCTGTCGCGTATGAGCATCAGCGCCTTGATCATGGCTCTAAGCCATCTTTTGATCTCGCCGGGCTTTTCGGCGATCTTCTTGTCCGTCGTCAGAAAACCCTGGAAAGGGTAGGGAAACAAATCGCCGATAAAGGCCAGCGTGTGAAGCCCCTCTTTCTCACCCAGCAGGGCTTCGTCTCCGTTCACCACGGCCGCGTGGATCGCTCCCGACTTAAGCGCGAGGAAGGTCGTCGCGGTGGTTCTGGAGGGCATGGCCACTCGGGTGACGTCGCGCGCGGAGAGTCCTTCTCGTTCGATCAGCATGGTGATCAAGCTGTCCTGCGTGTCCCCGATGGTTCCCACGGCAATCCTCTTCCCTCTCAAGTCCGCGATCTTAAAAACGTCCGAAGCGGTCACCAGATACCAGGTAACCTTTTCCGTTTGAAACATGATCGCCTTGATGGGAGCGCCTCTCACGGCGGCGCGCATGCCGCTACCCCCGGCGCCGCTGTAATCCGCGTCGCCGCTTACAAGCGCGGCGATCGCCGTGCTCCCCGGAATCACTACGGTTTCATTCTCTAAACCTTCGTTGCGGAAAAATCCTTTAACCTCTGCAACCTGCACGGAGAGATAGTTTAGGGTGGCCCGAGGAATAGCGGTCCTTACCTTCTCGGCCCAAGCGCTTGGCGCCAGGAGAGTCGCCATCGCGAAGACGAATATAGGTATCGCCATCCTTATCTCTCTAGTGTGGTGTTCTCAAAATCCATTAAATAATTCAGACGTCATTCCGGCCAAGCTGGCGATAGCTAGCGCGAGCCGGAATCGACCCCCTCTCTTTCTCCCCCTTGCTAAGGGGGAGATTAAGTGGGGGTTCTGGATGCCCGCTTTCGCGGGCATGACAGTAAGGGCGGTGGCTCAATTCTTTCACGGACTTTAGTTCCACCACACAGTTCCCCTTTTATGTATTTCCATGGCGGGCTGTCAATAGCTCGCACCATGCTCAACGATATCAATTTATCACGGCGATGGCGTTGACATAACAGCGGCCACTCGGATAGCTTGCTGGGAACGTTCTGATGCTCGAAATCCCGATGAGAACGTTTTCCCGCCTGTACTATGGCTGGCGCATGATCGCCCTGGCCGCAGGTATCCGCGTCCTCGGAGGCGGCTTCCACCTGTACGGCTTCACAGTGTTTTTCTTGCCCTTGAGCCAGGACCTCGGGTTAAGCCGGGCGGCGACTTCTTTGGCCTTCTCATTGGCCAGGGCCGAGGGCGCTATCGAAAGCCCTATTGCGGGTTATCTCATCGACCGCTTCGGTCCGCGCCCGATCATGTTAACCGCTGTGGCGCTTTCCGGAGTCGGATATATGCTGCTCTCAGGCGTGAACAGCTACTTCACATTCCTGCTGGTCTATTTGGGCGTCATCTCCCTTTCGTTTTCCGCCGGTTTCATGCACTCCCCGATGATCGTGGCCAATACTTGGTTCATCCGCCGTCGAGCCCTGGCCATGACCCTGATCAGCGGCTCCGTTGGCTTGGGAGGAACCTTGGTGGCTCCCCTCCTCGCCATTGGTGTCCATACCTGGGGCTGGCGTCGCAGCGCCCTGCTGGCCGGGCTGGGCTTGTTCATCTTGGGTATCCCCCTGGCCTCCTTAGTGCGGCGGTCGCCGGAGAGCATGGGCCTTCTGCCTGACGGCGACCCACCGCACCGGCCCAGGGGCGCTCATGGCTTTGCCACCAATCCCACAGGCCAGAGGAGAGAAGCGGCCGATTTTACGCCGACCCAGGCAATGCGCACCTCTGCGTACTGGATGCTCATTCTAGCGACTCTCGTCCGAGTCGCTGGCTTCAGCATCATCATGGTCCATTTCATCCCGATTATGGTTTGGAAGGGCGTGAGCGAGCAGCGCGCCGCCATCATGCTCGGCGCTTTTGCCTTGCTAAGCATGCCTTCCCACCTTTTGCTGGGATGGATGGCCGACTTGGTCAACAAGCCGCGGCTGATGGCCTTGAGTATGCTGGCAGGGACTGCCGGATTGCTTTTGATGATCTACGGAAAAGGGGAGTGGCCACTATGGCTCTCTATCGCCCTTTTCACCGCGGTCGAGTCCATCTTCCCGGTGAGCTGGGCCACTGTAGGGGATTTCTTCGGCCGAACCTACTTCGGCACGATTCGTGGAACGATGAGTTTCTTTTATATGTGGGGGGCTGTTGCAGGACCGGTGGTTGCAGGGGCTGCCTATGACCGCAGCCAGAGTTATGACCCGGTGCTCCCGGGGATGGTGGCGCTGTTTCTGCTGGCCGCTATCCTTTACGCCCTATTGGTTAAGCCATCGGCTCGCTGATGACAGCTACTTTTTCCCTCTGACCGGCTGCATTCTCAGGGGAATGCAGGGGAATGCCTTTTACTGTCGAAGAATACTCCCTGCTTCTCAACCGCGGTGAGCTGGAATAGACGGCTTACCTTTACGCGAGAGGAACCACAATAAGGCCGATATCAACAAAACTAAAAAGAAGAGATAGGTTATTTCAGCTTCCATGTTTGTCTCCTCTGTGAAGAGGGTAAGTCTCTTCTACCCGCTTTCGCTTCTCAGAGAGCATCAAACAGCAATATCCATACCAAACAGCCCCCTTAAGTTTAAGCTAACGGTTTTTAAGGTAATTCTCATTATCCGGGCCCCTCTTAAAGGCGGTGGAAAGAACCAAATTGGCCAAAAAATTGCAAATCGTGCAAAAGGCGGTCAAGGCGCTGTTCTGACTGCGCCCGCGGTGCGAGACAAACTTGTCACTCACTCATACCCGATCGCCGACACGATGTTGGTCGAAGCCGCCTGTCTGGCCGGGAGATAACCGGCTAATAGGCAGAGCCCTATCGACGCGACAAGAGAGAGGAAAGCAATCCCAAACGGGTAGTAATATTGGAAGGTCCAGCCTGTGAGCACTTTGGTGTTATAGACGACGTGATGGTAGGACATCACTGTTCCGGCAATCAGGCCCAGGATTCCTCCGGCCAAGCCCATCCAACCCGCCTCAGCGACGATCATCATTCGCAACTGACGCTTGGTGGCGCCAATCGCCCTGAGAACTCCGATCTCCCTGGTGCGATCCAGAACCGAGGCGAGCAGCGTATTGATCACGCTGAAAATGGCCACCACAACCGCTATGATCTCAACGGCATAGTTCACGCTGAAGGACTGTTCCATGATGTTGACCACGGTTTCTCTGAGTTCCCTGTGGGTGCTGACAAAAAGCTGGTATCTTTCCCCATAGTCTCCCTTGATCTTCTGGATCACAGCCCGTTGATCCGCCCCCGGGGCGAGCCAGAGATCAAACGCGTCTACCAGTTCATCATGCCAAATTTTCTTATACAACGCCCGATCGATCAGAACGCTCCCCGAATCTGATGAGTAATCGACGTAGACCCCAACGACCGCGAACCGAACGAGCCCTGAAGGCGTGGAAAGCTGGATGGTATCTCCCAAGCCCTTGCCAAACTTGGCTTGAAAGCTCTCGCTTACAATCACCCCCTCCCCTGCCGCCATCTGCGCTAACGCCTTGGACCCCTCGCCCTCCACCATCGGGAGCGTTCGAACTCCCTTAGAGGTTTGAGCCGAAAAGGACTCGATGAGAATCGGCCTTGCGCCGTGAGTCGAACGGATCAGGCGATAAAGATCGACGACCTGAACTCCGGGTATCTCCTTTAGAGCGGATCCCAGCTCCTCTTTTAGAGGAACGTTGAGAGGACCGGCCGTTTTGGCTCCGGAATGTATGACCAGGTCCGCTGTGACCATCTGATCTACCCAGGAGAGCAGGGACCCGCGCACGCTGTGGACGAAGGCGGCAATGGTAAAAATCGCGGCCAGGCTGATCATCAGGGTGGCAATCGTAATGCCGGAGCGAACCGGGCTCCGGCGCAGGCTCTCCGAAGCGAGTTGCAACTCATTCCAAGACCAGAGGGATGACCTCAGCCACAGAAGTCTAACCCAAAGGAGAATGAACAGCGGCGAGAGAAAGGATAGCCCGAGCAGAAAAGCCAGCATCGCGGCCACTCCCAACGAGAACCTCTCCACCTCGGTTAAACCCCCGGGCGACAAGAAAACCAGCAGGCCCGAAATAACCAGGAGAACCAGACCGACTATAGAAGCACGAAAGAATCCTTGCGTCCGAGGGCTCCAAGCCGCCTGGCGGTAGCTCTCCACAGGGCTTACCTGGGTAGCCTCCCAGGCAGGGTAAAGGGCAGCGATGCTCGATACCCCTAAACCGCTTGCGATTCCGACCCAAAAGTCTCGCGCGGTGAGGGCGCCCCTTGCCAGATCGATTTGCAGGAAGAGATGGCTCACGCTCTGTCCTACAGAAAGGAGCGCCGCTTGAGCCAAGACCACCCCCACCAAGAGTCCAACGAAAGAGCCCAATAAGCCAACCATCAACGCTTCTGTCATGACCAAGATCAGGATATCCCTCCGCACTACCCCCAGACAGCGGAGCGTCCCGATTTCTCGCTTCCTCTGAATCACGGAAACAGACACCGTGTTGTAAATCAGGAAAAAGCCGACAAAGAGCGCCACCAGACTAACGAAGAAAAGACCGATGCGAAAAGACGTGAGCAGCAGCTCGATCTGTTGTCCTCTCTCTTGAGGCCGCTCTACCTGCGCGGCGCCCTGCAACCGGGCATGGATCCTCTTTCTTACCGCCTCTACCTCCTCGCCCTCCTCGATCGTCAGGTCCACGATATCCAGCTTGCCCTCCTTGCCGAAGGCTATCTGGGCGACCGGCAAATCCATCAGCGCAAAGCTTCCCCCGAAAACCTTAGCCGTACCCTCCTCCTTAAGGTGAGCGCGGACGGTATAGCTCCGCACTCCCCGGCTCGTGGCCAGGTCGATCTTCGAGCCCAGCGGAAAGCCGTGACGAAGGGCGAAGGATTCTGTGAGGGCGATGGAGTCCGGCCGCGCGATGAAATCGAGCGCGCCCTCCAGCCCAAAAGGAGGACCTACAAACTGGTGCTCCCGGATGGAAAAGTCGGTGAGGAGATCCACCCCGTAAACGAAGAGCCTCTCCCCTCTGAAGCCCACGACCGGAAGAAATCCCTCCACCGCCGCCGTGGCATCCTTGACCCCTTGAGTGTCGCGGACGACCCTGTAGAGCGGTTCCCCGACACCGCCCTCGCCGTTGGTTATCTGGAGAACCGCTTTGCCTGCAATTAACTCAATAGTCCTCTGAAAAGAGCTCAACAGCGTCCGGTTAACGATCGCGATGGCAACGATAACCGAAACGCCAAGAACGATGCCCAGGAAAGTAAGGGCGGTGCGCAGCCGATGGCGTCCCAGATGGCGCAGACTTATAAGACGGAGAAGCCGGACCACTAGGAGCCCCCTTTTTCGATCATCCCATCTTTGAGATAGATCACGCGGTCGCTATAACCCGCTGCCTCTTGGTTGTGAGTAACTATGACCACGGTGCAGCCTTCTTCCCGGTTGATCTGGCGGATCAGCTGCAAGATCCCCGTGCCGGTCTTAGAGTCGAGATTCCCCGTGGGCTCATCCGCCAAAAGAATCGGGGGACTAAAGACCAGGGCGCGGGCGACGGCGAGGCGCTGCATCTCTCCGCCGGAAAGCTCCTCGGGGAGATGGCCCTCACGGGCTGTCAGTCCGACTCGTTCCAAAAGCGCTGTGGCCCTGGCAGCGGCTTTCGCCCTTGGCTGTCCGTCCACTACCAGAGGCAGCATCACATTCTCCGCAGCCGTCAATGTGGGAAGCAGGTTGAAGAACTGAAAGATAAAACCGATCTTAGTGCGCCGAAACAGGGTCACCTCGTCGTCGGGCATCTGGGAGATAATTCGGCCGTCT
>Ga0137796_10001804_pt1 | contig 11879 bp, 9 predicted proteins | sample OV2TP3_FD_97704 | JGI IMG/M metagenome (GOLD analysis project Ga0137796, IMG submission 97704)
AAAGCGATCCGATTGCAATCGGATCGCTTTTTTGTTACTTCAGTTTCACTGTAGCACCCGCTTCTTCAAGTTTTTTCTTCATAACCTCCGCCTCTTCTTTCGGCACGTTTTCTTTTATAACTTTCGGAGCCGCCTCAACAAGATCCTTGGCTTCTTTAAGGCCGAGGTCGGTTACTGCGCGAACGGCCTTAATGGCGCCGATTTTATTAGAACCCGCAGACTTGAGCTCAACCGTAAAAGATGTTTTTTCTTCCACGGCGGCAACCTCTCCCCCAGCGCCTCCAGCGGCCATCATGGCAACCGGAGCCGCGGCAGATACGCCGAACTTTTTCTCGAGAACTTTTACAAGTTCCGATAGATCAAGAACGGACATTTTTTCAACTTGTTCAACAAGACTCTTAAATTTTTCTGGTATTTCTATTTTCTCTTCGTTTTTTTCTTCTGACATAATTGTCACAGAACAGACACGGAACACCACACGGAACAGACACGGAAAATTCAGTGTCGGTTCAGTGTAAAATTCAGTGTCGGTTCAGTGCTTATTTTTTACTTATCGCATTTAATACTTGAACCAATCCCCTTATATTTCCCTGCATAACATTTACAAATCCCGCTATAGGCGCTTGCATGCTTCCAACCATTTTTGCCAGCAACTCTTTATAAGAAGGAATTTGCGCGAGCGCCATGACTATGTCTTGTCCAATAAATTCTTTATCGAGAATTCCCGCAAGGATTTTTAACTTCTCTATCTTTTTTGTAAATTTATAAATAATTTTAGCCGCCATTACTTCGTCTTTATAGCCAAACGCTACGGCAATCTGACCCTCTAAAGATTGTGTATCTACGGGAATATTATGCTTTTTTAAAACCAAATCAAGCAGAGTTTTTTTCGCGACTTTAAGGTCCATCCCTGCTTCCCGTAGTTCTTTGCGTATACTTTGCAAATCCCCCACGCCCACGCCAGAATAGTTTACAAAAACAACTGATTTAAAATCAGAAAACTTCTGATCCAAGTCTTTCAATATTTCTTCTTTTTTGGATTTAGATGTTGCCATGTGCCAATTTTCTCAGCGAAGCAAGCCCGAAGGGCGCAGCTGAGATGTTAGAAAATTGAGCACCCCGAGCGAAGCGAGGGGCTTTCAATAATAAAAAACGGCCTACAAAGCCGCAGACAAAACACGCTCGCCGTATACGGGGCTTACTTGTACGCCCGTAGTCTGTGGCTTGCCCCGCGTAGCCCCGAGCTTGTCGAGGGGCGAAGTGGGGCTTGCCCCGCGTAGCCCCGAGCTTGTCGAGGGGCGAAGTGGGGCTTATTATGCATATACTATATCTATGCCAAAAATAAGTCAAGTAAAAAGCCCTCCGACTATAGTCGGAGGGCTATGTATTTAGCTAGCGCGATTACTCCTTAGAGGAGTAATCGCTTGGCGCAAAGAACCAAAAATCTGCTTCCATGATTCTACAAATGATGTCTCGCAATAGGAGACTCCATGACGCTCGCAAAAATCCTTAACTATCAACCGAGCTTTTCCCAGATTGTAGCGAGGCATAGAAGGAAAAAGATGGTGTTCTATCTGAAAATTTAGTCCGCCGTACCAAAAACTTATAAACCAACTTGGTGTTATATTACGCGAGGTAAGTACCTGCGAGCGCAGAAAATCTAATTTCATTTCGTTATCTACAATAAGCATGCCCTTGTGATTTGGAGCAAAAATCGACGCCGTGTATAAACCGAATAAAACCTGATTCGCAACTATAAACATTATCGCGTGCGATACATTCATTACACTGAAAATAAAACCAAAATACAACGCGAAATGTAAAGCCATTATGGATAATTGTTCGATGCAAGGACCTACTTTTTTCTCTCTAAACAAAAATTGGATACTCGCAATCTTCATACCCAGCCCATTTAGGGAAAAAAGCGGGATAAAATAAATACACTGGTAGGGAAGTAAGAATCGTTGAAAGCCTCTACTTTTTTCCGCTTGGGATTTAGAGAATGCAAGAATTGAAGTACGAGTGTTGGGGTCCTTATCGAGATCATTAGGATTAGCGTGATGTTCATTGTGCACTTCAACCCACCAGCTTCTGCTTATGCCAATAAAAAAACTAGACGCTATAATCATTACTTTGTTTCCAAACATTGAGCGCGAGATCTGATTATGCCCTGCGTCATGCCCAACGGAAGCCACTTGGCCAAATATAAATGCCAAAAATATCGCGTCTAGAAGCTGAATCCAAAAGATATTTACAACCATTAACACAGTTAGGCATACTGCAAGCAAAGTCAGATTGAAAAAGTTTTTATACACATAGTATAGAGGCTTCTTCTCCAACAAACCATCCCGCCTCACAAGTTCCCGCAACTGGGCGTACTCACTATTACTCATCTTCACTCCTTCTGTTTCTCGTATGTTCCAGTAAAAATTTAAGTCGCTTTGGGTTGCCCGAGAGAGTTTGAAGATCGTATGGCAAGCCTGCCAAGGCAAGACACCTAAACCGACCCAGCCGCTCAAGAGCCACAAGGATAGCCCCTGAAAAATCAGGGTGCCATCTGTCTACCCAATAGCAAGCAAGAAAATCCATCAAATGATGAATATTCTGAAGGTTCTCTCCCGAAGAAAAAATAGCAAGATACCACGGATCTGTGCTATCGCCCGTATTTCTGCCCCAAAACGGTTTCGGACCCCATTTATGCGAAAATGAATTAACGGAAAGCGTTATGTGATGCCAAATTACAAACCTCAAAAAACCGCACAGCAAAAATGCTTTTGCGCCTTCCAGTAGGCCGTTCAGTAGACTAAATTCGCCGCTGGTCCGTAACCCAACAAAAAAGAAAATCGAAAAAGGCGCAACAAACCCGAAAATCATAACGGGATTATAATACTTTTTCTGTTCTTGCACCGCCGGGTCATCTTTCAGTCCTCGTGAAAACTGCCTTAGCTCCCAAATAGATGGCGGGTATACATACTCGTACCATAGCCACCCTATATGCGCGTGAAAAAAATTTTCTCGGGGAGTGTGAGGATCCTGCGCTTCTATTTCAGTCCGTTCGTGATGAATAAGATGGTTTCTGCCCCATTTATCGGAATCATTCTGCAACGCTATTGAACCTGCGCCCAAAAGCATCCTCATAAAATTTCTGCCGCATTTGAAAGTTCTATGCGTAGACAACCGATGATAACCAATAGTTATTCCCAAACTACTTATCCAAAAAGAAACATAGAACAACGCCCACATCCCAAGCGAAAATGCCGGAAGAGATGACACGAAAACAAAAAACGCGCCGGTTAACCCTCCAAAATAAAGAAGTATTCCCGTGAATACCCCCTCATATCGCAAGGGCTTGCCCTTTATATAGTGATCCGGGAATACTGTGCCCAGTATATGCAAACCAACAAAGAACAATCCAATAAACGCGGCAAAAATTAGCCAGAAATTCAGGGCATTTCTGAACAATCCCGGAATATGAAATCCACCCATTACCATTAAATAAATCGCGAAGAAAGCACCGGGGTGCGCTAAGAAGTCCTTGATTACCGTCTTATTGGACCATCTTCTTTTCACGTTCTTGAAATCATCTATATTCAGTCTTGCTGTATACTCCATAGCTTCACCTCGCTTCAGTTGTAAAAGAGCTACAATATGCCAGTACTTTGCTATGATGCTACAACAAAAAAGCTTCTCTTGCAAGAGAAGCTAAGCATTGCTTTGTTTGCGATACAAACGAGAATACAACTTCGCGAACGGCGAAACAAACAGGTGCCATGATTCTTGATGGCGATGCACTACAATCGTCATTGATTCATCCAGATTCCGTAACGCGCTCTCCGCGATATTCCCGAATTTCAACTCCTCGAACCAATGATCTCTTGACGCCGCAAGTACAACAAGATTGTGTTTTTTTGCGCTTTCATTGATGTACGCGGATCTGTCCTCCGGCGCTTCTACGATATCGAGAAGGCCATCGCCACAAAATCCGCGTTCCCGAAGCTCTTCTTGAGCTTTTCTTGCCTTCTCTTCCGCGCGCGCGGCTTCCTTTATGTGGAGAAATCGCACATTAAACGGAGATCCGATGTATTCTTTAAGAGCATGAACTGTGTCTAGTAATAACCCCCCATGAGGATTAGATATATAAGGAACAAAACAATTACGAAGAGACTTTCTCTCTCCCGATACTGTCCCTGTTTTTGCAACCATAAGATGGCAGCGAGTCTGGCGCAACAATCTGGTTAGGATTGCCCAGCCAAACCCCCTTTTCAAAAACTCAATCTGCTCAAACGGAAGGATCAGAACATCCGCGTCCATACTCTCCACAAGGCCTCGAATGATCTGCACATACCCAAATCGCTGCATCGCTTCAAACGATGGCGGGATTTCGGATACCGTCGCCGAGGAAAAACGAAGGCTTACTCTTTCGGATTCAGGAAATGTTTTATACTCGCGAACCAGCTTATCGCAAAATTCCGCCCCGCGCTCCATCATCGCCGTTTTTTCGGCATCTGCGACGCCGAATTCTTTAAATGAGGAAATTTCTTTTGGTAATTCCTGCAATAAACAGAAATACATGGCAGTGTCGCGGCTTTTTGCGATCGCATGAGTGATTGCCAGCAGCGCCTTCCAATTCGTTTCTTTAGTTAAAGGGCAAAAAACTCTCGCGTAAGTTTGGGTCCCAAACGAGTAATATTCTTCATATATAATCGCGCTATAAATCTCTTCCTCAATATTTTTCTTCGCGAACAGAAACCATACAAGCACCCCGATAAGAAACCAGATGACAAAAATCGTAACCCCCCAGGCGCTTACGGAAAAAAGAGGTACCGCGACAATGATGTACCCGACGATTGCCCCGAGATTAAGAAAGGGGAAAAGGGGAACTTTATACGGCCGTATTATTTCCGGACGATCAACCCTTAATTTGATAAGCGCGCCATTGAGCGAGATAAACAGCAGGATGAATAGCAGATTTGCTACAGCCGCGACCCCTTCAAGCGGCAGAGCAATAACCAAAAAAATCATACAGCAAGCAGAAACAATGATCGCAAAAACCGGAGAATTGTACTTTTCCAGTAAAATCCGGAAAGAATAAGGAAGGCTTTTTGCGTCTCCAAGCGCCTTTGCCATATGACTCGCGGAAAAAATCGTAGAATTAAGCGCGGCAAGCGAAGCAATAAAACCGGCGCCGAAAACCAACACTACAAGCGTTGAGCCAAACACGAAGAAAGAGGCGCTTTGCGCGATAGCTCCTTCTTTCGCCTCGGAAAGGACATTCCAACTCAACGTGTCCGAATGAGTCCCGAGGATGGCAACCGCAACAACCGCGATATAGATCGCGACAATTATGCCGTAAGAGTAAAAAAGCGCCCTTTTTAAATCTTTCTTTGGATTTTTTAGCTCTTTTACTCCCTGCGCCACAATCTCGGAACCCTGGAACGCAAGAGAGAATATTCCCATGGCCGTAATAAAGCCCCACGCGCCTTTCGGAAAAAGTTCAGTTAAGTTCTCTCTTGATGCTGGAACGTTCGTGAATATTGTTACTACTCCAAGCGCCACATACAAACCAATAATCCCAAGGACTCCAAACACAAGATACATTCCGAATTTCCCGCTAAAACTCGCGCCCAAAACATTCACGACGCACCAAATGACAATAAAGGCGACCGCGATGCCCATAATCCAATAATAGTTTCCGCCCAAAAGTACAGAATCTGGAATAATATATTGAGTAAGAATTGCTACGGCATAATATCCGATATTCAACGCGTACACGGCGCAGGCAACCATGTGGGCTCCCCAAGATGCCCATCCCGCAATATGCCCAAAACTATGCCCGAACGCCATTTTAATCCACGCATATCCTCCGCCCGCGTCGGGAATAGACGAACCCAGCTCCGCGTATACCATAACCGTGACAAAATTTAGAAGCGCTAAAAGCGCGATCACGAACAAAAAAGACGGGCCCGTATATCCCACGGCGTATCCGGTTAAACCGAAAAGGCCTCCACCGATAAGGCTCCCAACTCCTAGCGAAAACACAGTCACCCAAAGCCCAAGAACTAGCTTGAACTCTACGTTTTTCATCTCTTAAACTCCCTGTCTTCCCTTAGAGACTGTCTAATAAGTCCCCTTTCTACTGCAATTTCTTAATTTCGGCTACGGCATCGTCCGTCCTCCTCGGCGTATATTAGCCATATACGCCTTCGTCGTCCGTCCTTGCCTCGCTCGAAATTAAGAAATTTCGTAACGAAAAGAACTTATTAGACAGTCTCTTACATTTTGTAAAAGTACGTATAATTATAATACTAAAAAACGCCAAAAAGTCAATGGCGTCGTAATGGATCGCTGTTTTATTTTATTTATCTGAGATACTTAGCTTTATTCTCATTATGTTCCTCAAGGGTTTCTGAAAATACGGTTTCGCCGCCAGGGGCGGAGAGATAATAAAGATAATTAGATACTTCTGGCTCTATGGCCGCAGTTATTGCGTTTAGGCCCGGATTTGCAATGGGTGTTGGCGGAAGGCCGCGATATTTATAAGTATTATACGGAGAATCTATGAGTTTATCCTCATTCGTAATCTCGCCTGTTTTATTACCGGTTATATAAGCAAGTGTTGCGTCTACCTGAAGAGGCATACCGATTTCCATGCGCTTCCACAGGACCCCCGAAACCAGTTTCATATCTTCTAGTGTGCGGACTTCTTTTTCTAAAAGCGAAGCCATAATAACCACTTCGTATAGATTCTTGCCCCGCGCCTTGATTTTTACGCGAGTAGCATCCGGAATTTTCTCATTAAAATTCAAGAGCATCTTTCCCACTATGCTGTTTAGTTGCGAATCTTGTTCAAAAAAATAAGTGTCTGGGAATAGAAAACCATCAATAGTAGCGCGCGGAGGTAGATCCGAAAGAAATCCTAAGCCGAAAATTTCCCGCGCCAATGGCGCGGATATTCCGACCGCCTCCTGCAATTCACTCTCTTTAAATAAAAAACCGCTGGATATTAACAGTTCTTCTATTTCCGATGTCTTATATCCTTCAGGGATTGTAATTTTAATTCCCGGATCCGCCACTACATCTCCTTCTTTAAATTTAGCCGCGATCTGGCGGATGGTCATAGACGGTGAAAGTTCGTATTTGCCTGCTTGTAAAGAATTCGCTGATTTATCTTGCAAAACATAGTAATTAAAAAATAAAGTATTAGATATTATCCCCTCTCCCTTTAGATTCGACGCGATCGCGCGGGCTCCTTGGCCTTTTTCTATATTAAATTCTATAAGTTCCTGACTAGATGGATTTTTAGCCCTGCCAGAACCAAAAATTAAATAGGCCAAAAAAACTATCGCTAATAAGTCTATTGCGATAACAGCTAATAATCCAAATTTTATTATAACTGCGCGAGACATTATTGAATTGAATTATACTTTGAAGTGCAACGCTTGCATGAAGTCCTTCGATATTGCTTTCGAGCGGATTTGAGCCCTCCGACTACAGTCGGAGGGCGAGCCTCGCAAGTCCGACTACAGTCGGACTGAGAATGAGCGAGAAAGCAATATCGAAGGACTCTCAATGTTACATTTGACTATATAATGCGATATTATTTCTTAATTTCTATTATAACAAAATTTTTCATATAAAAAAGCCCCGAGCGTAATCTAGGGGCCTGGAAATTAATTTTTTAGCCATTCTTTGCGAATAAATTCGCGCTCTATCCATTCTATTGCTTCAAGGCCACTCATATTTCCGAAAACTATTCTCCACGCTTCTTTTCTTTTTGGTATTTTTGACTTATGTTTATGGGTTTTTACACCTGCCGAAATGCCGCGTTTCAAGGGATTCTCTACCGTAAAAGAAATAGAAAAAAAATCATCGTTGAGATCCCCATTATCATTCATATATTTTGTGATAATCGCAACAACTTCTCTGGGAGTCAAATTAGAAAAAAGCTCGTGCCAATAAGTGTGTTTTTCGCTCTCGGGAAGCCAACGCTCATCGGGATATATGTTACGCCGTTGCCTAGATGTCGGAATTATATGATGCGGTCCTCTAAGCCGCTTTCGATGCGGCCCGTCTTTTTTCGCTTTCTTACTTTTCATCTATCTTCTAACCTGCACATACGGACTCCTGAGTAGTCCCAATCTATCTTTTAAGTCATTGATCTTAATGTGTATAGAACGCGGCCTTTTCAAGATTGCGTCACTGAAGAACTCGTGTTCGGACATGAAAATCCTGCCTTCCTTGTGAAGAACCCTTGAATATACAGGACCGAAGTCCAAATCTTTCAGCTTACCCCTCTCAAAGTCGGTAGAAATACACATAGCTCCGGCCTGAACGGCTTCCCGCTGGCCCAACTCAGGATCGTATTTCTGCACGCATATCGCGGTATGGAAATTCGCCACGCTAACCATTTGGCATTCAGAAGTATCCAGCACTTCTTCCGCTCTTATGGAAGTGGTCTTTGTTCTTGGCATGCTTGGGTGAAAAAGCTCATTACACAATCCACCGGGGTATTCATATATAGTTTTTACTTCAAGGGTTTCGTCTTCATCGTCGGGCACTTCCCCTTCCCTTATCGGCAATTCAACTATTTTCTTAAGTATAATCTCCTCTAGTTTGGGGCTAAAGATTCCACGTCCATTCAAAAATTTACCTATATGATGATTAAGAAGAGAAACAAGCGCGGCTTTAAAATCAACACAAGGAGTATGTCCGGTTTCCATCTGCCACGCATCGTGATTCCCGGCAATATATACAAAAAGGACAAGGCAAGAACTGATTAATTCTTGCACTTCTTCTTGCGAAAGTCCGGCCAATTTTCTCCCGTTAAAAATTTTTTCGAACCTGCCTACAAATACATCATAAAATACTGTACCAAGAATCTCCGCGGCAAAAATTTCCTGCTCTGTATAGTTCAAGCCGCTTATTATCTGCCCTCTATGGTGCAGATGGTGCTTAAGGCCCGCTATTATATCGCCAACAAGCTCAACGGCCTGTATGTCGAATCGCTTAATTATCTCGGGAAATTTATAACGCACATATTCATAATCAGTAGTATTGTATCCTGCGTGCAGGCATCCAAATACAAGACGCCTCAATTCATGATAGCCCGCATCGTAGGCCCACGGATAACGAAGCCGTTCCTGAAGCCAGTCAAGGTGAAAATTTATCCTGTCAGATTCTTCGTCCCTGTATAGTCCGGGCCAGGTAATTCGTGTTGATGCCTTGGGTTCTACAAGAAAATCAACCGCTTTTTGGACCTCATCCCTGTCAATATCAAGAATATCCGCAATCTGGCCCACATGAAGACCAAGCCGGTCAAATTTTATAAGATCCACGATCTTTCTGTGAATATCTGAAGCTCCTGTTTTAATACCGGTGATAAAACGACGTTCATCTTTGACAAGATCGCGCAAACTCCATGTACGAATAAGTTTGTCTTTACCATTCATGGATGCTTCTATTATTCGTATGCCTATCTGGTTTAAAGTAACCGAGGGTTCTCCCGCGGCAGCCGGTATCGGTATATAGGATACGGGCAAGGAAATAAAAGGCCGTTTCCGTTCGCCTCCTCCGGGCTTCGACACGCTAGCCCCAAATCCTCCCACCACCCACATATCCGGGTATTTATCAATGGCCGCGGCTTCGGCCTCGCGAATTTCTTTTTCGGGAGCATTGCTCGCATATTGGCCGGGCAAACGATGCTTACGCGCGGTAAGCCATCCAAGCGTTTGGCCAAGAATTTTTTCCTCGTCGTTTTTTCCCACGCCCTTAAGATATGTGTGATCTTCTCCCTGCTTCAAGAGCCGTATATCGGATCGCAACCCCATCAGTCGTTTTACAATGTCATCCCCATACCAGCCATCCAGAATAGGCGAGGTCATAATGTAGTATCTGACAAAGCCAACGCCTTTTCCGTTTTGAGGAGTCCTAATTTTAGGAAGAAGCGAATGAATCTCTCTAGACACTTCGTCTAAAATATGCTCCCTCACTAAAGGCAAAATAGAATTTCTCTGAGTGCGCGTAAGATTATTTGTCCTGGAAATATCATCTGTCATTTGGTTTATTGATTTTTCTATGCTTTTCTTATCTACAAATCCCCCGCAGTGCACAATATAATGGCATCCATCGCGGACTGCGAGCATCATCTCTGTGCGTATTATGGCGGCTCTCGCTCCCTTATGTTTCCAGAAAGACCGCGACCAGGCCGCAACGCGCACGCCCGGCTTGTTCCAGCTGTTCTCCGAAATTGTTAAAGTTTCTGGTTCGGAAAAATTACGTTTGCGGAATCTGGGAATATCAACAACGATTTTGTTCTGTGATGTCATGTCAACCTCCAGACTTGTTAAAGTACATGCTTATAATTATAGTACTTATTTACCTAAAAATTTGCAACAAACAAAAACCCTCCGACTATAGTCGGAGGGCTTGGGGCTAGATATTTTTTCTGCCCGCTATTTGTATAAATCTCTGTTCCTGTTCGACTTCTTTTTGTTTTACTTTTTTGTTCTCTTTAATTTTCTTTGCCTGATCTTCTGGGAAGCTACAATTCTTATGGATCTTGGATTTGTAGCCTTCCGGACCAAACAGCTGTACTAGAACTTTTTGACGCACATTTGCATTTCCCTGGCTACTTTCTGTCAGATAGCCAAGTGAGCAGGAAATAAGCTCTCGGGTTGTCATCTCCTCTCGGGTTGTCTTCTCCAGTTCGCGCGCCCTTTCTGAAAGATCTCTTGCAAATTGCGGATAGTTCCAAAGCATGACATCGGCCTCATCTATTTCGCTTGGAACGTCGCCTTTTCCAAATGCGAACGAGGCATGCACAATAAGTATTATTTTTCTAAGCTCATCTTCTACTGGACGATGCCTGTCCCAGGGCTTTCTTAACGCGTATAGCTTTTCTCTTATCTTGCTTAATTCTTCCAGCCATTCTTTCATTATGGTCTCTGTCTTAATCTCTGGGGATGAACCATTACGGGACATACTCTGCTTTATTCTTTCTACTCGGTCTGTCGCTCGGTCTGTTGCTGTAGTCATATCAAGTCAGATCTCCTTTTGGGTAACTATATTATATACCATGTCGCCAAAAAAGCAAGTTTTTATCTAAACGTCGTTTCAAGCTTGGGCAAAGTAACGGCTTCCACTACCTCAAAGGTTCTGCGTCCCAGAACCTGCCCCCGCTCTGTTATAACATCAACCCGCCACTTTCCCGGTTTAATATTGCTCTTTAACGTATATCCCCTATATCCGCCGTCGCGCCCACCTCTCATGGGAAATTTAAGCCGGCTCACTTCGATCCAGTCGCCTTTTTCTTCATCAAAATAAGACCACCGATGAAGTATTGTGATATTCAGTTTTGTTGGAGCAAAAACCGCGCTGTAACTATAAATACTCTCTCCGGGAACTATATGAAACGTATCACTTGCGTCTTTGAAAAAAAGATGCCAGGGAGTAGGCTCAAAACTGATTTTATAGATATTCTTTCCTTCCGAAACCCTCTCAATAGAATGATAAATTCCGCTCTCTTTCAGCGAAAGAGGAATCGGAGGAATTATGTTTGCGAAGTAAAAGATATTAAACAAGATATATATGCTTGCGATACTCAAAGTAAGCGCGCGCAAATTTTGCTTGAATCTTTCGGGCATTATCTTGAAAATCGCAACGGCAATGATGAAAAGAACCGCAAGCGCGGCAAGACCGCTTGCGATGAAAATTAATGCTCCCATCTTTCCCACAAGAATAGGCAACGCGAATACGGAATAAGAAAACAAAACGATAAAAAATATGCTTAACTGAAATGTCAATCTCAAATATCTTTTTCTAAAAAATTCATTTCCAATAAATAAACCGGCCAAGAACAAAAGAAACGGCCAGCTTGCGAG
>Ga0137796_10001807_pt1 | contig 11878 bp, 16 predicted proteins | sample OV2TP3_FD_97704 | JGI IMG/M metagenome (GOLD analysis project Ga0137796, IMG submission 97704)
GTGGGGCGTGGCCGTCAGCAGCAGCATGGCGTCGCAGCGACGGGCAAGCACCTCCGCCAGGCGGCGTCGCTGGGAGTCCTCCCGCTCCTGGGCCGTGCCCAGGTCCATGCAGTGGTGGGCCTCGTCGATGACGACCACGTCGTAGCTCGTGCGTTCAAGCTGGTCGAGCACCCGCTCCTGCTTCAGGAAGTCGATGGAGGCCAGGCCGAGCGGAATATGGTCGAAGGGGTTGGCCCCGAGCGCCGTGCCGCGCCGTACCTCTTCCAGCCGTCCGCGATCGATGACATCGAACCGCAAGCCGAAGCGCTGGGCCATCTCCAGCTTCCACTGCTCGAGCAGCGGGCCAGCAGGCGAGACCACGAGGACGCGATGGGCCACGCGCCGTGCCATAAGCTCGGTGATGACAAGGCCAGCCTGTATCGTTTTCCCGAGGCCCACGCCATCTGCCAGGAGGAGCCGCACACGGCTCATGCGAAGGGCACGCACCACGGGGACGAGTTGGTAGGGCTCGATGCGGAGGCGCCCGGGCTGAACGGCGAGCAAGGCATCGGGACCCAGGGCCTGCTCGAGCAGAAACGCCTGGTGGTAGACGAGCCAGTTGGTGAGCGGAGCTGCACGGTCGAGACGAAGCGCGTGTATCACCGGCTCCACCGGTTCGAAGGGGTAGAGGAGGTCCAGCTCTTTGCCACCGATGGTCCCTTCGAGACCCCGGAGGCGATAGAGGGTCTGGGGGCCCAGCTGCTCGACTGTGACGATCTCCCAGCGGAGGCCACGCGCCATTACTTCGGTTCCCGGGAGGAGTGACAGGGTCATGGGCCGCTTCTACCTCTTCATCGTAACCCTTGCGCGAGATCCATCAGGCAAGGGAAGCTCGAGTGGAAGAGCCGGTCCACCGGCCAACCGGCTGCGTCTACCGATTCGCCTTGATGCACGCTTCCAACAGGTCCAGAGCCGCCTTGGTGAAGGTCCACATGTTCGCTTCCCGGTCCGCTACCCCCGTCTCCACGGTGATGGTCCGTTCGACCGGGCCGGCGACGGCGATGCAGGCATGCCCGGCGGCATCGCCATACCGGTTGCCGGTCGGGCCGCTGGCGCCTGTCTCAGCCAGGCCCCATGTGGCGCCCAGTCGTTCGCGCATCGTGCGTGCTTTCAGTAACGCGTAGGGTTCGGTGCTGGCCCGCATCCCTGCGAGCGCCTCATCCGGCACCCTGAGCAGACCCTGCCTGGCCGACCCCGTATAGATCACACCACCGCCCAGGTAATACGCGGACGCGCCTGGAACGGAGACCAGGGCAGCGGAAATCAGCCCTCCCGCCGAGGACTCGGCGACCGCTACTGTCTGGCCGGCCGCCTTGAGAAGCGTTGCGACTGCTGAGGCCATCGAGGTGAGACTTTCCATAGCACACTCCTGTCTGGAGACCGTCCCCCGCAGGGCTGGCCAGTCTGAAAGGGACGGTCAATAAAGTGGTGACAACAGCAGAGGCATCGGACACGTTTTCCCGATCCCCCCAAATGACTTTCGCCCTATAGTAGCACAGAACATGGCCAGTGCTCACAGCCACGCCGACCCCCTGCGATGACAGGCCGATCATCCGTAGCAAGGGGAGGGGTGCAAATGCGGCTCAGAGGGGTATAATCGCTGCTGCTGTCAGCTACGTCTGGCGTCCTTAATATCCGGGGTCCGGGCATGGGTCTCAGCCTGGCCCAAGGGCTGGACTTCGTCATTCGGTTGAGGAGACTGAGCTGGTGGAGAATAAACCTTGTCATCCAAATTCTCAGGGCGCTACAATGGCCTTTTACAGATGGCGCTATCGCCGATATGAAGGGCTCTATCTGCGTATAGCTCCCAGAACGGCTTCTGCGGCGCCTGCTGCCGAAGTATTCTCCAGGGAGTATCCATATGGATAAAATCCTTCTCAAGCCGGACCCATTGGCCCCTGATGCGTTAGTTGTACTCAAGAAGATGGCTGAGCGCAAAGACCACCAGGGGTTCGCTCATATGGCAAGAGGCATCGAATGGTCTCGTTATCGACCGACCGATCTGATTCAGGCAATCGACTTAGCGCTTGCATTGGACATGGTGCAGATGGCGAGAGAACTGGCGCAGACAGGCCGTCAACTCTTCCCCCAGAACGAACGCATTCGGTGCGCGGCTGTAGTGTTATCTCCACCCGTTGTCCTTGAGACGCGCCCGAGCCAGACACACGATATCGAAGTCTCTCATAGATGGATGCGGGAGCATTCTTCTCAGTATAAGGGACAGTGGGTTGCCGTCCGGGGTGGGACATTCTTGGGATCGGCTCCCACGTTGAACGCGCTATACCAACACATTGGACTGGCAAGACACGATGCGAATGCAATTGTCGTCAGGGTGTTAGGATAATGGCCCGGTTTGACCCATTGCTCATCAATACATTTGCTATCGGCTCGACTCATTATGCCGACCAGTATCCAGGGGATGAGCAAAATGCTCGCATCGTTCTGACCGTGACTCCAGAGGGAGGTCACGCGATACCCATGATTCTGGATACTGGGGCGCCGTGGTGTGTCTTGGATCCCGAGTTGGCCGAAGCCTGGAGACTTACATTTAAAGAAGGCTACAAACCGACAAGGCGGCTCACAATCCGCGGTGTGGAATATGATGGCTCTCTGGTTAGAGCCGTGATCACACTCCAAGTCACGCATGGCAGGGATCTGGTAGTTGAGGCCACGATCTTTATCCCCGAACTGAGACCGGGCGATGCATGGCTCTCTCCAAACTTCCTGGGACTGGATGGGTTCCTCAACCGTCTCCGTTTTGCCGTCGATGCGGCGGAGAATGCTTTTTACTTTGGATCTGCTGACGGCTAAGGACCAAAGTCCTTACCCACGAGCCATAAAGCGCCTGATCCCCTATCCGATGATGTGCTCCAGGCCACGCGCCTTACCGCAGAGGAACTCGGGCAGGATATCGCCGTGCTGTTGTTCCAGCCAGAAAAGCTGCCTCTGGCCCAATCCAGCCGCGTGGCGGGGGATGGTACATCTCAGGCGATGGAAGGGGCGCAAGGGGTGAGTTTTTGGCATCTGTGCGGGGGGCTGGCCAGCGAAGGGCAGGTGCGCTGACCTGGGAGGAGGACCCATGATCGAGACGGGTTATGAGCAGGACTTTTATGCGTGGCTGACGACGCAGGCCGCGCATTTACGGGCGAAGGCCTGGGACGCGCTCGACATCGACCACCTGGCAGAGGAGATCGAGGACTTGGGGAACGAACAGCGTCATGCCATCGCCAGCCAGCTGCGTATCCTCCTCCTGCATCTGCTGAAGTGGGCCCATCAACCCGAGCGGCGCGGGGAGAGCTGGCGCCATAGCACCAACAACGCCCGTGCCGAGATCGACGGTCGGCTGACCATGAGCCCCAGCCTGCGGCACCAGGTGCCCGCCTTCCTGGCCTGGGCCTACCCAAAGGCGCGACGCGCAGCGGCGGACGAGACGGGGCTCCCGCTGGCGACCTTCCCCGAGACCTGCCCGTGGAGCTTGGAGCAGCTCCTGGACGAGGGCTTTCTCCCCGAGCATTGACACCATACGACATATAATAATGCCCACCCCTGGCTGTTGTGAGACCCCCATATTGCTTTCTGGTAAGGGGATGCCGGCTTGTGCCGGTCATTCCCGCATTAGACCTTCCCAGGCCCCTCCTGGGAGAGGTTTAGGGGCAGGTCTTGAGCTATAAGATCGGCCGAGGGCCATCTGTCTGCGAGCATTGGCGCATTGAAGGCGCCCTCATCGCACCACCGCCCTCGCCTCAACGGGCGCCGCGCCAGGGAGGCTCGCTCATCGTTGAGGCTTGCGAGTTGCGCCTTGGCCGGCTGTGTAGTCCCCGCCCGTTCTGCTAATGCTTGCTGACTCAGCCGCTGTGGGACCCCAACGTGATGCGGCGCTGAACCCGTTGACCTGCCGGGCGACGCTGCCAATGTGTACACCTCCCCACTGGTTGCAGACTTCCCGTGAACGCCTCGGCCTGCAAGCTGACCATTAGATAGACACTGGAGACCATTTTCCATGACCACTGATTGCTAGATGTTTAAAATTACTTGTCTTACCTCCCGCATGATACCAGAAGCAGAGCAACAATGGCAGCTGCGCTGCAACGCTCTTGCCATTCGCGCCCGCTATTCTTAAATCTCCCACCAGTTCCTTCTTCTTGGTGTCCACCGACACCACGGGCTGCCCCCGACGTTGGAATGCCTTGGTCTGCTCGTTGATGTACTGGAATTGCGCGTCACGGTCCAGGTGCGACGCCCCCTCCTTGGTTTTCCGGTTCGCCTGCAAGCTAGAGCCTACGTCCGGCAGCAGACGGGCGACCGTGCGGTCCCCGACCTGATGCCCCAGTACCTTGAGGGCCGCGGCGAGGTTGCGGGTACTCTTGCAGGTCCAGCGCAGCGGCGACGGGGGTCGCCCTGTGCGACAGGATCGACCAGCGATTCCAAATCGTGCAGCAGCGTGCGATCGGTGTGCGTGACGCCCATGCGGCTACCGCCGGGACGCCGCATCTGCTCGTTCATAAAGGGAGTGCGTGCGGCGAATTTTTGCCGAACGATGTCGATATTGTGCATGGTCACATGCGATCACAAGACAAGCAGAATGTATAGTTTATTTTTGTACGGTTACTTACTTCAGGAGCAATATGATAGTGTTTTTTCATATCTTGACAATGTCACATTAGGATGAATCATGAGGTTTCACTTGGCACTTCAAACGGCTACTGGTCGAACGAGCCCGATTGACCAGATGCGTGATCACCAGCTCGGTTGCCTGTGGGGGCGTCAGCTGCGGCAAGGGCAACACCGCCTTCAACAACTCTCGCATGTTGGCCGTCGAGAGCGCCGGCAAGACCTCGACTTCCAATGGGCGCGCCAAGTCGGGATCACGCGCATACGCCTGCGCCCACTCCAACTTGGTCTGGGCCACAAACCACAACGACAATCCCGTGAGGGCCAAATGATGCTCCCAGGCCCGATACTTCTGGGCCTGGAATTCGTCCCAGCCGATCTCGGTCTTCGCATCCTCACAGGTGCGCTCGGCGAAGTAGCGTTGGCAGCTCCACTCGATCACACGTGGCGGTGGAGTGTCCACCGGGGCATTGAGCAGCGTATACGAACAGTCGCCCTCGGCGTCGCGGCGGATCACCAACCATTCTGCACGCGGCATCTTGCCTTCCGCGACGGTCCAAACTGGTATCACGGCGAAGTCTGCTGCCAAGCGCCCGCGTTCCGTCTGCCGCACGTAGACGTGTTGCCACCGGGTGTGGGGACTGCCGGCCACAGCGCGCACCTCCCGCGGTGTATGACGGCTGAGCACCTGCAGGCGCGTGCGCGGTCGGCCCCGCGTGCTCCGCTGCTGAGGCACTCCCACCCGAGGTTCGCTCCGATAGACGGGCGTGTCCGCGGGCACCTGCGCCGCATACCGCGCACCTTCCGCGTCCAGATCGGCCCGAAATTGGCTGTCCCGCCCGTACAGGGCCTCGCAGGCGAGCAGCTCGAACGGCAGCCGGTTCGCTTTGGCCCGTTTCACCATCTTCAAACCCAACTCGATCTTGGTCGCACAGGTGCGCGCCTCTGGAATGCCCAGCTCCCGGCGCCTCTGGGCAACGTCCGGCCCAAACCACTCTTGGGGCAAGAACAGTTCGCCATCCACCATCGTCCACAGCCCCACGCTCGCATTGGCATAGGTCAGACAGGTGTCCACCCGACACACATCCACCTTGCCTATCCGGCCGTTATACTGGCGCGAGGCTCCCGCGTTGTGGGTGCCCGCCTTCTCATCCGCACTCTCATCCAAAATCAGCGTGCTTCCTTGGGCCAAGGCGGGGATTGCCGTGATCTCGGTCTGAATCTGTCGGAACACTGCTGGTCCCGACCAAGGCGCATTGGACATGAAGTGTTGCAAGGCTTGGCCGTCGTCTCCGGTCATGTTCCGCGCCATGTTGGCAAAGTTCCGTTCGCCGTCCATGGTCAACTGCCCACACAGATAGTCGTACGCGCGCTCGCTGGTGTCGCGCGTGCAGGTCTTGAAACAGCTGCGAAACCGTCGCCAGAACTCGTAGAGGCGTTCCCCCAAGGTGCCAATCGCTGCAGGCGACAGTCCCCAGCGCCGAGGGTCGTGCAGCGCCCCCTCCCCGCCGTCAAAGGCCTCGGCTGCTGCGTCATCCGCTGGCCGCTCGCGGCAATGCCCGCTGAACCGCCGCAGTGGCACCCTGCCGTGGCTGTCCTGCAGGGTCAACTTGTGGTACGATTCCATGGCAGCATCCTCCGAACCGTCTCTGAGAATTCGGGATCTTCCCAAAGACTACTCGGAGCCTCTGCCCAGGCAATCCTTCCCTCCCGCAATTTGGGATTGGCTAATGTGACATTGTCAAGATATGATCCCAGCATAAATTGGTTTCGACCTTTCTTCCAATTTATGGGGTACCTTCCACTCGCCCTCACACGACGATATCCACTCGCGTGCTCGCCACTAGAGCTTTCAGCTCTTCCTGCTCAGCTTGCGGGACCTCAAATTTGTCCAACGTTTGCTGCACGTCGTCCAGGAAGGCGTCCCACCCGGTCGCGGTAATCAGCAGATGGTGGTGCGAATCCCGCATCGAGCGCCCTGTATACTGCTGGGGCCCACCGGCCGCCCAGCAGACCAATTCTGTCACGAGGTACTTGAAGCCGGCGGGCGAGACCCGATGATGCGCCTCATCCACGCGTGGGTTCGCATTCAAGCGGGGGTCGCTCCTGACCCGGTCGATGAGGTCGTCCACGACCGTGGCGATGCTATACACACCGCCCAGCCGCTCGTACAGGGTGGGGTGACTCGATGTAGCCATAGGATGCCTCCTGCAGCGGGTCGTCAATGCAATGTCGGGATGAGATGCGCTCCGATGATGGCGCTCTGGGGACAGATTAGGCGCCAGACCTCACCCGATCCCCGCAGCGAATGGTGCCACCCCGCACGACCGCTGCATACACCCCAACCTGGCCCTGATGGTGTTGGATCGCCGTGCGCAAAATATCACTATCCTTCGGGAACTCTCCCTGAGCTAAGGTGGTCATCACACAGCGACCGAAGGGATTCGTGATGTGCAGGCGCAGCTCGTCCCCGATGGCCAGCGTATGCCCGATCCAGGCATCTTCCGCAAATTCTGGGATTCTTGGCCGTGGCGATCCTCCCATCGGAGCGATCCAGCAAGGCGTATACACGATCGCCGAGCAACCCGTGGTCTCGCACCTGGGCGGTCTGCAACTCTTCTCCCAGCATCGACTTGACGGGGTATCGCCACAGAGAAACCACCGCACCAACCTCGGTTGGCGTTGCGTTTGCCATCTTTTCACCTCCCTCGCCTGTTCAAGCCAGAGGGTCCATCACGCGATTGTCGATCTATGGTACGACACGCCGCTATCGCCTCTACGACACCGGGCCATAGCGGATGACTATGGGAGGCGTCAGCGTAGAGATTCCCGAACCTAGTTGTTCTTGGGAGGTGTATCGTAGCAGAAAGCAATGGGCAGGAAAAGAGGGAAGCCATGGGATGTCGCAATTGGTTAAGGAAGGCGACATGGCCGCAGCAGCTCCAATGCGAAGTGAAGTCACCTGCGCTCCGTTGAGTCTGATGGGTACATGTAGCGGCCTGCAAACAGCTACCCCCGAACCTGCAAATAAGGGCGGTTTTCGGCTCACATTCCACGCCAACAAGCTGATGAAGCTGTGGAATTTCCGCCCCGTCATCTACCGCTATGGGGCCCAGTTGGGAAAGGTCAACGTCGCGGTGGTCCCCCCGCGTAATTCCAGGGTGAGAGTCCCCTCCAGCTGCTCGGTTAAGGTGCAGACTAATTGCCACCCGAGGGTCGCCGTGGCGTGGACGTCGAGGTCCGCGGGCAAGCCGACCCCGGTATCGCGGATCCTCAGGGTGACCTGATGCCCAGACTCGGACCGCAGTGCGGCGAACGAGCGTGTGACGGGGTTTTCATCGTTCACTGCTGCGCATAATCAAATCGTGGCCAGAAGGGCTATGCAGAATCAGGCAACCTTTTTGGACATGACCAGATGGGCTTCCGGTGTACATCCATCGTACTCATAGACTCGGGCTTCCAATTCCGCCGCACTCAGCAGAGGAGGATTTGACAGCGGCGGACGGTAAAGGCCTGCGATGACCGAAGGCCTGCTTCGAGGATAACCCGCTCCTCCGCCGTGAGCGGTCGAACGAAGAGCAGTAAGAAGACAATCCACCAACCGGCCGGCACACCGAGCCCGAGGAGCAGTGCTAATAATCCGAAGACGAAGGCGCGATCGCTCTTTCCCATCGGCCCGTCGTAGCGCCGCCCGGCACCGATCTGTACGGCGACTACGCTGGCCATCTCGCCGATGATGCGAAGGATCACGACGAGGACCACAAGCGGTGCGGCAACTCCGGGAACCAGGGCGAACGGCAGGTAGAGAACGGGATCGGAACAGACATCTCCCAACTCGCTCAGGAACCCTCCCAAAGGACTCTGCAGGCTGTGTTCCCGGGCGAGGACGCCATCGATGGCGTTGCGCACCATGCGCAGCAAGAGAGCGGGTGGGATGAGCAGCAATGGCCAGCGCCTGGCAATTTGCTTTCGATACACACCTAACTCCACCGGTGTGGCTCCGGCCAATCGGTCGTACTCCTGCATCAAGTCTTCCTGGGACAGCCCACGAAGCTCAGCGTAGGAGTACGCCATGTCATGTTTCCCACTAAGAGAGCAAATTGACGTACCAGCGGAGTAGGGTATCGCCATAGAAGATGAAGAGAGTTGCGCCGCACGAAAGAGATGGGCCGAATGGCACCTTGTCTTTTCGCCCTTTCTTCCCGCGAAGTATAAGTATTATTCCCACCAAGGACTGTAACAGCGCACCGGAAAATATTGTAAAAATAGCTCCTTGCCATCCTAGGAAGGTGCCAATCATTGCGATCAATTTAATGTCTCCCCCTCCTATACCACCCTTGGAGATGACAGCTATCAAGTAAAAAAATAGACCCCCTATCAAAAGACCCAGCAAAGACGCTACAGGTGGGATAGGTAAAGTCCATATACTCAGGCTAAGCCCAATAGCTATGCCGGGAAGAGTGAATATGTTAGGGATAATTTTATGATCAAAATCAATTAGTGCAACTACCATGAGATTAGAGATCACAAATATGTAAACAACAAAGAGAAGAGTCAATCCAAATTTAAAATAAAGCAATGTAAACGCACTGCCTAAAATAAGGTCGATTGCAGGATAACGCACAGAAATAGGCTCTCTACAGAATCGACATCGACCCCTCCATAGAAAATACCTAAGCAGAGGGATGTTAGCCCAAGGGCAAACAGGGTTGCCGCGTGATCGACACCGCGAGCCTGGCGTAACGATGGACTTTCCTGCAGGAAGCCGAGCGATTACGCCATTACAGATACTACCAATCATTAACCCGAATGCAAACACGATAACCTCTACCATAATGGCTCTCTTTCACCCTGCAATCGCTGCGACGGGTTGCAATGAGAAGGCGCAAGCTCTGAGAGAAGTCGCTTCCTATTGGCAGCCCTGGCCTGCGTGATCAGCTCTGCGCCGACCGGAATGCCTCTTGATCCAGACGGCCACCCCGCTCAGGATGGCGATCCAGGCTAACGCCAGGAGACCTTCTACCAGGACACCCGTGATGATCTCTTGCATCCTGTCGGTCGATTCACTGCCAAGGACGGGGGCAGAGGAGGGAGACAGGTCTGGATAGGTGGCAAACCAAGGGATCGGCAGGCTCATTCGCTCCGCTCAAACCTGGCCTGACCCTGCACCTGATCCACAGTGACTTTGAAGTGGCGCATGAAGGTCATCCCCAGCAGCCCCATGGGCAAGTGCCCCTCGATGTCGATCGCAACCGCCACATCCAGTACCTCAGCCGTCCCCACCCGAATCGATTTCAGGGTGGCCACGGGCGCCTGGATTGGGCCACCAGGCGTTAGGAAGCGCCGCTTGGGCAGGCGCTCGAGGCCAGTGATCCCTAAACTCTGTGCGGTTTGCCTGGTCAGCACCGTATACGTCGCTCCGGTATCGAGTACCAAAGGCACCGATACTTGCTGGTTCAGCATGGCTTCGACGATAATCGGCCGAAGGCCACCGCCCGGGGGCATGGGTGTGCTCGCGACCGGATCAGGATCCGCGCCAGGTCGGCCCGGCTGCTCGGTGACGCCGCGACGCCCAGGCTGCGCAGCCGCGAGCTGTGCCTCCCTGAGCTGATGCACCTGTGATGCGCGCGCCTGCGGGGGGGTGTTACGACGGTGATCTCCCCCCGCAGTACCGCGCCAGTCGTACCGCGTGTCGGCCCCTGCCGCGCTGGTCATCGCCAGGTTGCCAACCAGGATGGCCACCAGGAAGAGCCACACGAGGACCGCTGAGGACGGATAAGCGCCCATGCTCTTCGTTGCCATGCTTCTGAGCAGCAACGACCCGCGTGGGTGGCGGGAAATGGGAAATCGATGCACATGCAATCGGATCGGCATCATTCCGCTGAAAGCAGGTGTTGGCTTGCGCGGTGTCACAGAACCTCCGGGGGCGCCACATCAAGCAGCGGTTTCCAGGCAGAGTCAAAATCATCCGGCCATGGCGCTGGACAGGTAATATGGCCGCCCGTGCCTCCTCCCGGGCACGCCCCTCCCGTCGTCAGCGCAGCACGCACCTGCGCGGGCGTTGCGAGGGGATTGGCCTTGAGGTACAGGGCAGCGGCCCCAGCCACATGGGGCGTGGCCATGCTAGTCCCGGTCAGAGTATCGTAATTCAGCTCCTTGTCGGCCCCGGTGGGGTCATTGAGGGTAACAGGAGAGGTCGGCAGTGTGGAGAAGATCTTGACGCCCAGGGCCATCAAATTCACCACCAAGGTGTCGGCGTCGGTGCACTGACCATCTCCATTGAGATCCCAACAGAAGTCGCTATAATTGCTGAAGGAATTCGCAAAGGTTTCCTCGTACTCCAGAACCCCGTTGATGGTGACCGAGCCATTGCCCCCAGCAGAGCCGTTCAGGTCCACAAAGGCGGAGACGGTAAGACTATCCGGGCAGTTGGCTGGCGTAAAGTAGAGCGCTTCGAAGGCGGAGTTGCCAGCGGCGGCGACGACCGTCACGCCGGCGACCACGACGAACTCATTGTCGAGGGCTCCTATAATGCCTGCCACATGGGTGCCATGGCCATGGTCATCGTTGGGAGGTTTGTTTTTCGACAGGAGGTTGACGCTACCTTTGATATTCGCCTTCAAGTCCGGCTGGCAGAGGTCGATGCCGGTGTCGATGACGGCGACCTTAATACCCGTGCCTTTGTTTTCCGATGCCCAGGCGGGCGGCGGCTTCCTGCGACATCCGGGCAGCGAAGCCGTTTATGAGGGTGTAGCGGTGGAATAGGGCCACACCGCGTGCATTGATGACGGCGTCCGATTCCACCCCAGGTCTCAGCTCTACGATGAACTGGCCAGGGATCACCTCCGGCACGCCCGGCGGCGCTGGCAGAGGCGAGGGCCCGATAGGCTGTTGTGCGTCGGCTGGGCGCACCCCTGGGGACTTGCCACTCGCCATGAGGAACAGAAATATAGCAATCCCTGCGAAAAGAATACCTCTCGCCTTCATGTGCTCCCTCCTGTGGAAGGCTTGCCCCACACTCAACACATTCCACTCATGCGCCAGTGCCGTTCCGGTACACGACCAGGTAGTCCGAAAGCCTTTCCTTATGGCTCAATTCCTGACCGAAGGCGTCTGCCTCTCCCTGCGTGGCGAAATGTCCAACAAAGATTTGCCACCACGGTTGTCCCTCTGAACCTTCGGCCGGAGCCAGGTACGCCGGAAGCTCTTGTTGCCGATAGCGGTCAAC
>Ga0137796_10001808_pt1 | contig 11868 bp, 8 predicted proteins | sample OV2TP3_FD_97704 | JGI IMG/M metagenome (GOLD analysis project Ga0137796, IMG submission 97704)
GTTCGCCGGCTGCCTCCTCGTCCAGGCGCTGCTCGCGCAGGTGAGCCCTTCGCCGTGGTGGGTTCCAGATCTGTCGCTCGTCAGCCTGCTTGTCCTCGTATCGCACGTTCCCGCCCAGTGGTTGCCATGGTCCGCGTTGGCCGGCCTGTGGGTGAGCGTCTGGGCGCTGCGGGTGGCGTGGCCGCTGCTACTGGGGTATGTGGCCCTCGGCTGGCTCGTCCGACGATGCGCCTATGCGTTGGATACGTCGGATCTGAGCACCCAAGGGCTCCTGGTCGGTCTCGCCGCCATCCTCCTGACGCTTGCCCTCGTGTGGGTTGAGCATCTCTGGACGCTCACCGTGCTTGGGGGCGCACTGTTGCGTGTCATCGTCACGGTCCTTGCCGTTCCGGTCGTGCGCCGGGTGATCGTGCGATCATCTCCGACCGTGCCATAGGGGCGGCTCATGAGGACAGCGATTGAACGGCCTCAGACCGGTGTGGCCACTCGCTGGCAGACCAGGGCTCGATCCACCCCCCCACCCAGGGAGCCACGCCCCCCCACCAATGCATTGGTGGGGGGGGCACGCCTGTCAGGGCGTGGGGGAGTGGATGAGCGTGACCTCGCGAAGCGAGAAGCAGGGACAGCCCCGCCCGTCAGGGTGGGGGGGTCCACGATTCAGCCTCCGACGTCATGAGTCATCGGATCGTGCAGTTACAGGCCGTGCTCCTGCTTGCCTGTGGGCTCTTGGCCGTTCGCCTGGCACACCTCCAGCTGCTTCGCGGCGCGCATTTCCGTCGCTTGGCCGAGCAGAACCGGCTGCGGCTCATCCCCGAACCTCCGCCTCGCGGGTTGATCACGGATCGACAGGGGCGGATCCTGGCCTCCAATCAGACCATCTTCCGTGTGGCGCTGGTTCCACAGGATCTTGAAGAGGCCAGCGCGGTCTTCGCGAACGTCAGTGCGCTCGTTGGACGTCCGGCCCAGCAGTTGCAGCGCGAGTACGCCATCCAACGGAGCCTGCCGTTTCTGCCAGCCACGATCGTTGCCTCGGTGCCCAAGGACGTCGCGCTTCAGCTTGAGCAAGAGCGTTGGCGGTGGCCTGGGCTGTTGGTCAAACCTGAAACGGTCCGGCGCTACCCCCGCGGTGAAAGCGCGGCGCATCTGCTGGGCTACTTGAGCCAACCGACCGCGGAGCAATGGCCCCGCTTGAAATCGTACGGCGTCCATCCCCAGCAGTTGGTGGGTCGGATGGGTGTCGAACGAATGTTTGACGATGTGCTGCGAGGTCGAGCCGGCGGTGTCATGGTGGAGGTGAATCATCGCGGTCGGCAGGTGCGCGTCATCGGACGCCGCGAGCCCGAAGCCGGCGCGCCGGTACGCTTAACGATCGACGCCGAGCTCCAAGCGCTCATCGAGCAGTCGTTTGGGACGCAGCCGGGCGCAGGCGTCGTCCTTAACCCGACGACCGGCGAGGTGTTGGCGATCGCGAGCCGCCCGGCATTTGCGCCAGAAGCGTTTGCGGTGTCTGAGGCCTCAGCGATTCGCCGCTACCTCAACGATTCGACCGCACCGCTCATGAATCGTGCGGCGGTCGGCGCCTATCAACCTGGCTCCATCATGAAGCTGGTCACCGCAGCCGCGGCCCTTGAGCAGCACCTCATCAATCCGGGCACGACCTATGCCTGTCCCGGGTCGCTGACGATCGGTGACCGTGCGTTCCACTGCTGGAACTTGGACGGCCACGGCCCGCTCACCCTGCCTGAAGCGCTCATGCAGTCCTGCAACGTGTACTTCATGCAGATCGGCCGTCGGGTCGGGTTAGCGAAGTTGCGCGCAGCGCTGGACGCGATGGGGCTTGGGCGACGAACCGGCTGGTTGCTCGAAGAGCACACAGGCCATCTGCCGAAGCGCCGCCTCACGGAAGGCGAGGTCGCCCTGCTGGCCATCGGACAGGGAGAGATCTTGGTGACCGCGCTGCAAGAGGCGGTGATCGCCAGCGCCATCGCCAACCGGGGATCGCTCATTGAACCCTGGGTGGTGAAGGCGGTGGCGGATCGGCCGATGACGCAGCGTGCGCCGTCGCATCGCGTCCGCTGGGCCACCGAGACGTTCGAGGCGATCGAGGCTGGGATGCGGCGGGTGGTCAGCGACCCGGCCGGCACAGGACACCGCGCGATGAGCGCCCACATCAGTGTGGCCGGAAAGACCGGGACCGCCCAAACGCACCTCGCGGGCCGCCCGCACGGATGGTTTGTCGGATTCTGCCCGGTGGAGCAGCCGCGCGTGGCCTTGGCGCTCGTCGCTGAGCATGGGGGCTCCGGCGGAGATCTGCCTGCCGCGATTGCCAAAGCGATCTGCGAGTACGTCGCCGCCACCGACCTCTGATGACGAACCTCAGCCGAGCCGTGGGCCGCCTGCTGGACTGGCCGCTTGTTGGTGCCGGCCTCGGGTTAGTCCTGATCAGCAGCCTCGCGATGTCGAGCGCTGCGTCGACCGTGGATCCTACCTTGACGTTCCGCCACACGATCTGGATCCTCCTGGGGCTGGCGACGTCGCTCCTGCTGGCGCACACGAGCACCTATCGGTGGAGCCAAGCGGCTCTGGTGGTGTATGGCGTCAGCTTGATCCTGTTGGTCTTGGTTCCCCTGGTCGGCACGATGCGGCTTGGAGCGACGCGGTGGCTCTCGCTGTTTGGATTGAGCCTGCAACCGGTTGAGCTGGCGAAACTCGCGACGATCTGGCTGTTGTCGCATTATTTGGCTGGCCAGCCGCAGCCGCTGCGCCTGCGGCCGTTTGTCATCAGCCTCGGGCTGGCGAGCGCTCCCGCAGGACTGGTCTTTTTGCAGCCAGACCTTGGGTCTGCGACGGTGTTCGGAGCGATCTGGTGGGGGTTGGTGTGGGTCGCCGGCGCGCCCAGGAAATTCATGAGCTGGCTGGCGGGCTTAGGACTGGCCCTTCTGCCCCTGGGGTGGCACCTGTTAAAAGACTATCAGCGCGATCGCCTGCTGGTCTTCGTCAATCCCCATGTGGACCCCTTAGGGGCCGGCTACACCGTGATTCAATCCACGATTGCCATTGGATCGGGACAGCTCTGGGGGCGCGGCTGGTTTGCCGGGACTCAGAACCAACTCAACTTCTTACCCGAGCGCCATTCGGATTTCCTGTTCTCCGTGATCGGCGAAGAGTGGGGCTTCTTCGGCTGTCTGGTTGTGTTGGCTACCTTCGCGGTGTTGCTCCTGCGGATGGCACGCATCGCGCTGGACACCGCAGAACCTCAGGGCCGGCTCTTCGCGATAGGGATCGTGGTGTGGATTGCCTACCAGGCCTTTGTGAATATGGGGATGGTCATGGGGTTGTTGCCGGTGGTGGGGGTTCCGCTGCCATTCCTGAGCTACGGGGGCTCCTCGATGGTGCTCCTGTGGAGTGCGCTGGGTCTGCTCCAGAGCATTCGTCGCTCCACGGTCCTGTGAGCCCCGTACCACGGGCTAAAGCCCGTGGCTTCGGTGAATCGCCCTTCGAGGATTCTCCTTCCTCCCTGCACTCAAGTGCGGGGCTTCCGTGGTACGGGGTGAAGGCCCTGCCGCGCACCCTGGAACGCTGGGAGAAGTCTCAAAGGATCTTTGTGCCCAATGTCACAAGGCCACAAGGGAGATTCTTTGAAAGCGGACTTGATGATTTCTGACACGATATGATATAGTTCAAAGAGCGTTCGGCCAGCGAGAGCCATGCCGTGCGGCCGAACGCGGTGGAACGTGTCAGACCATAGGCAAGATTGTTTCGCAAGGCGAAACAATCGGCGCACAGATCTCCGTGTGAAAAGGGCAAACTACCCGTAAGGGTGGGGCCCCCGTCCTGAGAGGGACGGGGCCTCGCACCCAGCGTGGCTGGGTGCGAGGGCAAAGCCACAACCCCGCAGGTGTTGCGACGCAACGCGCGCGGGGAGTTGGGCTGCCACCGGAAGAGCGAGGGGCGTCCTTATTCACAGGACGCCTCTTTTATTGTGGGGTGCAGGTCTCGCGAATGCGATCCATGGGTCAACCACACCAGCCAACCAATTCCCACGCCCACCGCGTCATCACCTCGCTCAATCGCGAGCAGGTGGACTATCTGGATAAGATCGGCAAAGACGCGCAATTCTCCTCCGGGATCAAGTTATCACGTACGCAAATTATCGCCGCCATGGTGAATGCGCTGCGGCGGCTGAATCTCACCGGCGAGGGCATTATGACCGCCGAGCAGTTTGAGCAGCGCATCATTGACGCCATGATGACGAAGGCGCGGGGGGCCAAGCACGATGGCTACTAGAGCGCCCTGGCGCCTGCGCTTGCTTCCACACGGCATGCACGCGAAGCTCACGTGGGCCTTCATCCTCATGTCCTGTGTGCCGATCGGCGTGCTCTTGTTCGTCGCCGCTGGCTTCGCCTTTCCGTACACGCGGGAACTGTTTCCCCTGTTGGCGCGTCTGTTGGTCGATCCCCGGACAGATCCGACGGGCGCAAGCTGGTGGTTGTGGGCGGTGATTGCGTTGACCGTGGTGGTGGCCACCTTGGGCACCGTCTATTTAACGATGAAGATCATTGAGCCGGTCCTCCAGGTCAGTCAGGAAGTCAAGCGGTTGGCGGAGAATCCGTCCGGTGAGGGCGTGGTGACGATGCAGGAAGGGGAGCTGGGGGATTTGACCAACGCGGTCAATCAGCTCACCGCACGCATCCGCACCAACATGGCGGAGCTCAACCAGGTGGGGGAGCGCACCAGTCAGATCAATCTCGAGATTCAGAAGCGCATGGTCATTCTCGCCAGCCTCCTGCAGATCGGGGAATGCATCGGCAGCGGCAAAGATCTGGAGGCGGTCCTGGACCTCATCGTCGAGCGACTCGGATCCAGTGAGGGCCCTCACGCGTTTAGCGCGCTCTGTTTGCAGCCGCATGAGGTCCTGCGCGTGACGCTGCGCCGGGCCCATCAACTCGATACGAAGCGGCTCGCCCAGGTGGTCTTCGACGCCTCGTCGGTCAGGATCGACGCCGATCATCCGCCCACCGAGGCCTCGAAGGTGCTCTGGGAGGCCCTGGGACGGCCCAACCTCGTGATGCAGCCGGTGATGCTGCGCAGTCACGTCATCGGGGTGCTGGCCATCGGCAACCACCGTCCCTCCCATGTCTTTACGCCGGAGCTCATTGAGCTGGTGTCGGTGTTCGCCAAGCAGACGTCGATCGCGTTGGAGAACGAGCTCCTGTTAAGCAAAAACAGGGCGCTGGCGATCAAGGATGAACTGACCGGCCAGTATAACGAGACCTACATGCGAGGGCGGCTCGAGGAGGAGATCAAACGGGCGATTGCCTGCCAGCGGCCATGCGCGATCGCGTTGTTTACGATTGACGGCTTCGAGGGGTTTCAGCGCCAGCACGAGGCCTTCGAGGTCGAGCAGGCGCTCAAGAATGTCGCCAAGGTCATTCAGGAAACGATCACCGACATCGATCGGGTCGGACGGTTCAACACCCAGGAGTTCGTCGTCGTCCTGCCAGAGCGAAACAAGCGCCAAGCGATCGACGTGGCAGACGAGATCAGGCGGCGGATCGCCTTTGCGTTTGCCTCGTCAGAGGATCCAGCGGAGCAGTTAACCGTGTCAGGGAGCGTGGCGGAAAACCCCATCGACGGGATGACCGCGGAGGAGTTGCTCTCCAAGGCACGGGCAGCAATTCACGAGGCTGCGTCACGCAGCCATAACGCGGTGGTGGCCTAAAATGGGAGCCGTGATGTCAAAGCCAACGGTGGAAGGGTTGCTACGGTTATTGGTAGAGCAAGGGGCGACGGACTTACATCTGACAGCCAACCAGCCTCCGCACCTGCGGATTGACGATCGGCTCATGCCCACCGATCATGCCCCCCTCTCGGGCGACGAGGTCAAGGAGCTGGCGTACAGCCTCCTGTCTCCGGAGAAGGTGGAGCGGTTTGAGCGGTGGAAGGAATTGGATTTCGCCTTCTCGATCGAAGGGCTGGCCCGGTTCCGGGCCAACTACTTTTTCCAACAAGGGTACATCGGCGCCGCCCTCCGGATGCTGCCGTTTCGGATTCTGAGCTTTTCGGAGCTGGGCTTGCCGGCGAAGATCATGACCGATCTCTGCGAAAAACCCAAGGGCCTGGTGCTCATTACGGGGGCCACCGGATCCGGCAAGACCACCACGCTCGCCTCCATGGTGGATTATCTCAACACCAACAAGTCTTACCACATGCTCACCATCGAGGATCCGATTGAGTACATGCACACGAGCCGCCGCTCCATTATCGACCAGCGGGAAATCGGCAGTGACACCCAGTCGTTTGCCCAGGGACTCAAACATGTGCTGCGACAGGACCCCGACGTGATTCTCATTGGGGAGATGCGGGACCTGGAGACGATTGAAACCGCGCTCATCGTCGCGGAAACCGGGCATCTGGTCTTGGCGACGTTGCATACCTCCGATGCCGTGCAGACCGTCAACCGGATTGTTGACGTTTTCCCGGCCCACCAGCAGAACCAGGTCCGGGTCCAGTTATCGCTCGAGCTGTTGGGGGTCGTCTCGCAGCAGCTCATTCCCAAAGCGAGCGGACGCGGTCGGGTGTTGGCGGCTGAAGTGCTCATCATCAACCACGCCGTCCGATCGCTGATCCGTGAGCAGAAGATCCACCAGATTTACTCCGTGCTGCAGACGGGCCAGAAAGAGGGCATGAAGACGATGAACCAGAGCCTCTATGATCTGTACCTGAATCGCGTCATCACGCTGGAGGATGCGTTGGCGCGGTCAGGCGATCCGGATGATTTGTTGCGGCTCATGAATCGGTGAATAGGATTTCGCAGATTTTCAAAAGATGATTACGCAGATTTGAGGATCAGAAAAATTAGAAAAACGGATTCGAAGAAACCATGGGAGTCCGGCGAGTGGGTTGACACCGGAGAAATCTGCGAAAGCGGTATTCACAAATCGGCGGAATCACATAGGTTTTGTGGCTGAGATGGCGAGACGAATCATCACCAAGCGGCTGGGAGAGGTCCTGCTGGAGCGGGGGGTGATCTCCCGGAAGGAGCTGGATCAGGCGCTGGCGCATCAGAAGGCGCACGGCGGCCTGCTCGGGCAGATTTTGATTCAACTCGGCTTTGTCACCGAAGAAGAAATCGCCCTGACGCTGACGGCCCAGTACGGGTTTCCCTATCTGCCGCTGGAAAACTATGAGATCGACGGAGGCCTGACGGAGATCATCCCGGAGCAGGTCGCCAGGCAATACTGCCTGATTCCGATTGATCGGATTGGTAACGCCTTGACGCTGGCCATGGCGGATCCGTCCAACGTTCAGGCGATCGAGGATATTGAGCTCCTGACGAAGTGCGTCGTGCAGACCTTTGTCAGCACCCCCTCGGACGTGAATAAGGCGATCGAGAAGTACTACAAGAAGCACGGCTCCGACAACAACCGTGGGGCCACAGACAACTCTGCAGGATCGGAGAAGCGGTAAGACATGCCGAGCTTAAAGGAACGCGTCGTCAACGTGTTGCTCTCGCGCCAACTGGTCACCAAGGAGCAGCTGGAGGAAGCCCTCGCGATCCAGCGCTCACGCGGGGGCAGCCTCCAACGGATTCTCGTCGAACGCGGCGTGATTCAGGAGGGCGATCTGTTGGCGGCGGTCAGCCAGGGATTGGGGATTCCGCCCATCAGCCTTGCGAAGATGCGGTTGGATCCGGCGCTCAAGGCGCTCATTCCCCGCGACCTGGCCACCCAATATGAGGTCGTGCCGGTGTCGTGCATCGGGCAGACCTTGACCGTGGCGATGGCCGATCCGCTGAACATCTTCGCGCTCGATACCCTCACGACCATGACGGGATTAAGCGTCAATACGTTGTTGACGACGTCAAAGGACATCCGGGAGGCCATTGACCAGTACTACGGGACGGGGGTGGAAGAGACCCTCCGTGAAATGGTGCAGAAGGCGGAGGCGGAGTCGTTACAAGTCGTCGCGGGCGACAAAGAGGGCGAGCCGGATGCAGCCAAGCTCCTGACGCAGACCCAAGAAGCCCCGGTGGTGAAATTTACCGATACGGTCTTGGCCACCGCGGTGCGGATGCGGGCGTCTGATGTGCTGATCGAGCCGCGGGAAAAAAACGTCCGGGTGCGGTTCCGCGTGGACGGCGTGCTCCAGGAAGGCAAAGCCCCCTCCAAGCAGCTCCATGCCGGCATCGTCTCCCGCATCAGGGTCATGGCGGAGCTCAACATTGCGGAGCGGCGGCTTCCGCAAGACGGGCACTTCGCGTTCTCGGTGGATGGTCGTCCGATTGATTTTCAGGTCTCGATCTTGCCGTCCGTGTTCGGCGGTAATGTGGGGCTGCGGGTGCTGGATAAGGGGTCGATTCAGCTGGACATCGACGCGCTGGGCTTTTCCCCCGAGGACCTCACAGCGCTCAAGGCGTGTGCCAAGCGGCCGCATGGGATGATCCTGGCGACGGGGCCGACAGGCTCGGGAAAAACGACGACGCTCTACTCGCTGATCAAACTGATCGATGCGCCGGAACGGAATATCGTGACGGTCGAGGATCCGGTGGAGTTTGAGTTGCAGGGGATCAACCAAGTGAACGCGCGGCCCGATATCGGCCTGACGTTTTCGTCGGCGCTGCGCTCTATACTCCGGCAAGATCCGGATATCATCATGGTGGGAGAAATCCGCGACGCCGAAACCGCGGACATGGCGATCAAATCGGCGCTGACCGGGCACCTCGTGCTGAGCACCCTCCATACGAATACGGCCGTGGGCTCGATCGTCCGATTGATCAATATGGGAATGGAGCCCTTCCTCATCAACTCCTCCGTGACCGCGGTGATTGGGCAGCGGTTGGTGCGCAGGGTCTGCCGGCGCTGCCAGGAGCCCTATCGGCCCCCGAAGGGCCTGGCGGCCAAGCTGGGGTTGGTTGATGGCAAGGGGGAACCGCTTGAACTTGTGCGCGGGGTCGGCTGCCGCGCCTGTTTTCAAACGGGCTATACCGGTCGGGAGGTCATCGCGGAAGTCCTGGTCATGACCCCGGAGGTCCGGGAGCTCATCCTCCGTCGCGCCCCGGAGCGGGAAATTGAGAAAGTCGCACGAAAGAGCGGCTTGAAGACGCTGCGGGAGCACGGCTTGGCCAAGGCGGTGGCGCACATCACCACCTTGGAAGAGGTCTTTCGGACGACGATCGGGGAAACGGTCGAAGCATGACGAGCTTCAAACAGCGAATCTCAGACGTCCTCATTGCGCAGCAGGTGGCGACGAAGGAGCAGCTTGAGCCCATCGTGGCGGAAGCCTCGGCCAACGGGAAGAGCTTCGCGCGCCTGCTCATTGAGCACGACGTCGTGTCTGAAGCGAAGCTCACGGAGCTGTTGTCGAATGAGCTCGGGCTGCCGATGATCTCGCTGGCCAAATACCGCACCGATCCGGCCGTGGCCAGGCTCATTCCCGAACGGCTGGCCCGACAATACCACTTGGTGGCCCTGACGAAGTTCGGCGAGCGGCTTGTCGTCGCGATGGCCGATCCCTTGAACATCTTTGCGATCGACGATCTGAAGGCGCTGACCCAATTTGCCATCGACCCGGTCTTGTCCCCGGAACCTGAGATCCGCCGGGCGATTGAGCAGGCGTATACCGAACAGGCCCCTGCCGTCGCTCCAGAGGCCGAGCTCGAAGCCGATGGCCGCACGGAGGAGGAGAACCTCGATACCGCCGTGGCGCTCCTTCTCAACGAGACCGGACAGGAGGATGCGCCGGTCGTGAAGGTCATCAATCTCATGGTCATTGAAGCCATGCGCCGTCACGCCTCGGACATCCATCTGGAGCCGCTGCCGGACTGCCTGCGCGTGCGCTATCGCATTGATGGGAGCTTGGTGGATACCCACCAGATGCCCAAGAAGGTCCAGGCGCCGCTCTTGACCCGGTTGAAGATCATGTCCGGCCTGGACATCACGGAATGGCGACTGCCCCAGGATGGGCGCTTCAAGGTCCGGCTGGATGACCGCGAAGTGGACTTCCGGGTGTCGATTTTGCCGATTATGCAGGGCGGGAAAGTCGTCCTGCGGCTCTTGGACCGATCGAACCTGTCCATCGGCCTCGACAACCTGGGCTTCTCGCCGGATGGCATCACGCTCTTCGATGAGGCGGTCAAGCGGCCGTACGGGATGATCCTGGTGACCGGGCCCACCGGCTCCGGCAAATCCACAACGCTCTACTCGGTGCTCAACAAGCTGAATCAGCCGACGAAAAATATCATCACCATTGAAGATCCGGTGGAATACCAGGTGGAGGGCATCACCCAAGTCCAAATCCACCCGGAGATCGGCTTGACCTTTGCCAGCGGGCTGCGCTCGCTGTTGCGACAGAGCCCTGACATTGTGATGATCGGAGAGATCCGGGATTTTGAGACGGCGGATATCGCGATGAAAGCCAGCCTCACCGGGCAATTAGTGCTCTCCACGCTGCACACCAATGACGCGCCCTCGGCGGTGACCCGGCTGATTGATATGGGGGTGGAGCCGTTTCTGGTGGCCTCGAGCATCAGCCTGATCGAGGCCCAACGGCTGGTGCGGAAACTCTGCCTGAAGTGCCGTCAGCCCTTTGAGCCAGACGCCACGCTGTTCGACAAGCTGGGGGTGCCTCCCTCCAAAGGCGCCACGTTCTTCAAAGCCGTCGGCTGCCGCCTGTGTAACACGACCGGCTACAAGGGACGCATGGGCATTATGGAGGTCTTCCAGATGGATGAGCGGATTCGAGAGCTCGTGGTGTCCCGGGCGCAATCCTGGGAGATCAAGGACTACGCGATGAAGTCGCAGGGGATGAAGACGCTGCGCGAGGATGGTGTCAGGAAAGCCGAGCACGGACTGACCGCCCTGGAAGAGGTCATCGCCGTCACCACGGAAGAATAACGTGGAATCATCCATGGAGGTCCTGTGATCCGATAGAGGAGCGGAGCGACGATGCCGACATTTGCGTACGTGGTCAAGGATAAGACAGGAAAAACCCACAGCGGAACGCTGGAGACGGACTCCCGCAACAGCTTGATCGAGCAGTTGTGGAAACAGGAGTTCGTCATCATCTCGATTGACGAGCGCCAGCAGACCAAAGCCTCGCTGTTGAAAGTGGGCCAGCCCAAGGTGAAGACAGATCAGCTGGTGGTGTTTTCCCGCCAGCTGGCGACGATGGTCGAGAGCGGTATTCCCATTGTCTCCTCGCTGGACGTCCTGTCCGACCAACTCGAAGATCGCAATTTCAAGCAGACGCTCCAGAAGATCCGGGATGATGTCGAAGCGGGTGCGAGCCTCTCGGAAGCGACGGCGCGGCATCCACGGGTGTTCTCGGAGTTCTTCGTCAACATGCTGCGGGCGGGAGAATCCTCCGGGCATCTTGATGAGATCCTGGATCGCGTGGCGAGTTACATGGAAAAAGTTGAGGGCCTCCAGCGCAAGGTGAAGGCCAGCCTCTTCTATCCCGCCTTTGTCTCGGTGCTGGCCTTCGCCATCACCACCTTTCTGGTGGTCGTGATTGTCCCGAAGTTCAAGGAGATTTTTACGGCGCTCGGCGGGCAACTGCCAATGCCGACCCTAATCCTGTTGAGCATCAGCGACTTTATGCGCAAGTGGCTGGTCCTCGAGATCGTCGGAGGCTTCTTGCTCCTCACCGCGTTCAAAGGCTACACCAGCACCCCTGGGGGGCGGTTGTGGCTCGATCAAACGACTCTGCGATTTCCCATCCTCGGCAAGCTCATGCAAAAAGTGGTCATCGCCCGCTTTTCCCGGACCTTGGCGACACTGGTGAAATCCGGTGTCCCGATCTTGAGCTCGCTGGAGATCGTGGCCAAGACCTCCGGCAACAAGGTGGTGGAGCGGGCGGTGGTTGATG
>Ga0137796_10001812_pt1 | contig 11855 bp, 11 predicted proteins | sample OV2TP3_FD_97704 | JGI IMG/M metagenome (GOLD analysis project Ga0137796, IMG submission 97704)
GCGCCCGTAGCTCTCCACCGAGTGGGCCGAGAGGCGCCGCTCGACCCGGAGGAAGTCCTGAAAGGCGTGGAGCAGCTCCTCGAGGGGGGGGCGCAGGGCGGCGGCGGATGGGGGGGCGGGCGCCTTGCCCTGGTTGGGACGCCTCATGTCCTCCTCCTCCGCGGGCCCAAAAGCTCCCGCAAGGAGAACGCGCTCTCGGGCGCGAACCGGCTGCAGAGCCAGGCATACGCCCCCGCCGCCGCCAGGAGCTCGGCCCCCAGGAAAAGGGCCCGCGCCAGCGAGGAGGCCTGGGCCGGCCAAAAGGCGAGGTAGGCGGCGTAGGCCGCGGCCCCCACCGCCGCCGCCGGGGGCAGGAGCCGCCTCGCCGTCCGCCAGAGATCCTCGCCCGGCCACTCCCGGGCGAGGTCCCGCATCCCCCGCACGAGGAGGGCCGCGTTCAGGAGGCTCGAGAGCGAGGTGGCCAGGGCCAGCCCCACGTAGCCCAGGGGGTACATGAGGGCGACGCTGAGGACCACGTTTGAGGCGATGGCGATGTTGGCGCAACGGACCGGGTAGCGGGTGTTCAGCCGGGCGTGGAAGGCGGCCGAGAGCAGGCGGACCATGCCAAAAAACACCAGCCCCAAGGCGTAGGCGCGCAGGGCGGCCGCGCTGGCCGCGCTCTGCTCGGGCCCGAAGGCGCCGCGCTCGAAGAGGACCTCCATGATGGGTCGCGCCAGGGCGAGCAGGCCGAAGGCGGCGGGCAGGGTGATGTAGAGCGTCAGGCGGCCCGCCTCGGCCAGGGTGTTGCGCCAATCATCCCCCGGAACCCCGGTGCGCCTTCCCTCGGCGGCGCGGTCCGAGAGGATGGGGAAGGCCGCCGCCGTCACCGCCAGGCTCAAGATCCCGTGCGGGAACTGGACCAGGCGGTTCGCGTAGTAGAGATAGGAGATGGACCCCTCGGCCAGGAACGAGGCCAGCCAGCGGTCGACCAGCGTGTTCAAGTGGAAGATGGCCGCGCTCAAGACCGCCGGCCCCATGAGGGCGAGGCACCTGCCCATCCCCGGGGCGGTCCAGGGGGCGGCCAGCAGGGGAAGAACCCCCAGCCTGCTCATGAGGGGCAGTTGGAAGGCGAACTGCAGGGCGCCCCCGATCACCACGGCCCAGGCAAGCCAGAACACTCCCGCCTCCCCCGCCGCGAGGGCGCCCGCGGCGAGGAGCGCCCCGATCATGGCCAGGTTCTGGACGGCGGGCGTCAGAGCGGGCACGAAGAACCTCCTGGCGGCGTTCAGCACCCCCGCGGCGATCGCCCAGAGGCCGATGAAGAACAGGAAGGGGAACATGAGGCGGGTCAAGCGAACGGTCAGGGCGAGCTTCTCCTCGCTTCGGGAGAACCCCGGGGCGAGGAGCCGCACCAGCGGCTCGGCGTACACCATTCCGAGCAGGCAGAGGGCGGCGAGGAAGGCCCCCATCAGGAGGGTGATCCCCCCGGAGAAGCGGCGGGCGGCGCCCTCCCCCCCCTGGGCGCGCACCTCGGTGTAGACGGGGATGAACGCCGTGCTCAGGGCCCCTTCCATGAAGAGGTGGCGGAAGAGGCTCGGGATCGCGAAGGCGACGAAGAAGGCGTCCGCCGCGAGGCCGGCCCCGAAGGCGCGGGCGATCAGGATGTCCCGCCCGAAGCCGACGATTCGGCTGATGAGGGTGGCGAGGCCGATCGTGCCCGCCGAGCGGGAGATGCTCTCTCCCGCTCCGGGAGGCCCCTTCCCGCCGCCCGGGCCGGGGGGCGGCGCGTGCATGGACGCGTCAGAGTTCGGGGACACGAGGGATCCGCGGGCGGAGCCGACCGCTTGACAAGCCGAAGTCGCGTGGTATTTTAGCCGCCCGTTGCCTCCGCCTCAAGACGAGGCCGCCAGGACCCAGGACAGGAGCCCGAGAGGAACGTGGCCCACACCCGTTCAGCAAAGAAGCGCCATCGTCAGAGCCTCGGCCGCCGGAGCCGCAACCGGGCGGTTCGGAGCCGCATGCGCACCGCCATAAAAAAGGTCCTCTCCTCCCTCGAGGCCGGCTCGGGGGCTGCGGAAGCCCTCCGCGAGGCGCAGAGGACGCTCGACATCGCCGCGGTCCGCGGGGTGGTCCACCGCAACACCGCCTCCCGGCGGGCGGGGCGCCTGGCGCGCCGGATCCACCGGGCGGCCTCCTCTCCCGGGAAGTAGCCCCTCACCGCCTCCCCGGCGCATCTGCGGCGCGGGTGGCGGCCCTCCGCCGCCCCCGCGCGAAGCCGTCGGGCTCTTGGTCCATCTCCATCGCGAATATCTCGAGCGCCTGGAAGGCCCGCCGGGGCTCGCTCGTGCGCTTGATCCGCCGGTCCGCGGCGAGCAGCTTTTTGTAGAGGGCGCGCAGAAAGCGCGCGGTTGCCCCCCCCACCTGGCGCGCCAGCCGCTCAGCCGCGAAGGGGGAGACCCCCATCAGGGAGGGGAGCTCCCCCGGGCGCTTCTCCTGGCTGAGGAGGGCCTTCGCGACGACCCACCGGCGGACCTGGTTGCGCAGCATGCCCAGGAGGACCTGGGGCGGCTCGGTCTCGGCGAGGCGGCGCAGGTGGTCCAGGGCCCGCCGGGTGTCCCCGCTCGCCAGGGAATCCCCCAGCTTGTACATCGCCTCCACCTTCGAGCGCCCCACCACCTCCCTCACCTCCTCCTCTCCGGCCGCCCCGCCCGGCCCGAGATAGGCGGCCAGCTTCTCGAGCTCCGCGCGCAGCCGGCCGAGGGAGGGTTCCACCATCTCCACCAGAAGGTGGGCGCCCTCAGGGCCCAGGGCGAAGCCGAGCCCTTCGGCCTGGGTGCGCACCCAAGCCGGCAGCTCCCGCTCCGAGGGGGCCTCCAGGCGGAGGGCCAGGCCGGCCTCCGCCATGCGCCGGAAGATCGTCTGCCGCATGTCGGCTCGCTCGGCGGTGAACAGGAGGACCGCCGTCGGCGGGGGAGCCTCCAGCAGGGGGAGAAGGATGGCGGCCTCCTCCTCGCGAACCTGCTCGAAGCCCCGCACCTCGACCAGCCGGCGGGTGGCCATGAACGGGAGGGTCTGGGCCGCGGCCGCCACGTCGGCGGCTTTCGCATCCGGCCAATCGAAGCGGTCGTGGTTGAAATCGCCCGGTCTCTCGCCGAGGACGGCCCGGCGGATGGCCCGGATGAGCTGATCGCGCAAAAACGCCTCGGGGCCGTGGAGGAGGTAGACGGGGGCTGCCTCGCCGCGCCGGAGGGAGGCGAGCGCCGCGGCGGGCGATTGCTCCTCCGCGCGGCGCCGGGGGCTCACGCCTAAAACCCCTCCAGCACCAGGCTGATCAGCTCGTCGGCGAAGGAGTTCGCGGCGGTGGTGGTGGTGTTGAGCCGGAGGGCGTCGCTGCCCGCGATGGAGGCGGAGATGTCGAACTCGGAGTCGGATTCGATCTCCTGATCCAGAATCAGTCTTCCGCGCTGGAGGTCCCGGAGGCGCACCTGGGTGCGGATGAACACGCGGTAGCGGCGCACCTGGTCCGCCTGGCTGAAGCCGATGGGCTCGAGCTTGTACTCCCGGACGGCGGCTTCGAGGACGACGTCGGCCTCGGGGGACTCGACCACGCGCAGGCGCCCGTCCAGGAGGAACCGGCTGCGCACCGCGTCGGTCATGGTGCGCTCGAGGCCGGGCTCGCGGGTCTCGTTGACGAAAACGGGGATGGCGATGTTCCGGACGTCCTTGAGGGCCTCGGGGCGGCGCGTGCCCTCCAGGGCGTAGCCGCAGCCTGAGGCGGCGAGGAGCCAGATTCCCAGGGCGAGGCGCCAGGCGTTCATACTTCCACCTCCAGGGAGAGCTCCCGGCCCTCCGTTCGCCGGAAGAGGGTCCGCTCGGCCACGGCGACCAATTCCAGATACCGATCCGTATGCGGCTCGCACAGGGTCAGGTTGAGGTCGAGGGGCTGCCTCGCGAGGGCCCGCAGGGCTCCGTTGAGGATCTCGGAGGCCAGGGCGCTGTAGCCGGCCCCCGCCGCGTCTTCGCTGAAGACCCCCAGCGAGATGTCGCGCGCCGAGGTCTTGAGCATCCGCGCCACGATCCCCTCCACCCTCAGGGAGAGGGCCGACAAGGTCAACCCCTTCAAGGAACCCAGCCCCGCGAAGAGGACATACTCAGGCGCTACGCGCCCCCGCGAGGCGATCAGGGCTTGGGATCTCCAGGCCCCGCTCAGCCGCCCCTGCGAGATGAGGCGGCTGGCCTCCCCCTCCAGGAGGCCGTCCATCCTCGCCGCCAAGCCGCGCAGGGGGACCTCCTCTTTGGCGAAGCCGGAGATGGCCACAAAGGCCGGGGCGCTCTCCAGAGATTGGGGTGTGACCCTGAGGCGAATCACGTCAGGCGAGCGTCTTCTCCTGCAGGAGGCGGTCGAGAATGCCGTTCACGAAGGCGAAGGAGGTTTCCGGCCCGTAGTGCTTGGCCAGCTCCACCGCCTCGTCGATGGCCACCTGGGGCGGGGTTTCGGGAAAATGCAAAATCTCGCAGGCGCCCAGCCGCAGCAGGCAGCGGGAGACGGCGTCCATGCGCCGGATCGACCAGCGCGCGCTGGCCTCCGAGATGAGGCGGTCGATCTCCTCCCGGTGTTCCAAGACCTTGCGGACCAGCCGCTCGGCGAAGCCCCGGCTCCCGCTCTCGTCGGGGTTGAGGCGCCAGAAGTTCTCGATCTCGAGGGAGGGGTCCCCCTCCACCAGCTCCAGATGGTAGAGGAGCTGAAACGCCTGCTCGCGCCCCGCCCGCCGGCTCGGCATGGCTACCTCCGCCCGCCCCGCCGCCTGGCGCGGCCGGCGGCCTTGCCCATGGCGGCCATGAGGGTCGCCATCTCCACGGCGGCCAGCGCCCCCTCGTAGCCCTTGTTGCCCATCTTCGTCCCCGCCCGCTCGACGGCCTGTTCGATGGTCTCCGCCGTGATCACGGCGAAGATGGTGGGAACGCCCGTTTCGAGGGACGCCTGGGAGATCCCCTTCGCCGCCTCGTTGCAAACGATGTCGTAGTGGGTGGTCCCGCCCCGGATCACGCACCCGAGGCACACCAGGGCGTCGTAGCTCCCCGACGCGGCCATCCGCTTCGCCGCCAGCGGAAGCTCCATCGAGCCGGGCACCCGCACCAGGTCGATGTCCGCCTCCGCCACCCCGCACTTGCGCAGGGCCTCCTGGGCCCCCTCCACGAGGTGCTTGACGATGAAGTCGTTGAAGCGGGAGGCCACCAGGCCGATCCGCAGCCCCCGGCCCTCCAGCCCGCCCTCGAAAGTCTTCCCCACGGATTCCTCCCGCCGCCCTCAGGGGCGCTGAAAATAGGGCTCGCTCTCCCGCTTCGCCTCGCGGTGGGGCGAGGCGAAGGGCGGTTCCATGCCGACGGGGACGCGATCCTCGAGCTGCAGGCCGTAGCCTTCGAGGGCGACGATGCGGCGCTCGTCGTTGGTCATGATGCGGATGCGCTTGAGGCCCAAGTCCACCAGGATCTGGGCGCCGATGCCGTAGTCGCGCAGGCCCGAGATGGGCGGCCGCTTGACCCCGATCTTCTTGCCCTTGGACCCATCCTCGGGGCTCGGCGCGGTCAAGGCCTGCTCCTCGCCCCAGGGTTCGGGCTGAAGATAGACGAACACGCCCCGCCCCGCCTCCCGGATGAGGGAGAGGGCGTTCCGCGTCCGGTCGGAGCAGTCCGAGCGCAGGAGTCCCAGGAGGTCCCAGATGGCGTTCACGGGCTGGACGCGGATGAGGGTGGGCTCCTCGGTGTCCACCTCCCCCATCACCAAGGCCACATGGATCCGCCCGCTCGTCCGGTTGCGGTAGGCGACGGCCCGGAAGGTCCCGTAGGCGGTCGGGACCTGCGCCTCGTCCACGCGCTCGACCAGCCGCTCGTGGCGCATCCGGTAGGCGATGAGGTCCTTGATCGTCACCAGGGAGAGGCCGTGGCGGCGGGCCACTTTGGACAGGTCGGGGAGCCGGGCCATCGAGCCGTCCTCGTTGAGCACCTCGCAGAGGACGCTCGAGGGATTGAGCCCCGCCAGCCGGGCGAGGTCGACCCCCCCCTCGGTGTGGCCCGCCCGGCGCAGGACGCCGCCCGGCTGGGCCCGGAGCGGAAAGATGTGGCCGGGCGTGACGAGGTCGGAGGGGCGGGCGTCGGGGCGGATGGCGGTCAGGACGGTGTGGGCGCGGTCGAAGGCGCTGATCCCCGTCGTCACCCCCTCGCGAGCCTCGATGGAGACCGTGAAGGCGGTCCCGAAGGGCGAGCCGTTCTGGTAGCGGGGGACCATCATGGGAAGGTCCAGGGCCTCGACGCGCTCGGCCGTCAGGGCCAGGCAGACGAGCCCGCGGGCGTGCTTCGTCATGAAGTTGATGGCCTCGGGGGTCACCTTCTCGGCCGCCAGGATGAGGTCTCCCTCGTTCTCGCGATCCTCGTCGTCGACCAGGATGACGAACCGGCCCTGTCGGATGTCCCCGATGGCCTGCTCGATGGGGGAGAAGACGCCCGCGGCGCTTTCCTTGGCCTTCTTCAGGGTGGACTTAGGCATAGCCGTGGGCCTTGAGGGTTTCCAGCGTGAGGCCGTGGGAAGCCTCGCGCCGGCCGGCGTGGGGGGCGAGGAGCTTTTCGACGTATTTGCCGATGAGATCGGCCTCGAGGTTGACGGGGTCGCCCTCGGCCTTCCCGGCCAGGGTGGTCCGCTCGCTCGTGTGGGGGATGATGGAGACGGAGAAGGCGTCCTCGCCGCAGGCGGCCACGGTGAGGCTGATCCCGTCCACCGCGATCGAGCCCTTGGGGACGACGTAGCGCATCACGTCGGGGGGGGCCTCCACCGTCAGCCAGAGGGAGTCCCCCTCGTGGCGGCGGCCGCGGATCCTCCCCACGGCGTCCACGTGGCCCGTCACCAGATGCCCGCCCAGGCGCTCCCCCAGGGCCAAGGCGCGCTCGAGGTTGCATCCCTCCCCCGCCTCAAGGCGCCCCAGGTTGGTCCTTCGCAGGGTCTCGGGCGAGAGGTCGGCCTCGAACCCCGAGGCGTCGAAGGCCGCCACCGTCACGCAGGCGCCGTTCACGGCGATGGAATCCCCCAGGCGCACCCCCTCCATGAGGGGAGCCGCCTCGATCCCCAGGCGGGCGCCTCCCTCTCCCCTCCGCAGGAGCCGCACCCGCCCGATGGTCTCGACGATTCCGCTGAACACCTCATCCGTCTCCGTAAGCGGCCCATACTGGAGGCTTCAAGTAGCCTTCAATCAACAGGTCATCCCCGATTCGCTCATGCCGGACTTCAATCAGCCGGGGGGCTTCGCCCAGGCGGGGCGCACGCCCCCCCGCAACGGCGCCCGGAGCCCCCTCGTCCCCGATGAGAAGAGGGGCCAGAAAGTACAAGACCTTGTGGGCCAGCCCCTCCCGCAAGAAGGCGCCGTGGACCCGTCCTCCCCCCTCCACGAGGAGGTGCCGCACCCCCCTCTCGCCCAACGCGAGGAGAAGCGGGACGAGAGGCACCCGGGTCTCCCCGCCTGGGCCGAGCCGGAGGATCTCAGCGCCCGCTTTTCGGAGAAGTTCCTCCCTCTCCCGGGGCGCCTCGGGCGTCGTGGCGATGATTGTAACAACGCCCCGATCGGGAGGCAAGATTCGGGCCCCTGGGGGCGTCCTCAGGCGGGAGTCCAATACGACCCGAATTAAGGGTTTACCCTCGCCTCCTTCAGGGCGCGCTGTAAGGAGAGGATCGTCCTTGAGCACCGTCTCCACGCCGACCAGGATGGCGTCCACCTTGGCGCGGAAGCCGTGGGCCCAGGCGCGCGCAAGCTCCCCCGTGATCCAGCGGCTCTCCCCCCCCCGGGTGGCGATCCGCCCATCCAGGCTGGCCGCCACCTTGAGGGTGACGAAGGGGCGCCCCTCCTTCGCCCAGACGAAGAACGGCTCGTTCAGGCGGACCGCCTCGCGCGCCCTGAGGCCCACCTCGACCCGAAGGCCCGCCTCCCTGAGGAGGCGCAGGCCCGCCCCCGAGACCCGGGGGTCGGGATCCTCCACGGCGGCCACCACCCGGGCGACGCCCGCCTCGGCCACGGCGGGCGCGCAGGGGGGCGTCCGCCCGTAGTGGGCGCACGGCTCCAGGGTGACGTACAGGGTGCCCCCGCGGCTGCGCTCCCCGGCTTCCCGGAGGGCGAGGACCTCTGCGTGGGGGGCCCCGGCCCGCTCGTGCCAGCCCCGGCCCGCGGGGGCGCCCCGGGCGTCCACCACGACCGCCCCCACCGCCGGGTTGGGGCTCGTCCTGCCCTCCCCCCGGGCCGCGAGGCCGAGCGCCTCCCCCATCCAGCGGAAGTCGCCCTCGCGATTCGGCTCGGAACCCACGGTCCCCCCTCCAGCGGGAGGTCTAGTGCACCTCCACCCTCTGGTAGGCGCCATGCCGGATGGCGGCCTGGGCGGCGGCCAGGCGGGCGATGGGGGCGCGGTAGGGGGCGCAGGAGACGTAGTCCATCTTCACCAGGTGGCAGAACTCGACCGAACTCGGCTCCCCGCCGTGCTCGCCGCAGATGCCGACCTCGAGGTTCTCCCGTCCGCGCCGGCCGCGCTCGATCCCGATCTGGACCATCTCGCCCACCCCCTCGCGGTCGATGGCGATGAAGGGGTCGCGCGGTATGAGGTTCTTCTCGATGTACTCGGGCAGAAACCTCCCCGCGTCGTCGCGGCTGAGGCCGTAGGTGAGCTGGGTCAAGTCGTTGGTGCCGAAGCTGAAGAAATCGGCGCCGCCCTCGGCGATCTTCTCCGCCACGAGGCAGGCGCGGGGGATCTCGATCATGGTGCCCACGAGGTAGCGCACCTCGACCCCCTGCTCCTCCATCACCCGGCGGGCGGTCGCGTGGACGATGTCCCGGTTGAACTCCCATTCGCCCAGGCCCGCCGTGAGGGGGATCATGACCTCGGGCAGGACCGCCACCCCCCGCCTCTTCATCTCGCAGGCCGCCTCGATGATGGCCCGGGCCTGCATCTCGGCGAGCTCGGGGTAGGTGACCGCCAGGCGGCAGCCGCGGTGGCCGAGCATGGGGTTCTGCTCCTTGTGGGTTTCCGTGGCGTGGCGCACGGCGTCCACGCTCACCTCCAGCACCTTCGCCACGTGCTCCATGTCCAGCTCGGTCTTGGGGAGGAACTCGTGGAGGGGAGGGTCCAGGAGGCGGATGGTGACGGGCCGCTCCTTCATCACCGAGAAGATGCCGATAAAATCCTCGCGCTGCATGGGCAGGAGCTGGTCGAGGGCCTCGCGGCGGTCCTCCCCGTTCGGGGCCAGGATCATGGCGCGCACGTAGTCGATGCGCTCGCCCTCGAAGAACATGTGCTCGGTGCGGCAGAGGCCGATGCCCTCGCAGCCGTACTTGAGGGCCGCATTGCTGTCGGCCACGGTGTCGGCGTTGGCGCGCACCCCCAGGGTGCGGAACTCATCGGCCCACTCCATGAGGGTGGCGAAGTTGCCCAAGAGCTCGGGCGGCTTGAGCTTCGCCCGGCCGAGGATCACCTCGCCCGTGTTGCCGTTGAGCGAGATCCAATCGCCCTCCGCGACGCGCTGCCCCTTCACCTCGAAGACCTTCTGGGCGGGGCGCACGTCCAGGGCCCCGCAGCCGGTGACGCAGCACTTGCCCATCTGGCGGGCGACCACGGCGGCGTGGGAGGTGAGCCCGCCCCGGGCGGTCAGGATGCCCTGGGCGGCGCTCATCCCCTTGATGTCCTCGGGGCTGGTCTCGTTGCGCACCAGGACGACGGGCTCCCCCGCCTCGGCGCGCCGGACGGCGTCCTCGGCCGTGAAGGCCACCTTCCCCACCGCGGCGCCCGGCGAGGCGGCCAGGCCGGTGGCGAGGACCTTCAGGGGCTGGGAGGTGTCGATGGCCGGGTGGAGGAGCTGATCGAGGCTGTCCGCGTCCACCCGCCGGACGGCGGTCTTCTTGTCGATGACGCCCTCGGTCACCATCTCGACCGCGATGCGGACGGCCGCCGCCGCCGTGCGCTTCCCGTTGCGCGTCTGGAGCATGAAGAGGCGGCCGTTCTGGATGGTGAACTCCATGTCCTGCATGTCCTTGTAGTGCGCTTCGAGCCGGCGGGCGATCGTCTCGAACTCGGCGAAGCAGGCCGGCATGCGCTCCTTGAGGAACGAGAGGGGCTGGGGGGTGCGGATGCCGGCCACGACGTCCTCCCCCTGGGCGTTGAAGAGGATCTCGCCGTAGAGCGCGTTCTCCCCCGTCGAGGGGTCGCGCGAGAAGGCCACCCCCGTCCCGCAGTCCTCCCCCATGTTGCCGAAGACCATGCACTGGACGTTGACGGCGGTCCCCCAGGTGTGGGGGATGTTGTAGAGGCGCCGGTAGGTGACGGCGCGCTCGTTGTTCCAGGATTTGAAGACGGCCTCGATGGCGAGCCTGAGCTGCTCGTAGGGGTCATGGGGGAAGGGAGAGCCCGTCTTCTCCTTGACCAGGGCGGCGTACTCCTTCACCAGCCCGGCGAGGTCCTCCGCCTTGAGGTCGAGGTCGGAGACCGCCCCCCGGCGCTTCTTCGCGTCCTCCATGCGGGACTCGAAGTCGTGGTGGTTCATGTTGAGGACGACGTTGCCGAACATGTTGATGAAGCGGCGGTAGCTGTCGTTGGCGAAGCGCGGGTTGCCGGAGCGCCTCGCCAGCGCGGCCACGGTCTGGTCGTTCAGGCCCAGATTGAGGATGGTGTCCATCATGCCCGGCATGGAGGCCCGCGCCCCCGAGCGCACGCTCACGAGGAGGGGGTCCTCCGCCCCCCCGAACTTCGCCCCCATCACCTTCTCCAGGCGCCCCATCTGCTCCTGGACGCCCTCCCAGAGGCCCCGGGGGGTGGTCTTGGCCTTGAGGTACTCGAGGCAGACCTCGGTCGTGATCGTGAAACCGGGGGGGACGGGGATCCCCAGGCTCGCCATCTCGGCCAGGTTGGCCCCCTTCCCGCCCAGGAGGCCGCGCAGGTCGGCCCGCCCGTCCGTGCGGTCGGCGCCGAAGGCGTAGATCGTCTGCTTGTCCGACATGAAAATCATCCTCCCGGCTCAAGCCCTTGAGGAAGGAAAACGGCTCTTCGTCCCGTCGCGCGAAGCGGCGCCCCCGGCTAGGACGTGGGGCGCGCCTGGATCTTGGCAAAATCGGCCACGGGAGAAAAGAGACCGGCGACCTCGGCCATGAGGGCCAGCCGGTTGCGCCGGATCTGCTCATCTTCGGCCATCACGAGCACATCGTCAAAGAACTTGTCCACGGCGGGCCTGAGCGCGGCCACCCGGGCCGTGGCCGAGACGTAATCCGCCTCCACCTCCCCCGGCTCGTTCCGGGGGGCGTTTTCATGCCGGGAGAGGGCCTTCTTGACGTCGAGGACGACCGTCGCCGTTGCCTCGAAGAGCGCCTTCTCGGAGGGCTCGGAGAGGAGATCCCGCGAGACGGCGCCGATGCCCTCCCCCAGCTTCCCCTCGGCCCTCGCCTGGCGGACGATGTTTGTCACCCGCTTGAACGTGGTGGTCAAGGGCTCGAAGGTCTCGGCGCTCGAGGCGAGGCGGACGACCGCCTGCAAACGCGCCCGGGCGTCCACCGGGTCGTGCCAGCCCTCGCCCTCGGAGGCCGAGAGCACGGCCTCGACCAGGTCCCCCCGCGCCCCCTCGCGGGAGAGGACGGCCTTGAGCCGGTCCCGCAGGAAATTGGAGAGCCGCGAGGCCACTTCCTCCTTCTTGTCCTTGAACCTGGCGAGGAGGGGCTCCAGCGCCCGGCCGGCGAACTCGGGGAGGGAGACGCGGTAGCCCTTGGCGAGGACGATCTGGAGGATGGCGTTCGCCGCCCGCCTGAGGGCGTAAGGATCCTCCGAGCCCGTGGGGAGGTGGCCCAGGCCCACCATGCCCGCGA
>Ga0137796_10001813_pt1 | contig 11852 bp, 11 predicted proteins | sample OV2TP3_FD_97704 | JGI IMG/M metagenome (GOLD analysis project Ga0137796, IMG submission 97704)
CCAGCAGATCGAGCACGACACTTGTCCACCATGGGAAAAATCCCGGCCCGGGATTGTGAGCCGTCCCGAACGGGAGTTTCGTGGACTCATAGGCCGCAGTGGCGCCGAACCCCAGCACCATAGCTGCCACCGCCACATCGCGTCCGACCATCGCCGCTACTTCTGCGCGGCAGTCACGACCTTGCTAAACATCTCCCACTCCTGGCGCCACGTGGTCTCGAACTCCTTTCCCCCCTGAAACTGAACGTCGTCGCCGAGCCCACGAATTAGGGCCTGGAAAGACTTATCCTCGCTGATCTTCCTGAAGGTCGCTTCGAGCTTGTCGAGGATAGGCTGCGGGGTCCCCTTGGGCGCGAGCGCGGAGCGCCACATGGTGAAGACCACGTCAAACCCCTCTTCTTTCACCGTTGGCACATTGGGAAAATCACGATGTCGCTTGGTGTCGGTTATCGCCAGGGCGCGCATCTTGCCAGCCGCCACCTGCGGTAGGAGCTGGGGCGAGAAACCGAACGTGGCGTGAGCGTGGCCACCGAGCACCGCCAGCGTTGCCGGGCCGCCGCCGTCATGCGGGATGTTGTTGTAGTCGATCCCTGCCGCTCGCCCGATCAGGCGCATGGGGAGGTCCGCTGCGCCCCACGGCCCGGTGTTGGCGAAGTTGAACTTTCCCGGGTTTTTCTTGGCATATTCAATGACCTCGCGGAACCTCTTCCAGGGTGCATCGGCGCGGACCGCGAAGATGGTCGGGCTGTAGTTGATCCGGGCGACTGGTGTGAATTGGTCAGGCCCGATCGGGACCTTCTGGACCATAGCGAAGACGGTATTGGGTCCCGTGCCGCCAAAACACAGCGTGTAGCCGTCAGGCTTCGCCTTGATCACCTGCTGGGAGCCCACGGCTCCACCGCCACCGGGTTTCAAGACGACCAGCAAAGGTTGGCCGAGATATTGATGGGCCACGCTGGCAACCGCCCGGGCCGTCAGGTCGTGTGACCCGCCGGGTCCGAACGGGAGCACCAGCTCGACGGCCTTGGTCGGAAAATCCTGTGCCGTCGCGACGGTCCCCGAGATGAGAGTCATCAGCAACGCGAGTAGCGCTTTCGTTTGAAGCCCTAGCATAAAGACCTCCTTTTTTATCCGGGCGGTTCCGTTCCTATCGGTGTTGTCCAGAGCGATCCGCCCATGATACTTGTTGCGGGATGACCCGGACGGTCAGAAGCCTACTATTTGAACTGGAAAAAGGCAACGGGGTTCCGGCCTTATCCATCTGTCAAAACTCCCAAGCGGAGGGGGCCTGTCCCGAAGCAAGGGAGACGCCGGACACCAAACCGACTCAGAGGGAAGTGCCGGTCAGGTTAAGTAGATGGGGGCAGAGAAGCAGAGGCCTATCGGCTCCCGCTGAGGGGCGGGTCCCCTCCGCTTCTACTTGCAATCACAATTTTCGCACTAGAGCCGTCTGAGATTGACAACTATCGTGCAAATGACTTAAAAGTCGGTGTCTCCAAATGAGATCGGAGCGGTTCGCCGCAACAAGGACGCTTGCTCCATGTCGCGTTACAAAGTAGTCGTCACAGATCACCTCTTCTCTTCCATGGAGGAAGAACGAGAGACTTTTCGGCGTATGGACGCCAAGTTGGTGGTGGGTGAGTGCCGCGGGGAGGAAGAGATCATAGACTTGTGCAGGCGGGCAGACGCCATCTTGAACACTTACGCGCCCATGACTGAGAGGGTCATCGAAGCTCTCGAACGGTGTCGCGTCATTGTCCGCTTCGGCATCGGCGTGGATAACGTGGCCATGGATGCCGCCACCCGGCGCGGCATCATGGTGGCCAATACCACCGACTACTGCATCGACGAGGTGGCCGATCAAGCCATGGCCTTGTTGCTGGCGTGCGCCCGGGGCCTGTTTTGCGCTGCCGAAATAGCCCGGGAGGCCGCATGGGATCTCACACGGTTGCCGCGTCTGCGCCGGATCCGCGGCCAAGTTCTCGGGCTCTTAGGCCTTGGAAAGATCGGTTCCGCAGTCGCGGAAAGGGCCAAGGGGTTCGGGCTGCGAATTTTGGCCTATGACCCCTATGTGAGCGCAGAGGCCGTCCGTAAAATGGACGTGGAAGGAGTGGATCTGGACACGCTCCTCAGAGAGTCCGATTTTCTCTCCATCCATGTCCCGCTCAATGCAGAGACTGCGGGGTTGGTCGGCGAAGAGGCTTTTCGCAAAATGAAGCCGACGGCGTTTCTGATCAATGTGGCCCGGGGAAGAATCGTGGACCAAGCGGCGTTGCGTGAAGCCCTGGAGCAGGGAAGAATCGCTGGCGCAGCTCTGGATGTGCTGGAGATAGAGCCTCCGAAGCCGGACGACCCGATCCTCCGCCTAGCCAACGTGATCCTAACACCTCACTCAGCCTGGTACTCGGAAGAAGCTCGCGCAGAGATGCGGCGCCGGGCCGTAGGACAGGTCGTGAGCGTCCTGAAGGGCGAGCTGCCCTATTCTCTCGTCAACCGGGAAGTGTTGCAAAAGATCAAGCAACCAAATCAGTAAGAAAGGAGATTTCGATGGTAACCCGCAGCACATCGAGTTTCGGCCTGGTCGGAACAGACTGGCAGCAGCGCATCAACTGGGAGCGCCTGCGGAAATACCGGCTCAATCGCGCGCGAGAGGCTATGAAGCGGCACGGGCTGGGCGCCTTGCTCGCGATGTACGATGAAAACGTCCGTTACATCTCCAGCACCGTCACGCCCGGCTGGTGCCGGCTGAAGCCGGGTCTTCGCTACGCCTTGCTTTGCGAAGGCGCCGAGCCCGTGCTCTTCGAGCAGGGAGACATCGGCACGCAGATCAACCGCCATTGCCCGTGGATCCCGCGCGACAATGTGCGCTACGCCTACTCATGGATCAAGGGGGCGGTGGGGGGGGCTTCGCGCCAGCAGGTGAAAAAATTCACCGATGCGATCGTGGAAGAGACGAGGAAGTACCGCGTCGACAAAGCGCCCCTGGGCGTCGATTTTGTCGATATCAACATGATCAGCGCCTTCAAAGAGGCAGGGATCGACTGGACCGACGGCGCGTCGCCCATGGTGGAGGCGCGCGCGATCAAGAGCGAGGACGAGCTGGAGGTGATGCGCATCGTCGCCGCCATCTGCGATGCCTGCCACACGGCCATCTCCCATTTCATCAGACCGGGGATGCAGGAGCACCAGATCACCGCCTTCGCCATGAACTTCCTGTATAACATCCCGGGGATCGAAGACGTGGAGGATATCATCGTCTCCTCGGGCCCCAACAGTTGGCCCAACTGGCGGCACTTTTCAGACCGCATCATCCAGCCGGGCGACCTGGTGATCATCGACATGGCGGCGGTGACCTGGAACGGTTACAAGAGCTGTATGTACCGCACCTATTGCCTCGGAAAGAAGCCAACGCAGGAGCAAAGAGATTACTACAAGATCGCCTACGAGTGGCTGTACCGCGCCATCGACAAGGTGAGACCGGGGGCCACGACCAAGGACATAGCCGAGGTTTGGCCTTCAGCCATGGAAACTTGGGGTTATAAGGAGGAGGACCAGGCCGCGGCGAATCTGTGGGGCCACGGCCTTGGGCTTGCTCAGTACGACACTCCCGTCATCTCGCGCATTTACTCTCTGGACCATCCCGTGGAGATCCAGCCCGGCATGAGCTTTGCGTTAGAGACGCAGCACGGAAAACCGCTGCAGTGGGGAGTCAGGCTCGAAGAGATGATGGTGGTGACCGAGAAGGGTCCTGAAGTCACCACGCAATTCCCCATAGAAGAGATCACCGTCATCGATTAGGCATGGCGTTATCCCGTATCTCATCGGCTTCTGCGCCTCGCAGCCTACCAAGCGGCCTTTCCCATGGCCCAGCGATCCAGGCTGGCAAGATATTCGCGGAATAGCACCATGCGCATAGCCACCGCTCGGCGGACCCGATCCTGCCGCTCTGGAGTGGTGGCATAGCGCTTGAGGAACTGTTGGGGAATGCTGCCGTGGCCCTCCTCATCCTCGCTGATGCGGCGATAGGGCTGCTTGATCCACTCCGGCACAGAGGGTGACTTCAAGCACATCTGAATCAGATAATTCGCTACGGTTTCTCCCGCCAGCGAGAAACCGGCGACGCGCTCGCAGGTGTCCACGAGCCCTTCCATGGCATTGAACATGGCCGTCTGCGCGGGCAAGGGCTTGTAATCGAAAGGATCGTGACCCAGCTCCTGCAGCCTTTTGGACAAAAGCTGGGCGTGAACCATCTCCTCGTGCGCTGACTCGGCCATAACCGCCTTGACGTCGAACTCGGGCGTGGTCCTGAGCCAGGCACCGAAGAGATCGGCCGCTCGCAGCTCGTTGAAGAGCCGGCTCTTCATCACCCGGATCCGCTCTTCATCGCTCCCTAGCGGTATGTAGCTGTAAGCCGGAGGTTGCGCGTCAAGGGTGCGACAGAAGGCATGGACTATCTCCAGCAACTCTTGGACAAACTCTTCGCTGTTCATAGAGTCCTCCTTCACAGACCGTTGAAAACATGGTTTTTCAACATCCTGTTCACATCCCGAGCCAGCTCTGGATCCACCCGTCTTCGAAAGGCAGATGGAGAAGCCACTGGAACAGACCATAGAAAAACCCCCAGGCCCCAGCCGTGAGAGTTGCCGACTGCCACCAGCTCACCCTGCTCTGCAGCTTGAGGAAGAAAAAGATGAAGAGCGGGACCGCCAGAGGAAAGCCCAACAGGAGAACAATAAGGATAAATCCCACGATCCAAGCGAAAATTCCGCTCGCGCGTCGCCGCGCCACATCGGGTGCTACGTCGGCTCCGAACTCCAGCTCCACGCTCGGGCCATTGGCTGTCTCTGCTTTGCCGAAAAGGTCCAAAAGAAGTTGAGTCGCTGCGAGGACGATAAGAGGAATACTCACCGATAGGGGAAACAGGCGCGCTTTGAATGTCCAGCCCCACGCCGAGTACACGGCATAAGCGGCGACGGCGATGAGAAAAAGGCTGAAGAGAATGCGGCCCCTACGCATGAACCGGTCTCCGGGAGCGCTCGCGGTATTCTTGAATGAACGGATAGGCGATCACAAATGCCGTGAGCAAGATTAGGACGACCACGATAGGGTGAGTGAGCCAGGCAAAACCATAGCGGGAAACGGAGATGAAGAGATAGGTCTCAATGAGCCTCCCTAAAACAAAGCCCAGAACAAGCGGGGGGCGCGGCCAGCCAAGAAGCACCATGAAGTAACCGAGCAGACCGAAAAAGAAGGTCACGATCAAGTCGGCGATCTGGCCGTTGGCCGTGTAGCTTCCGACGAAGACCAACAAGAGAACGAAAGGGATGATCAGCCCTCCTCTGATGTAGGTGACCTTCGCCAGTTGATTCAGAACAGCCAGAGACAAAACCACCGTGATGACATTGGCGATCACCAGGGTCCAGACCATCGAGTAGGTCACCGCCAGGTGTTTGGTCAGCATCTCCGGGCCGGGAAGCAGCCCCATGATCATGAAGGCGCCGAGCAGTATCGCCATCGCCCCGCTCCCCGGCACGCCAAAGGCTATCGTCGGGATGAGATCGCCCCCTTCCTTGGAATTGTTCGCCGCTCCCGGCCCCAAGACGCCCCGGATGTCTCCTTTGCCGAATCGCTCCCGGTCCTGGACATCCTTGGCGCTTTGCACGGCGTGAGCGTATGCCATCCACTGCGCTACGCCGCCGCCCGCCCCCGGCATGATGCCGACGAAAACCCCGACGGCCGAGCAGCGAAAGACCAGCCAGAAGTGGCGAAAAGTGTCCTTAATCCCCTCCATAACGCCGGCCTGTAGATTTTCCGGCTGCCTGTCGCCCGCAATGGCTGTCCCGCGCACAGCGAGGTCCACAATCTCCGGGATGGCGAAGATTCCTACCAAGACAGGCACGAGATCGAGGCCGTCCCAGAGATACATCATCCCCATATCAAAGCGCAGCGAGCCGGACTGGCGCTCCTGGCCTATAGTGGAGAGGAGCAGACCCAAGAGACCCATAGCAAATCCTCTGATCTGGCCCCGCGCGCCCAAGCCGCTCAGAGAGGTGATGCAGGCGATCCCCACCACCGAGAGCATGAATAGCTCCGGCGAGCCGAAGGTGAGAACCAAAGGACGGACGATCGGGATCGAGAGCGCCAGGGTCACGGCCCCGATCAAGGCACCGACCAAAGAGCTCATTAAGGCCGCGCCTAAAGCCCGGCCCGCCTCTCCCCGTTTGGCCATCGGATGGCCGTCCACAACCGTCGCCGCGGATAAGCCCTCGCCCGGAACGCCGAACAGGATCGAGGTAATGTCGCCGGTCGTGGCCGCAACGGAGTGCATCCCGAGCAAGAAGGCAAAGGCCTCGACCGGGCTCATCTTGAAAATGAACGGGAGCATCAGAGCCAGCGTGGCCGCCCCTCCGATCCCGGGGAGGAGACCCACGACAAATCCCAAACCCATCCCGACCATCATCAGGCCGAAGGCCTTCCACTGGAGGACCAGAAAGAGGCCTTCGATCAGCGCGTCAAACATCGCCTTCTAGGCTCCCATCCAGCCCTTCAATTCTCAAGTCGGAGGCCAGCTTCTGCAAATCCCTGAGCAGCGTGGCGTCCATGGGGACGCCATGTGTGCTGTGCTCCAGCCACTTTGCGTGGCTCTGCTCGCCTGGGAGCCGGATTTGCTCGAAACCTTGCATCTTTTTCGAATTGCGCATCTCCCGGATCACAGCATCCACGCGCCGCTTAAACGTTTCCACCGGCAGGAAGTGGGCCACCTTGAGCGCCACCATAAGTTGGCCCGTGTTCGTCGGCGTCGTGTGATCTTTGTTGAAGTCCACGACGTCACGACCGAACGCCGCGCCGTTGAGCGTGCCGGCGAGAAGGCCGAAGACAAGAGCTAGCCCATAGCCCTTGTAGTCTCCGATGGGGAGCAAGAAACCTTCCTCAGCCCGTCTCGGGTCGGTCACGGGCCTCCCCAGGGAGTCGATCATCCATCCCTGAGGCATCTGTTCGCCTCGCTGCGCTTTTGTCTTCACCTTGCCATAGGCTGCCACGCTGGTTGCCATGTCGAGAACGATGGGCGGCTCTTCGAGAGCCGGGATCGCGAAGGCGATCGGGTTCGTGCTGAGCAGGAGTTCGACGCCTCCCCAGGGAGGCATGTGGTTGGCGCTACCCACGGCGATGTACAACCCGATCATATCCCTTTCGAGCGGCATCATGGCATAGAGAGATGCCGGTCCCGCGTGATTGCTCTGGCGCACGCCCACCCAGGCTACTCCTGCCCGCTCGGCCTTGTGCATCGCTACCTGCGCGGCAAAGCGCATCACGAGGTGTCCCATGCCGTTGTCGCCGTCGACGAGGGCCGTGGCTTCCGTTTCCCTGACAATCCGGACGGTTGGCCGCACGTTCATACCGCCGGCGCGGATGCGGCGGATGTACTGGGGCAGGCGGAAAATGCCGTGGCCTTCAGCGCCGCGCAAGTCAGCGAGAACCATCAACTGCGCCGCCAGTTCGGCATCCGAGGGAGGCAGCCCGACCGCCGTGAGAGAGCGCGCGACGAACGCCTCAAGAGCGCGCGCCGGAAACTGACAGACGCCTTTTGACAGATCAGCCGTCATTCGTTGAGCCATCCTACATATCCGCTATAGAGACAAGCAGACAAAAGAATAAATAGCAGTGCCCGACAGGTCCTGAAGGGTAGGGGCTCTAGCCCTTGGTCTGCGGGCTGGCGAGGTCACGGCTGGAGAGGTGGGCAACCGTCTCGCCAGTCTCAACAAAGGTCCGGGTGACCTCGGTGCTACCGTAGATCCACAAGATTAGCAGCGGGGTCGTGCCAACGTTCACGAACCGATGAGGCTTGTCGGCTGGGATGACCGTTGTGTCATAGGCGCCGATCCGGACCCGCTGACCCTCGATCTCCGCCTCGGCCTCGCCCTCAAGTATGGTCACCTGCTCTTCGCAGTTGTGCGAGTGAAGCGGAACCTTAGCGCCAGCCGGAAAGCGGGTCATTCCCGTGGTCATCCGCTCAGAGCCCATCTCTTTGGTGACCAGGGGATAGGTCTGTATGCCGTTGCCGCGGTCGAAAACCGGTAACGAGTCAAATCGTAAAATGTGCGCGTCCTTCATAGATATTCATCCTTCGGGGCTAGCCTCCGAACTTAATGTACCTGACCATCTCCTTCAGCACTTCAGGCGGCTGATTCAGGAGCGCAGTGAAATCCTTCAGGACCTGCTCGCCAGAGATATGTTGAAAATCGATTTGAGCCTTTCGACCATCAGCTTCAAGCTCGGGGTCCCTGAGGACTTTCGCAAACGCCCCTCTCAGCAGGGCGACACGATCCCCCGGGGTTCCGGGAGGGGCGGCAACCGCCCTGCCGATGGCCAGAGGAGCTCCCTTGATCCCCATCAGCGCCTGGCCGACCGGGTTGGCGGTCAGAGTCTCATCCACCGGGAGGTGCTCGAATCCTGGCGACAACACCCGAGCCCGGACGAGAGGGCGCACAGCTCCACGCTGAACCACAGGACGGACCGTGGCGGCGAAAGCGCACCAGACATCAACCTCCTTGCGCTCGAGAGCGAGAAGGATGTCGGAGTTTGCGGGATACCCGGAGACGAATCTGAACTTCGCGCCCGCAAACTCCTTGAGCAGCAGCGGAAAGTCGTGGGCGTTCGACCCAGGCCCGGTGGTTCCCACCACCAGCTCGCGGTCAGCCTTTAGCAACTCCTCAAAGCTCTTGTAAGGAAGATCCGAGCGGATGGTGAGGACCACCCCGTCCGAGCCCGACGAGCCGAGCCACTCGAACCTCCTCACGTCGAAGCGCACCCCATCCACCTTGATGAGCTGAGCGATCGCAACGTTGGGGTTGGCGGCCAGCAGGGTCAGTCCATCGGGCTTGGCCAAATTGAACACATGGTTCGTGGCGAGTATGTGCGCTCCGCCGAGCATGGGTTGAACAATCACCGCCGGGTTGCCTGGCATGTGCTTTCCGAGGTGGCGGGCGATGACCCTTGCAGTGACGATGCTCCCGCCGCCCGCTGTCCCGATCAGGATCGTGATCGTCTTCCCCTCATAGAAGGAAGACTGCGCCCAGGCAGGCAAGGCCATAAAGGGTATCATTGCGATGGAGACCAGAAGAACAAACGTCCTCACATGTCTCATAGGTTTCTCCTCCAGGCCGCAGCCGGTCGCTAATCCCCCGCCTTGATATACTTACCCATCTCCTTCAAAACATCAGGCGGCTGGTTGAGAAGGGCGGCAAAATCTTTAGATACCTGCTCAGCCGAGATGTGCTGCATAGGGATCTTTGCCTTTTTGGCCTCGGCTCGGAATTCGGGGTCCTGAAGAACTTTTGCGAACGCCTCTCTCAATATAGCCACTCGGTCCGCCGGGGTTCCGGGCGGGGCTGCAAAGGCCCTTCCGATACCCTGCGGTATCCCTCGAATTCCCATGATTGCCTTGCCGATCGGGTTCGTAGCTAAATCCTCATCCACAGGAAGCTTCTCGAACCCCGGTGTTGGCACCCGACTCCGTACGATCGCGCGGACCGCTCCTCGTTCCACGGCCCTTTGGACCGTCGTGGAGAACGCCGACCAGGAATCGACCTCTTTGCGCTCGACGGCCAAGAGAATATCGCTGCTTGCGGGATAGCCGGGGAGGAGCTTGAGCTTGGCCCCGGCAAATTCCTTGAGCAGAAGCGGAAAGTCGTGGGCGTTCGACCCAGGCCCCGTCGTCCCTGCGATCAGCTCGCGGTCAGCTTTCCGAATGTCCTCGAAGGTCTTATAGGGCAGGTCCGCCCGGATCGAGAGCGCCACGCCGTCGGCGCCCGAAGAGCCGAGCCACTGAAACTTCCGCATGTCGAAGCGAACCGCCTCCACCTTGGAGAGCTGCGCGATGCCGACGTTGGGGTTGGTCGCCAAGAGGGTCAGACCGTCGGGCTTGGCTACATTGAAGACGTGGTTTGTGGCCAGAAGATGGGCGGCGCCGGGCATAAACTGAACGACCGCGCTAGGCTTGCCGGGAATGTATTTTCCCAGGTGGTGTGCCACGATTTGCGCAGCGACCGTGAGGCTGCCCCCTTTGGCCCCTATAAAAATCGTGATGGTCTTTCCCTCGTAGAAGGGAGCCTGCGCCCACACGGGCAGAACCATCAGAGGTATCATTGAGAGGCTAACCAGGATACTTAAAATCCACATTCGTCTCATAAGTCCCTCCTTGGTTGAAACCAGCTTCACTTGGCGATTCAAACAGGTCGTATTCACGGGCAGAAGTTATCTTGCAACGGCCGATTCTGTCAAGAGCCGCAATTCGCCGGCAACCTTCCACCTGGAAAAGCCTGACCGTCGAGAAGGAGGCGGGTGCAAGACGGAACGAAGGCTCGCACCGGAGCATACACGGCAGTATGTGAGGATGCGAGCCTGAAGTGACAACGCAGCAGACGCCCCTTATCGACGGATCAGGGGTCAAGAGGTCCGCCGCTCGATCTCACGCAGGGACCTGTCCAGCGCCTCTTCCAAGTCAGCCACATCAAAGCCAATAAGGCGCGCGCCGTCGAGAATGGCGACACAGATCATCACCAGACCCACGCACTCCTTGGGGGGCGGCTCATCTCTATGCGCATAGAGATAATGGTCTACGCGCTGTTTGAGGGTATGAAAATCTTTCAAGCAGACGACAGGAGGTAGATCCTTCAACGGGCCGGTGTTCGCATCCGACGAAGGAAAGGCGACGCCGCCCGGATCAACCAGGGCGATCTGGCTTCCGTCTTCAAAGAGCAAGACCAAATAGGCATCACGGGTCTCCGGGTGAATCTTCTCCTCAAAGGCCTTGATTTCGCGCCATGGAAGGTAGATCCTTTTCCCGGAAAAGACATCCAAAAGGGTTGAGCCTTCCTCGTCGTACAGCACGGCATGCCGGTGTCTATCCACCCATTCCTTCACTTTCGCTTTCGCTTGATCAGGTGATGACACAATAGTTTATTTTAGCATGAATTAAAATCACGCAAACAAGGAGTCACGCCCCCGGGATAGAAATCGAGCTGACGTTGACGTAAGAGTACGGGGAGTAGATGAATCTTCTTGTCACCAACACCCATAACGCCCAAGCTTACGCCATCATCCGAGCCCTGAGGCCGCATGCCCAAAAGATCGTGGCCACCATGGAAGGGAAGAACCGCCTCGCCGCCAGCCTCTCCCACGCAGCGAACTCCCGCCTGGTAGATAAACGCCGCCACACCCCCTCCCCCGCGGAGGACTGGAGGGAGGGAAGAATACAACGGGAGAACACGGAGAGAGAAGAAGCATATATCCAGGCAGTCTTGGCGATTTGCAAAGAGGAGAAGATCGACACCATCTTTCCTTCCTTCGATCCCCACGTCTATGTGTTCTCCAAGAACAAGGAGCGCTTTGAGAAGATGGGGGTGGTTATACCGGTTCCTGGCTATGAAGCGGTGGTCATCCCTCTGGACAAGCATCGAACGATTCAGGCCGCCCAGGAGGCGGGGTTCCCGTGTCCCAGGACATATCTGCCGAAGACTGAGGACGATCTAAAGAGGATCGCCGAGGAGATGGGTTTTCCCCTGGTCGTCAAGCCCAGGTTCACCGCCGCCGGGAGGGGAACGGAGATCGTCCGCGACGTATCAGAGCTTTTGCGGAAAGCGCTTCTCGTACAGGCAAAACAAGGCATGCCCCTGATACAGGAATACATCCCGGGCAGCACGGGAAAAGACTGCTACCTCGTGCTTGATAAAAAGGGAGGGCTCAAGGCCGCCTTTTGTGATTGGAACTTCCGCAATTTTTTCAGGCTGAACTCGAACCTCCCCGCGGTCACAGAAAGCACGGCCCCCCATGTTTATCTCGGCCACGCGACA
>Ga0137796_10001816_pt1 | contig 11836 bp, 14 predicted proteins | sample OV2TP3_FD_97704 | JGI IMG/M metagenome (GOLD analysis project Ga0137796, IMG submission 97704)
TAAATTACGCGGCAGCTTAAGAACAAATTAGGACATTTTAATTTTGGTAGAACTAGGACATTTTAATTTTGGCTTGACAGGACAAAAATTTTTTGTTGACGATTTTAGGTCAAATCAATATAATATTTGCGCTTTTCCAAAGAATATCTTCGGATTTGAAAAAATAAAAATTCAAAAAGGAAAGGTTTAAAGGAGGTGGGAACATGGCTCTTCGTTTAGGTGATACAGTACCAGATTTTACGGCCGAAACCACTCAAGGCACAATTCGGTTCCATGAGTGGTTAGGCAACAGTTGGTGTATTTTCTTTTCGCATCCAAAGGATTTCACGCCTGTTTGTACAACTGAATTAGGTAGGCTCGCCAAGATCAAATCTGAATTCGACAAAAGAGGTTGCAAAATTATTGGTATTAGCGTCGATACGATGGAATCCCATAAAGGTTGGGTGCCAGATATTGAGGAAACACAAAAGACCAAGCTCAATTTCCCCCTTATTGCGGATCCAGAAAGACGCATTGCGGTCTTGTATGACATGCTTGATCCGACATCCAAAGATAACTTAACCGCGCGTTCTGTCTATGTCATCGCCCCGGATAAAAAGATTAAATTGATGATTACATATCCGGCCTCGACAGGACGTAATTTCGATGAGCTCTTAAGGGCTATTGATTCGGTTCAATTGACAGCTAATTTTAGTGTGGCCACGCCGGTCGACTGGAAATTTGGGGAGGATTGCATCATCGTTCCTTCGGTTTCGGATGAAGATGCAAAAAAGAAATTCCCCAAAGGGTTTAACCGTATTAAACCTTATTTGCGTGTAACGCCTCAACCGAATTTGTAATATCGCTGAAGAGGCCATTCAAAGAAACGGCGAGACTGCTGTGAGCAGTCCCGCCGTTATTTTTTCGGTTAATATTTTGGCATGGCAGGGTCAATCTCTTTAGCCCAGGCATCAATCCCACCCTTGACATTGAAAACTTGTCTGTACCCTTTTGTTTTAAGGAATTGAGCGGCTTTCAGGCTTCGTCCCCCTACCTTGCAGTGAATGTAAATCTTTTTATCTTTAGGGATGTCCGCATAATTATTTTTGAATGTACTGAAAGGTTTTAAGACTGCACCCTCAATGTGGGCAATCGCCCATTCTTTAGGTTCGCGCACGTCCAATAAATAATATGGCGAGGAAGGATTGTCCATAATGCGCTTGAGTTGCTGGACAGTGATTTCACTAACGCGGTCTTCTCTGTTCGAAGGAGTTGGGCAGCAGGCGTCCGCATAGGCAACCACCTTATGAATCGTTCGTTTTTCACCGCAGAGAGGACATTGGGGGTCTTTTCTGATGTTGATTTCCCGAAATTGTGTTTGCAGGGCATCGAAAATGAGAAGTCGCCCTTTGAGCGGCTGGCCAATCCCACAAATTATTTTGACGGCTTCATTGGCTTGCAGAAGACCAATAATCCCCGGTAATAGGCCAAGGACACCAGCTTCGGCACAGGAAGGAATTTCATCGGGCTTGGGCGGTTCTGTCAAAAAGCAGCGATAACACGGACCATCCTCTAGACCGAAAACACAGCATTGACCTTCGAAGCGGAATATCCCACCGAAAACAAACGGCTTTCCCGAAAGCACACAGGCATCGTTGATTAAATAGCGTGTGGGGAAATTATCTGTTCCATCGACAACAAGGTCGTAATCTTTGAGGAGTTTAAGGGCATTGGCCTCGCTAAATTGTTCTTTGTAGGGGATGACCTTCACATGGGGGTTAAGATGGGCAATTTTCTCTTTGGCGGAGAGGACTTTTGATTTTCCAATGTCTCTTGTAAAATGGATGACTTGGCGATGGAGATTCGACAAATCGACGTTATCAGAATCAACGATCCCTAAAGTGCCTACGCCGGTAGCCGCAAGATATATGGCCACCGGCGAGCCTAGGCCCCCTGTACCAACCAACAATACCTTGGCCTCTTTAAGTTTTTGCTGTCCATCGGCGCCAATCTCAGGTAAAATTAGCTGCCGACTGTAACGTACAAGTTCCTTATTATTTAAATCCATGCTAATGAACTTTAATGAAAAAGGGAAAGTTTGTCAAGCTTTTCGATAGGGAGGAATATCCTCCCAACCATGAAATCAACCGCGTAGGTTGAATCGCTCCTATGTTGACACCACAAAGATTTCGTCCACCGCATGTTATTTTACTTCTTCTCGGTTTGGCGATTTTGCTTCAGGTTGTATTCAAACCAACCAGAATTATCAATTCTTCTTATGGATGGCTAGGGTGGGGGTTGACGTTTTTGGGTTTCGGATTTATGATGTGGGCGCATCAGCTTTTTGTCAAGCATAAAACACCTGTCCGGCATAGTGAGCCACCCACAGCCTTTGTCCGAGAGGGACCCTATCAGTTCACACGCAATCCCATGTATGTGGGCGGATTAGTCATGTTTTTTGGCATCGCCATCATTGTGGGCACCTGGCCGTTTTTTGTGATACCCGTTACGATGTTTTTTATTTTGGATAGATTTTTCATTCCTTGGGAAGAGAAAACCATGCTTAAAATTTTTGGTGATGTATATAAACGTTATATGACAAGCACGCGTCGTTGGATGTGAAAAAGAGGTATGAACAAAGGGAATTGACATGGCCGAACCCGATAAACGCCGAGCCCATCGGTTGAGAATTGAATTGCCGGCTACGTTTACAATAGCTGAGGCCAAGTACCCTGTCTTGCTTGGAACAACCATAGATATCAGCGCCGTCGGGATTTGTTTGAAGACGAGGGCCAAACTCGACGTCGGACAAGAATTGGCTATCCACTTGCGATTACCCGATGAAGAAAAAATTTTGATTCATACCGAAGTGGTATGGGTGAAGGAGCTCGAGTCCTTTATGGATCGTGAATACAGCATCGGCATAAAGATTATCGATGCCTTAAAGACCGATGAATCAAAATTTGTGAAATATTATGTGAGTCAACTTTTTAAAGAATATCCACCGCCCTAAAAGAATGGGTTATAGGTCTTGTTTATATCTTGTATCTGGTCGACTTAGAGGAAAAGCAGTATAATGACTCCTATGTTTAAAAAAAATGCTTATTTTTTTATTTTTTTTATTCTCTTTTTCCTGAGTATGAAGGGCGAAGGCATGGGGGTTGAGACCTATACTTTTTATAGTTATCGCTCGCCCTTTATCATCGAACTCAAAGTCGAAAAAGAAGTCTATAAAGTTGGCGAATGGCCTAAAGGGGAGGTCACCATTATTAATCAGCGGGCTGTCACCGTGCCGGGCGTCTTTGATATCAAGTTTTATATCAAAGGGGGTCTTTTTTATAAAACTTATAGCAGTATCCCACAAATTTTTTCTGGTCCTAATCATTACAGTTTTAAAGATTTTGGGATTGGCGATGTGAATCAGGATTTAAATGCCAGTGGTGAATGGCGTATCGAGGTGACCCATCAAAATACAGATTCAACAGGCAGTGTAACGTTTAAAGTTGTTAAGGAGTAATGATGTTTAGGGAATTCTTTACCCCCAAAGAGGCAAATAAGCGATTGCCTTTGGTTAAGAAAATCGTTAAAGAAATTTTGCACAAAGGCCACGATGTACGTGAGCTTTTAAAGAATAACGAAGGCCAGCAAACGAGTGAAAGCTTGATGCTAGTCGATGAGATAGAAACTTTGATGAAAGAGCTCGAGGATCTAGGTTGTTTTTACAAAGATTGGAATTTTGAAATCGGGTTGGTTGATTTTCCCGCCACTATAGACGGCGAAGAGGTATTCTTGTGCTGGCGAAGTGATGAACCCGAAATACTCTGGTATCACGGCATAGAAGAGGGGTATGCTGGCCGTAAACCCCTGCCAGCCCAATGGCTATTGGGCGATGTCTTTAAATCCTCATGAAAAGCTGGAGTTAGTATGCTAATCATTCTTGTCCTTTTATCTTTAACGTTATTTTTGTTTGTTCTGTGGCGGAGAAAAAAACGTTTTTGGTGGCTTCCTTATGTGATTGTAGGCCTTTTTAATCTACTGGTGGTTGAATGTCTCCTGTATCTTTATTTTCTTTTTTTAATTACTCAAGGGAGCAGTTTTTTTCTGATAGGGCATCAATGTCTCCTTGATAGACTTATTAAGAATAATATCCTCGAAAGTCTCTCCATTGATGAAAGAAATCCATATTCGGTTTTTCGATTGGACCCGCAATTAGGCTATGCGCCGGGGCAGAATAAAATGATTTACCAATTTAAAAGTCTCAATAGTCAGGGGCTGCGCTCTGACCGCGTCTATACGCTGATACCTCCAAAAGACAAATTACGTGTAGCGGTGTTTGGCGATTCTTTTGTGTTTTGTGACGATGAGATAACGCAAAATTGTTGGACGTATTTTTTGGAAAAAGCTATTCCCAATTTAGAGGTTTTAAATTTTGGAGTCTCCGGATACGGCTTAGGGCAAAGTTATTTACGGTACTTGAAAGACGGACTTAAATTTAATCCCGATGTTATTTTCATTAACTATGTTTCTTTGACCGATCGTGACAAGATAGCTAGCCAGACTATTGCGCGAGGGAGAAGTTTAAGAAGCGCGGATGCCTATCGCGTCCGTTTTTGGATAGAGGGTGGGGAGCTAATGTCGAAAAGCATGTCACCCATGGATTTATTTGATGCCGGGTTTCGCCAACGGTATATTTATGCGCCTTTGGGTATTGAGGATAATGACCCATTTTTAAATAAAAATATTTTTTCCTTCTCGAATATAGGACTTTTCGTTAAACAATTCGTTGCACAAAAAAGATTTTCGAGTATAAAGATGTTTATGGGTCCCCAAGACGAAGTTCTTAATTTGAAGATACTAGAAAATCTTCTCGATATGACTCGAATTCATGGGATAGATGTTATCTTTTTTGTGGGAGAGGAGTTTAACGAACTTCCCAAAAGCATCCAATTGCTTTTGAAAAGACACACGGCGCATGTTGTTTATGCAAATTCAAAAAAATTATTGGAGACCTATTCCCATCAGGTTGGCATCGAGCAAAAAGATCTTTTGAACACAACGGGTCATTATAATGCAAAGGGCAATATGATTTATGCTCGCGTCGTAGCCTCCCTTTTAGAAGCCCGCGCGTGGGGCGAGGGGAATAGAAAGTTTCGATTTGATCAAGCCCAAAAGACCTTTGTGCCTTTTTAAAATATCATCATGTGGCGAAAAATTAATTTTGAATTCCTTACTCTTGGATTTATTGTTCTACTGGCCAACGCCCCGTATCTTCCTTCAACCTTCATTCCGAGTCACGATACCCTCTACGTTTTTACGTTTTTTTATCCTTTTTATAACGAGTGGTTTTTTCATCATCAGATCGTGCAGTGGTTCCCTTATAACACCTATGGTCTGCCGGCCAACTTTTATCAAGTTTGGGCTTTAACGCCTGTCTATTATCTTTTAGTTGTCCTGGGTTCACTTTTTAGAATAGAAGATGTTTTATGGATTTTCAAAATAGGGGTATTGTCGGAATTCTGTGTCTTTTTGTTGGGCTTTTATTGGCTTTCCAACTTGCTTTATAAAGATAGGCGAACAGTTTTTCTCATTTGTTTGACGGCGGTGATGAGCGTGGCGTGGTATGGGAATATTAATGTGGGATTTCGCTTTTATTATTTATTTCCGATGGTTGCCAGTTTCTTGGTTTTATGTTATCAGCAAAGACGTGCGGAATTTTTGTGGCTAGCAGGGATTGTGGGACTGATGTGGTGGTTGCAGGGGAGTGTCACCTACCATGTGGTGGCCGGTGCCTTCGCCTGTTTTATTTTTCTTTGTTGTCTTTTGATTTCTTCACAAGGTCTTTGGCGAATGTTTTTTTCGCCCACACGGGCTAATCGCGTGTGTCTTCTTTTGTTTATAGCGTTGTTTGTATTTTTTGCGTTTTATTATAAACAGGCGTTAGAAGGCGTCTCTTTTTATGCGCCTGGACGCGATGCCACGACAGGTACAACGACTTTAGAGAATTTCCTTGTGCGTGGTGGGGTCATGGGTTGGGAAAAACTCCTCCGCGGTTTTTTGTTTGCCTCACCGCCCTTTTTATGGGTAGGGTCGCTCATCGATACAAGTATCTATGTCGGGATCATTCCCTTCCTTTTATTTATCTGGTCGGTTATGAAGGTGCGTAACAAGATTTTTTTGGTTTTTTTAACGACCATGATTCTCTTGCTATTGTTTTCGTTTGGTGGATATTTTACACGCCTCAGTTATTACTTTCCTGGCATGGCCTATTATCGACATATAAGTTTTATGATAGGTATCGTGAAGGTCCTTATTCTTATTTGTGCCGGTTTTGGTTTGGATGAGTTCTGGGGACTTGCACGAAGAAAGAAATTAGTTTTGTCTTTTAGCATATGGGCTATTTTATTTTTTATATGCGAGGGCTCTTCGGAATTACGACAGGATTTCTTAAAGCATTGGGGGTGGGGGTATGAAAAACTAAAAACCGGCATAACGCTGACGCAGATAAACTCCTTTCCATTTTTGTTTTCGGTGACGTTTTGGGCCTTCCTCATTTTTTTAATAACAGTGACCTTGTTATACGTGTTAAGAGGAACATATCCTGTCAAAAAAGAGAGGGTGCTTTTTTATGGCTTGGTCTTATTTTTGATGGGCGATTTGTTTGTTTTTCAAGGCCGCGTGTATGACACGGCATTTCAATTGCCGAGCTCATCGCTTTCGGCGATAGAGAGTCTTAAGGTGAATAAACTCGAATATCAACCCATCCGTACACTGGAAGCCTTTAACGTCAGGCAACAACAGGCCTGGGAACTGGTGAGGCTGTCGCCTCCAACGGCGAAATACGCTACCAGTTTTAATTTCATCCAATTGGATTATTGTGATCATCTGTATCGGGCCGATTTAGTGGTTTCAGGCGTTTTACAGCTGGTTTCTATTCCCAATATCAAACGATTCCTCGTCGGTTGCTTTTATCCCAAATTGAGGCTGGTTCATGATTCTGTTGATTATAATGATTTGACGAGAGCTTCAATCGCGATTTCTAAAATAAAAAAAACCAATGAACCCGTGGTGCTTTATAAACTCAAAGGGGATTACAATCAAGTGCCTGAAAATGAACCGACTTATTCGGGAGAAGATACCATAGAGGTTAAAAGCTATAAAGCGAATGCCTTGCTGGCGCAAGTGAATATCGGTCAAAGGCAGGACGCGTGGCTTGTGTATGCGGATTCTTTTCATCCGAATTGGCGGGCCCAAGTCAATGGGAAAGAGGTTCTAATACAACAAGCCTATCTGGCTTTTAAAGCGGTGTATCTTAAAAAAGGGAAAAATACGGTTCGGTTTTTTTATGCCCCAGCCAAGGCAACAATGAGTGTTCTTTTGAGTCTCATCAATATTTTCTTTGGAATTATGTTTTGTATTTTATTTATTGGGCAATTGTTTTATCCAATATCACAGAAACGTAAGGGACTGTTTTATTAAGGACGGGGATGGAGTATAATACCATACCAAAGACGGAGTTAAAGGTTTCAGCGATTGGTTTAGGGACATGGGTCTTCGGCGGAAAATTCTGGGGCGGCTCGGTCGAGAAGAATTGTTTGGAAGCGGTCTTATGCGCCGAAGACTGTGGTATCAATCTCATCGATACAGCGCCTGTTTACGGTCAAGGTCGATCCGAAAATATCGTTGGGCGGGCTATCAAAGCCAAGCGCTCTCATTGGATTGTGGCCACCAAGTGCGGTTTGGTCAGCCACGGTAAATATATTCATGATTTATCACCCCAATCGATTCGTCAGGAACTCGAATTAAGTTTAAAGCGTTTGCAGGTTGAGTATATTGATCTTTATCAATGCCATTGGCCGGATCCAACAACATCGATTGAAAAAACCATCGAGGCCTTGATGTCCTTTAAAAAAGAGGGGAAAATACGTTATATCGGTTTATCGAACTTCCCTAAGGAATTGTTTGAACGGGCGTGCCGTGTCCGTGAGATTGCCACTGGTCAAAATGAATATTCGCTATTAAATAGAGGTATTGAGCAAGAGTTATTTCCATTTTTACGTGAACGTTCGATTGGTTTATTGGCGTACGGACCGTTGGGGGGTGGGATACTCACCGGAAAGTATAAAGAGCCCCCTGTTTTTCACGGTGCGGATGCGCGAGGATTTTTTTATAAATATTATGAAGGAGAAGCCTTTGACCACACGCAACATCTCATCGATCATTTGAAAAAATTGGGCAAACCATTAAATCAAATCGCCATCAATTGGGTACGCCAACAGGAAGGAGTGGCGAGTGTCCTGGTGGGGTGTCGGGACACCAAACACGTCAAAGAAAATGTCGAAGCGGTTCAATGGCGGTTATCCTCAGAAGAATTAAACCATATCGAGATGATACGGAAGGTAGAGCTTCATGGTTGATGCCCAAACTATAACCCATTATGTGGAACAAAACTTTGCGCAGTTCGGCACCAACAAGAGAAATGAGCTTGCTCGTCTTCTTTATGAGATCGCGAAACGCGAACATAAAGATTTTCAGGATGTTTTAGCACCTTTCCCCTCATCGAAGAGACGGTTCTCGGATTTAAAACAGTACCTTTTACGACGACGATTTCCTCACATTGTCCCGGCGCAATTACAGCGTCAGCGTTTTCCTCAACTCAACATCGATCCGTCCAACCGCGTTGAACTTAAAAAAAATTTAGAGATCGCTCCAAACCAATTTTTCATTGAGGAATCTGTCAAGGATACGGCGCTTGCGCAACGGCTTTGGAGGAAATTCCCCCAAGCAAAATTTTATTATATTTCCTCCTATAAAGAACATATCCGTCAATGCAAATTCACGCTTAAGGATTACAATGAACGCTTAGGGACATTTTATGTCATTCGTGAGGAATATGATTTTTATAAACCGTGCCCTTGCTCGATAAAGTCCGTTTCCTGCGGTTATCATGTGGTGAATTTAGGCAGTGGTTGTGCGTTCGAATGCACATACTGCTACCTGCAGGATTATCTCAATAGCCCTGGTATTGTTCTTCCGGCCAACCTTGAGGATTTTTTTGAGAAGTTTCGGCGATATAAACAAGATATTCGGGTAGGATCAGGTGAATTGACGGATTCGCTTCTTTTTGACCATATCACGGAGTATTCGCCTCTCATCGTTGAATTCTTTAAACAATATCCGAAGAGCATGTTCGAATTTAAAACAAAAAGCAATAATATCCAGAATCTTTTGAAGGTCAAGCCCGCGGGCAATATCGTTGTTTCATGGTCGATGAATCCGCAGAAAATTATTGGGACCACCGAATTCTACACGGCTTCGTTGGCACAGCGAATTGAGGCCGCCATTCAATGCATGCGAGCTGGCTACAAAATCGCCTTTCATTTTGACCCCATGATTTATTATCCAGAATGGGAACAAGGTTATCATGACCTCATCGAACAGATTTTTGAGCGCATTGATCCTCGATGTATCGTATGGATTAGTTTGGGGACCTTGCGGATGACGCCTCGACTGAAGAAAATCATTGAGAATCGATTTGTGGATAATACGATTTTGGATGAGGAGTTTCTGCTTGGCTACGATGGAAAATTCCGTTATAGTTTTGAGGTGCGTACAGCTATGTATAAAAAAATAAAAGAATGGTTGGAAAAATATCTTGATGGTGATTTAATTTATTTGTGTATGGAAGAAAAAAATGCTTGTCAAACGGCGGCGCTTGGACCAGCCAAGAAAAAAGCCGTTAATCTTTTAAGAAAGGTAACGCCATGACAGAAAAATCAAAAAGAGACCTCTTGAACAATGTGACGAAACCTCAACAAAGGATTCTGATTCCGTTTTATGTGGCTTGTCTTTTAGTATGCGTGTGCCTTGTGTATTTTGATTACTTGATTTTTCGGCATCCCCTTCTCCTACATCCCGAATATTACTTGCCGCCGATTGAGGATCAACAATTTTTGGTGATTAAGAAAACGATGATTTTTTTAACGGTTGTGATTTCCACCAGTTTGCTATTCTTAGTGTACTGGGCTTATGTGGTTTCGAACCGAATTTTGGGACCGTATGAACGTATCCTACGGGAACTGGACAAAATGATTGAGGAGAAGAAAGGAAGGCCTCTTAAAGTTCGCTCTCAAGATGAAATGTTTGGGGAATTGCTGCAACGTATTAATAAACTTATGGCGTCGCTTTCTTCATCTAAATCGGGTGGGGAAACAAAAGGATACATGGATACGTAAGTAAAAAATGTTAAAAATTTCTTGTTATCCACACAGATGAGTGGTAACATTAAACTATGTTAGAAACTCAACCCCTTACCAACAAACAAAAGGAAGTCTTGAAATTTATCTATCAATGCATTAAGAATAATCATCTTCCACCCACCATCCGCGAAATTGCCAAAGAATTTAGTTTCTCTTCCACTGGTACGGTGCGCGATCATCTCAAAGCACTCGTCCACAAAGGCTACATTAAGATTGCCGAAAACAAATCCCGCGCCATTGAACTGGTGCGGGAGGCCCTTTTGCAGGTGCCGGTCGTGGGACAGGTGCGGGCTGGACAGCCCATCTATGCCGTCGAGGATTTGATTGGGTATCTGAATTTAGATGACGTGATTTTTCCTGACCGCGATGTGATCGCCCTGCGCGTGAAAGGGGATAGCATGGTGGGTGCTGGCATTATGGAAGGGGATTTTATCTTAGTTAAGCGCCAAGAGGCCGCCAAGGTCGGGGAAGTGGTGGTCGCCTTGCTCAATGATGAAGTCACAGTCAAAACCCTTCGCAAACGTGAGGACAAATATTTTCTTGATCCTGCCAATCCGCATTATGAAGCCATCCCTGTTGATCAGAATGTGTCCCTCTTTGGGGTTGTGATCAACGTGGTGCGCAAATATTAATCTTCTCTCAATAATTTCTTCCACAAAAAAATCTCTTGACTTTACAGTATACTGGAAGGTGTATACTACAACCGAGGTTAAAGGATGGAGAACCAAAGAATATTTATCGGCAACCTAAGTAAACGGACAGACGTGCCGGTTAAAACGATCCGTTATTATGAAGATTTCGGCCTTCTCGGGAAACCGAAACGAACGGAATCTGCTTATCGAATATATAACCAAAAGGATGTTGATAAATTATTGTTTATCAAAAAGGCTAAAGATCTGGGTTTGAAACTTTCTGAAATCAAAAAGATTATTCGTAGCGCGGAAAGAGGACTCAAGCCTTGCTGCTGTCTTGTTCGCGATCTATTTACAAAGAAAATCAAGGAATACGAGGATAAGGTTAGAGAGCTTAATAGAACAAAAAAGCGCCTGGAAGAAAAGTTAAACAAATGGGTTAAACCGACAGAGGCGAAAAAGATGAAATACGCGGTTTGCCCACAGATTGAAACAGAAGAAAGGAGGAAAAGAAAATGAACTCAAAACTCAAAGTCACGCTATGTCCTAATTGCTGCTGTTGTCCAGAAGTTGCCATTTATGACGAGGAAGTGTGGATCGGCGAACAAGGAAATCTAGCCAAACTTAAAAAACAGGAATGGAATCAACTGATCGAAGAAATTCAGAAGGGCAATCTTAAGAAAATCGGCATATGAAAGCACAAAAACTTGGGATTTTATCAGGCATTATCGCGGCCACGTGTTGTTTGGGACCGCCACTTTTAATTCTTTTAGGTCTCGGAAGTCTAGGCTTAGGTTCCATCTTTGGAAAATACCACTGGTATTTCATTTTAGCAGGAGCAATACTTTTGGGTTTTGCTTGGAGGAGTTATCTGAAGGAAAAAAATCGGTGTGCAACAGTGGGCTGCAAAATGGCAGGAAGTGGGACAACCCTTTTCACTCTTATTACTGCAACTTTTGTGGTGGTGCT